>Ga0074193_1003467_pt1 | contig 11526 bp, 10 predicted proteins | sample EPASupsiteHSE605_FD_64523 | JGI IMG/M metagenome (GOLD analysis project Ga0074193, IMG submission 64523) | Bioremediated contaminated groundwater from EPA Superfund site, New Mexico - Sample HSE6-05 | ecosystem: Environmental > Aquatic > Deep subsurface > Groundwater > Contaminated ...
TAGGGGGAATGGGCGGTGTAGGTTTGGTTGGCGGAATTGGGTTTTGCATCAGCACACCTCCTTTCAGACTGTCTTAAACCTATCCTATCATATTTTATTAATTACTGAAATAAGGCGGAGAAATATTGCTTGTATTGACAATTTCCGATTGAGCTCCATGGACACCGCATTCGGGACAGAACCATGACTGTATTCTGAGGATTACTGATTTAGAATGACACTCATAATTTAAAGTAGTGTATTTAGAGATCTTTTCATCATGCTCACACCAGTTTTGTTTTTCCATGGGAATCCCTCCTGATTATTTGCATTATACTTTAGTTATTAGCTGAAATAACTAAAGTATATGCTGAAGAGGTGCAGAAGATTCTTTCCCTGGTTATTTTCCTTTCCATAATAAGGACCTTGTGCTGCTGATGATTTATCGTGAAATTCTGTACAGATTTTTTGGCAAATGATTATTAAAATTTACTTTTTCTTAATACCCACCAAGGGGCCATAGAGCTATCTTGATGACCTTTGCCAACCCATTCCCACAGTATCGCTACCAAGCTGTTTATTTTCCCGATAAATAAAAAAAGCGGCATTAATGGCAGCAGATGCAATCGGGAAAGATCGCTGCCTTTTCGTTCAGATAACAATAAAACAGATACCAAGTAGAGGACAACAAGCATCAATACATAAAAAATATAGACAGCAGACAACAAGGCAATTGCAACATCAATTTGATATTCACATATCAGCCAAATGGTATAGACAAATACCATCCCTGGTATAACAATGCTGGTAAAAATACTGAGGAGTATACTAAGAAAATTAGGCCACCCCAAAAGGTGAGGGCTGATACTATGACGGTGTTTGCCCAGAATAAAGGGATAATCCCCTTCCCACCTGATGCGCTGTTTAAGAAATTTAGCGAAACTTTCCGGGACTTCTGTAAAACAGATTGTCTCCGGATCAAATACAATACGAAACTTTTTCCTTGTATGGGCAAAATAGTTTTTAATACGAATTGTGATGTCAAAGTCCTCGGCTGTGCCTGCATCCCATCCTTCAACCAAATCAAGAATTTCCCGTCTGAATATACCAAAAGCCCCGGAGATATTATTGACCAAATTAAATTCACTTAAGGCCGTTTTCGAGGCTTGGATGGATATAAAATACTCAACAGCCTGAAAAGCTGCACATAAAGTTTTATCCGCATTTCTCACTCTGAGACAGCCGCTAACAGCAACAACTGTCTCATCTTCAAAATGCCTTGTAGCCCGTTCCAACATATTATTATCAAAAGAGGAGTCGCCATCCACTTTGATAATAATTTGTCCAGTTGCGAATTGCAGCCCCAAATTGCTGCTTGAAACAACACCGCCCCTCTGCCATTTTGGCAATACCAGAAGAGAACGGTTGGAATGTTTGTTCACCAATTTTTCCATTAATGTTGCTGCTTTCATTGTATCAACATTGATGGCTGCACCATCTACAACAAGTAAAATCTGAATCATTCCCGGATAGATCTGCTCTAGAAGAGAAATAACCGTTTTCTCGATGTCCCGGCCTTCATTATAACAAGTTACGATACAGGAAACTGTTGGGAAGTATGGGCGACGCGGTCCCTTTGCTCTTTCCTCGACCTTATATTTAATAATTCCTAGGAGAATAAATAAGGTCCATGGAATCTCAAAAAATAGGACAAAGGGCATCAGGACCAATATTCCAGAGATAAAATCAGCATTCAATAATGGATCAATCATCAGATTGTATAAATGATAAAGAATGTTAGTGAACAAATTATTCATTGATCGTTTAGCAGGATTGTCTCAAATTCTCCGAGCAGCATTTCTGCGACAGGTCCTCTTTTGGCATATTCTATTGGGATGGAAAAGCATTTAACTTGAATATGAATTTGCGCACCCTTTTCTAAAGACACCATCTCAGCAAGTTTTTCTACTCGGGATGCTAGAAGCTCACCGCCCTTTTGATTTGTACGCGGCAAAAGCACCCAAAAGGTATTCGCGCCTGTACTTGTTGTAATATCTGTCAATCGTACCAACTCCCTGATTCGCGTGGCAAGTTCATCGATTACGCTTTTAAATTGAGAAACTCCAAGCCTACTTTCTGCTGTCTCAAGTCCTACTATTTTTATGCATAGCAAGGAAAAATCTTCATCACTATATCGAACTTTCATTTGCAAAAGCCAGTCTGCGACATGATAAAAATAGGCAGGGATGACATTCCGATTGTCATCAAAAAGGGAAAACTCAAAATTAATGTTGCCAAGCTGTACAGCTTTTTTGCCTTTGGCCGTTATTCCGTAATTGTAGAGCTGCCTAACCGCTAAATCCTCTGGAGATATCTTATTACGGCACTTTAAACAATCTGCGTTTACTTCCGGTTCTATAAAACGCTCACTGCAGCTATTGCAAAGATAGGATTCAACAGGCCTGTCATAATCACTTCCGATGTGACGAAGAGCAGTATTGCATCGCGGACAAAGAAGCATCATTCCATTTTTGAAATTTTCTTCAGGCGCTACGTGACCGCAGGTAAAGCAATGCATCATTTTTTTCTTTGTGAAGTCGATGCTTTTACATAGAGGGCAAGAATCTATATAATTGAAATTTCCTGTTTGGCAATAGGGGCAGAGCCGAATTCTATCAACTAATTCCATGGTAACAAAAAGCCCTTGCATTCCTAAAGATATCAGCCATTCGGCAGAACTCCCTGGCTTTTCTTTAAAAGACTTTTCATCTGCAGCTGAGCCAAACCGTAAGGTTGCTTGTATCGCTGTATCGGCAAAAGCACCGATGAGAAATGCCGCCGGGTATTCATAAATCCAGGGAGAGGCAGTAATTGCTAAGGGCGATAACGAATACCCATCTCCTCTGCAGAATAAAAAAGTTAACAGCTGCAAATCATGATAAGCAGCATTTGCTTCGATAGATATATTTTGCATTCTAGAAAGAATTAGAGAAGCATGTGGAAGGATATCTTCTTTTCTGCTGCCGATCCCATCAGCAAATGGATTCAAACTGGCCATGGATCTTGTAAAGTAAATAGGGGCAGCATAAAATATTGGGGAGCGCCGCAATTGATAAATAACATCAAAGGTTTCACTTAAGAGATGATCCTCTGCGGGGTCTAAGCCATCAAGCAAAATAATTGCGGGCTCTTTAAGTTCTTCCAGCATAACAGCTACCGAATGATAGCTGCCGCTTAGATCCGCGGAAGCAGCAATAAGCTCACCGCCGAGAATCAATCTATATATCTCATGTTTCATGCTAAATTCTCCTCATGCAGCAGTTTCACCATTCAACAACAACCGGCAGGCCTTCAATCATTTCCTCCTCCTGTAATGGATCCATTACTTTGAGAAAAATCTGAACACCTCGCATGGTAGCTGGATAGAATTTTTCCGATATTCCCCTTGGCACAGTATCGGCAGCTACTGGCGGCTCTTCAACAATCGCCGTGATTTTTCTGTCTGAACCAAGTATCTTTACTGTTGCAATCCTTCCAATCGTAATTTTTTTCAAGTCTCTAGGATCAACATAGGTGAGAATATGCACCTGGTTTGTATTCATTACAATGGCAAGAGGTTCCCCAGGGGAAAAACTTTGATTGTCTGCTAGGAATACGGAATGGACTTTTCCGCCTGGACCTGATTTTATGTCCCCAAAATCTTCGGTCATCTTTTTTAAAGCATTGATATTTTGCTCAACTTGTGTAATCCTCCCAGAGTTGACTGTTGGGGGAGGATTCTTTGTGACAAGAGATGCTTTTGCCTCCCTGAGTTTATTCTCTGTCAGGTCCATTTCAGCTTTTGTTGCTGCACCTTGATCCATAAGCCATTTTGTATTACTGTGCATTTTTTCATAATATGCAACATTTTGCTGGGCAAGTTCTATCTCTGAAAGATGTCCGCCGCTGATCGTAGGTTTGTCTATTTCCCTGTTTGCCTTATCACGTTCTGCTTCAAGCATGGCAATCTGCTCCATGGTATTTTCCGGATGCTTACGTTTTATACGAAACAGGACTGTATCGGCACCGACCATATCACCTCTATGATAGAATGTTTTTTCCACTGTGCCTGCTTCTAGGGAATTGATGGTTATTTTTTCCATATAAATGGTTCCTGGTGAAGTAACAAAGAGGAAGTCCAACATTATTTTACCCAACAGCATGATAAAAGGAGAGCCCACAATAACTAAAATGACAAGCCAACGGATTTTAGGGAATGCTCTTCTGGCTGCAGCATAGGGCAATTTGACCTTATTCTCCATTGCGGCATCGTTTTTTTTAGTTGATGAAAAGGATACCTTCATTGTGTTCCCCCTTCTTATAGTCTTCCCATGCCTGAATAAATAGTCCGTTCAGTCCATAAATAGCAAGACTATCTGCAAGTATATGCATTGTCTCTTTAAAATCCTGGGGGCTGGAATCCCCATAACTTTCCGCTAAAGGAATATCTTTTTCTACACTCTGCGCCAGAGAAAAGGTTATATCTGGATTTGATGTTATAATTGCCGACATTCTTTGGGCTGTGGCATGGGAGTTGTCAGAATAAATCATGACAACGACTTCTTCTAGGCCCAGGGGCAGAAGTTTCTGCCTGGCAAGTGTGCCAAGATCGCCCTCCAAATAACGAGGATGAATGGAAATAGAAACAGGTAGTAGGGTTATTTCCTTTACCGCGCTTATCGTATCTGCAAGACCTTCCAGAAGTTCTGCCTGCCTTTCCGAAGCACCTGGTAAGGAGTCTGGCTCTATATCAAGGTGTATTCCGTCAAAAGCGAAATGATTCAGCTGTTGAATAAGGGCTAGCAGAGCTTCCCGCTGTTCCTCTTGTACCCATGCTGGATCACCAAGCATTAGGTCAATACGCACCCCTTTACTGTGGGCATCAGTGATCAAAGCCGTTAGCTCATTCTTGCCCTTTGAAGAAGATAAACTTAAAATTTGTGTAGGTGTAAAGGAGATAAGCATTCTGGAAAAACCTGCATGGATGATTTCATTTAGTGCAGCTGTTCCTGTATCCCTTTTAAGGAAAGGCTCTGCATTCCACACATATATTGCAGCCTTTACCTTTTGAGAAGGTATTGTCGATCTTCTTTCGAGTAAACCCTCTGTTGTTTTATCAACAGATCCCAAGGTTACTACAGGAACTTTCAAGTTTGGAAAAACAGAAAAATCAAAAGGCACACTGAGATCATCTTGTATATTTTTTGTATCAAGCCAATTTGGTGTCAGCAGCTTAGTGCGCACCCCATCCCTTTCATTGATGTGAAGAATTCGTTCTGTCGATTCAAGGGCAAGTGCTGTTGGATGGATATAGGGAATAAGATCGATTACCGATTGCAAGAAGTTTTCTTCATGGTCAAGCATATCGAGCATTGTTCTGTAATACGCAGACTTACTATGCTGTAATTGTTCAAAAGTATCTCCTGGTAAAACCATCCGCCGCAGCATTTTTTCACGCATTGATTCAGCCATGACAATTAAATGTGATGTACGGGCATTCACATCGGCAGCAGCATATGCAGTCGCCGCTAAAGCCTCTTCTGCTTGCCCTTTCAATTTTAGACGGGTAAAGAGGGCTTCTTTTTTTGCTCTGCTTAGATCATCAGCAGCAGTCAGCTCTGCTTGATGCTTTGCACTGTTTTTTTGCAAAGGTTCCATTATTGAAAAAGTAATATAGGCGCCGCTTCCCGAAGATCCAGGATAATCTCGCGTCGCAGTTAATCCAACTGTCAGGCTTGCATCCCGATCAAGCCGTTTTTTCTCTGCAAACAGTTTCTCATATTGAGCGATAAGATTATTTTGGAATACAAATTCCGGATAACTATTAAGATCAATTTTTTTACCATCAATACTAGGCAGCGAGGGCGCTTTTAGCTTGTTAGCCATATCCCATTTGCGGCCGGTAGCAAGACCGATAACATTTAGGGCCTCAGTTTGGCGCAACTTTGAAGCAACCAGGTCGCGCCTCACATCATAATAGACAGCTAAAAATTCCAATTTATCTACTGGAAGTACTAAACCTTGTGCTTGACGTTCTTGTAAAATATGGACCGTTTCCGTCTCAGTAGCTAAAAAACGGTTGCTAAGTTCTTCTTTCTGTTGTTCAATCCACAATGCTGTATATGCTTTGCGGAGTGCAGTCAGCTTATTTAAGGAAAGCATATTGGCATAATGCTTAGATTTTAGTGTAGTTGTTTGTAGTGCAAGCTTTCCTAATTTTTCTTTTTGTAAAGTGCCAAGTAGTGGAAAATTCAGTCCGCCTGTTACAGTTAATTTGTTGGAGATGCTTTTTTCTTCACTCCCGCTAAATAGGGGCTCACTGCTATGTCCATAGGTTATGCCCCCAAAATAACTAGCGCCTGTTCTTTGCCATTCTAATGCCTCTAGTTCTTCATCTCTGGCACTTGCTGATAACGCTGCTAAGACTTCGGGACCATTACGTACTAAAGGCTCAATTTGTTCAAGAGACGAAAGAGGGGTACTCGAAATATTCACACCAGCAGATGCGGCAACCGGTACAAGGACAAGGAAAGATAATAATAATCCTCTCATGCTTGCTCTTATGCTGATAAAGCACTGTTTCATAAACTTATCTCCTATATCTTCATTTTAGACAAGTGTAAACTATATTTTCTACTGCGTAGATATTGGCAAGAAATGGCCATACGTCGACAAAATACTATATTTTTCGACATGGTTTGACCTGTAGCGTGATTGTATCATTTTACACATCTTGTTTCCAGTAAAAAATATAGAGCTTGCTTAGAAACCAAGAGCATGCTGGAGAGGGAAGTTTATTCCATTAGGCAGTTGCTTTTATAGGCTAACTTGTTTTAAACTATTCCTATGGAAAACACCTCCTCTTGATGTCGTGTTTGTTTCCAAACCTTACTTTATCAAACAGGGGGGGATTGGTATGAGTTATATACCTATTACTCAATTGCGGCAAAATCGTAAAAAGAAAAAGTCTTACATTAAAAAGAAACTAGTAATCATTTGTATGCTGATCACCGTGGCCTTAGCGGCACTGTTCATAAATTCTGCATCATTCCAGCCTGTAAGTGTAAGTGCTCTTTCGACCACATTAGCAGCGTTCTGTACCTTACTGTTATTTGGCGGCATTCTTGTTGGCTTATCAATAGGTACAGTGAGAAGCTTTCGCGATGGGCTAAGAAACAGGAATTGCGCAATAGAGCAGATTCAATCTGCCAGAGGTGAAACCGCAAGTGGGGAACAGGCTAAAACAACGGTTACAGATCCACCACATCTGCAGCACTCCTTTGTCCGCGGTCTAGAATCAGTATTGTCTATTGTGGTGTGGGCATTTTTTCTAAAGTTACTGCAACCCTTCCTTACTGCTATCCTATGGTGGCAGGGGTATAAACTGATGGCAGGTAAAGCCTTTTCATTAAATACGATCAAGACCACCTTTGTCCTGATCGAAACATTTGCATATGCTGGTATTCTGATATCTTTGCTGTTATTCTCCTGGTCACGTTGGAATTACTATCGTTATGGCAGGTTGAACCATCATAAAGCAAAACCATTAATGTGAAAAATGGATGCAGTTATGTTTGTATTGCCCAGAAATTAAAAGAACAGCAGCAGGATCATCATGATCCTGCTGCTGTTCTTTTACCTAAAAACCTTATTATCTAAAGTTTTTTTCTATAGGGCCGCTGTTTTTTTGCGGCTAAGAATGTAGTGACATCCTTCAGGGAATCTACTTTCCCCGGCCGGCTTTTCGCATTGGCATTTTGTGATTACCGGTATTCGCAGTTGTTTTAGTAGCTTTTTGGAATGATTTGTTATTTTCAAGTGCCTTTTTCTTTTTTTCAAGTACTAGTGTAAGTAAGTCCATAGAGCATTCCTCCTTTCTGTACTGATTGGCAAAGTGAATCCCAAAGTCGGATCTGCTTCATATATTGTATTTTCGATTTCAGCTTTGCGAATCCCTCTATTATTTTTACAATTATTGATTTTTGTATCGAGAGGACCGTTATTGCTTGACCTTATTATTAATGCTGAAAAACCTAGTATGGCAGCTGAGATCATTCATGCAGGTGACCCGGATCGTGAAGCTATACTGACTTATTGCACAATGTAATAAGTCAGTATTTTTTTATAAATATTATATTAAAAAGGATGTTGATGCATGGACAAATTAATCAGTGCTATAGAAGAAAAGCTATTATCTTCTTCGATAATAACAGTGTTATAAATGTATATATTGATAGCTTAATAGCTTCAGGACCTGATTATTTTAATGAAGACAAATTAGAAAGTTTAAAAAAGCAAGTCGTGGATTTGCAAATGATGTATAATAATATTTTAAGACACAATATCAGTACAATTATCTTATAATAAGAAATGGGGAAAATGGAAAAACTAGTAAAAAGAGAAGAGCGTCGTATTTATGCGTTGCATTAAAAATACTGAGTAAAGGAGATAACAAATTTTTTTGTTATGAATAAAAATGAAAAAATTGATTATCGCAGAAAAACCATCGGTAGCAAGAAATATTGCTGATGCAATCAATGCAAAAATTAGAAAAGATGGTTTTATTGAAGGAAATGACTATGTAATAACTTGGGCTTTTGGACATCTACTACAATTATACGATGTGAAAGATTATGATCCGTCCTTAAAAGGCTGGCGATTAGAAAATTTCCCTTATATTCCCCAGGAATTTAAATATAAAGTCAAAAGCTCTGGGATGAATAAAGAGCAAGTGGATAGTGGAGCACAAAAGCAAATTGATATTATAAATTCTTTGATTGCAAGATCAGATATTGAAGGAATCATTGCTGCGACAGATGATGATCGGGAAGGACAGGTAATTTTCGACGAAATAACGATTTACCTGAAAACTGAGAAACCAGTTGAAAGATTACTGCTAAATGAGTGGACAATTGATGAAGTCCAAAGGGGATTGCAAAATTTAAGACCTAACAGCAAGATGCAATCTCTGCAGGATGCGGGACTCGGACGTCAATTGGCCGATTGGCTGATTGGCATTAATCTTACCTCGGTGGCAACTGTAAAATATCGGGGTGACGAAAAAATAAAAGTTTTAAATATTGGACGGGTTTTGTTGCCAACCTTGAAGATTATTTATGATCGTGATAAGGAAATAGAAAGCTTCCAAGAATCTAGATATTATAAACTGATTGCAGAATTTAATACCCGGAAAAATATTACATTTGAAGGTACCTATTATGAAGATGATAATGAAAAGTTTGAGCAGCAAGAGTATCTCGATGTTATAAATGGCAAAATAAAGGGCAAAAATGCTGTGGTTATGGCCAAGACGGTTGAAAAGAAAAAAGAGTATCCACCATTTATATTTAACTTGTCTAACCTACAGGGGACTATCACCAGTAAATATAAAGACTGGACATCAGATAAAGTATTAAAGATCGCACAATCTTTATATGAAAAAAAGGCTATTACTTATCCCCGGACGGCCAGCCAGGTTCTGGATGAAAGTTTAATAGAGAAAACTGAAAAAGTATTAAATGCCCATAAGCAGGGTAACCCATTTGCCAATGAAATTATATTTCACACGGCTAAAAGGATATTTGATAGTAAAAAGGTGGAAAGCCATTCGGCAATCATTCCTACATACATGGTGCCAGGGAATTTAACCAACGATGAAAAGATTGTCTATGAGGAAATAAAAAATCGTTTTCTAGCCCAATTTATGCCTGTTGCGGAGAGCGAGGAAACTATTTTAACGATTAAGCTTGATGATAATCTGCTAACAGGGATGTTTATCAGTAAAGGTAAAGTTCAGCTTACTGAAGGATGGAAAAAAATAGAGAAGGTAACTACCAAAGAAGTAGATTTGCCAATGGTCGAAGAAAAAGAACAGTTGGTAGTCAAAGATGGCAAGGTAACGGAAATTAAGCGTAAAGCTCCTAAAGCTCATAACGAAAAAACCTTGTTACGGGTTATGGAGACCTGTGGGAAAAGTTATGAAAAAGAAGATTCTGAAGAAATGATGCTCTCCATATTGAGTGGATTTAGTATCGGGACACCGGCGACTCGAGCTGAGACAATCAAAAAATTAAAAGATGTGGGCTATATCAGAGCCAAAGGGAAAAGTCTTGTTTGCACTGATCTAGGCAGAATGTTAGTTGAAAACTTTCCCGTACCAGATCTGTTTGATTTAGAGTATACTGGTAAACTTGAAAAAATACTGGCTGATATTGAAAAAAAGAAATTTCACAAAAGCGATTTTATCAATATGATTGTAGAGTTTATCAATAAATCAGTGAATGCCATAAAAAACGATCCGAATTTCGGCGCGAAAAGTACTGTGTCTAGTGATGTGGAAATATTGGGGCAGTGTCCAGAATGCAGCAGTCCTGTAGTGGAAACGGCTAAAAGCTTTGGCTGTAGCAATTGGAAAAATGGCTGTAAATTTGCCATATGGAAAGATGATCGCTACATTACAGGCTTTGGTAAACAAGTTTCGCCGGAAATGGTTAAACTCTTACTGAAAAATGGCCGAGTTGGTTTTCGGGGACTAAAAAGTAAAAAAGGAACAAATTTTGCAGCATATTTTCATTATGGAAAAGATGAAAAAACGAGCCGTTATAACTGGAGCATGGAGTTTATTGATAATTGAAATTGCACTAAACACAAACTCGAGAAAGTTAGATGAAAAAGTAATTGATTGGTCATGTCATATGAAAAAACTAGGATCTCATCATGATGAAATCCTAGTTTTTTCTGCATTAAATCAGCTATAAAATATGCAGAAAGCAAAAAGATAAGGTAGATTGACCTTTATGAAAAAACCAAACGCAACTTTCCAGATGGGCGGGCACTTTCGGCTAGTGAGCAAATTTCCTTAGCAAAAGGGCTGGCTAAGATTGGAGAAATTCATCATATTGCCATCAAAACGTGTGCAGAAACTCAGGATTTACGTGTCTATGGAATTCACCAAGCGGGTTGTATCACGAAGAGTGTACTGGAAAAAGCCTGTAGTATTACTTTAAAAACCATGCCACATAAACCTAGCCGCCCATCCTGTGGTTGCTGCGTACCTAGTCATGATATTGGGGCTTATAATACCTGTCCCCATGGATGCCATTATTGCTATGCGAATGAAAACCAAAAGCTGGTTGAAAAAAACATAAAACAGCATAATCCCCATTCGCCCCTTTTGATCGGGGAACTCAAGGAGACGGATCTTGTCCGTGATGCCCGGCAAGAAAGTTATCGTGACGTACAACTAGTGTTGTTTTGAATCTAGGAGATGTTCCTCCTGCACAAACCTCCCGGCGCAATAAAAATTATGCAACTGTGGCAATTACCATTTAACTTACTTTATCCATTGTAAATAGTCTTGATGAGCTGAGAGAATACGATATATTTTAACCGTTTTTTCCTCTTCGTACACGATGTAAAAAACATAATAGTTTTCAACAACTAAAAGCCTGTAGCCTTTGGTATTCAAGTCGTAGTCGGGTACTGTTTTACCCATTTGAGTGAAGTTTT
>Ga0074193_1003470_pt1 | contig 11507 bp, 8 predicted proteins | sample EPASupsiteHSE605_FD_64523 | JGI IMG/M metagenome (GOLD analysis project Ga0074193, IMG submission 64523) | Bioremediated contaminated groundwater from EPA Superfund site, New Mexico - Sample HSE6-05 | ecosystem: Environmental > Aquatic > Deep subsurface > Groundwater > Contaminated ...
GAGCCGGAGCTGCCGGTAGTGAGTATGCCGATAGATCTTCTCGAAGACCGACGGCGACCGGATCAACTGGTAGGTCGGGCCGGGCCGCTGTCGTGTGAGGTACCCCTGGGCCACGAACGACTCGAGCCCCTTCGTGACGAGTTCGACCTGTACGATCCCGAGCCTTCGGGCGAGTTCACGGTCGGTGATCGGCCTGCCGGCGAGCAGCTCACGGAGGAATCGAATGCGTGTCTCCGGGCGCATACGGCTATACCTCGCTCATCGGTACCCGCCGGGGCTGGAGTTCGAGCGGGTCCTCCGAGCGGGAGAAAACACCGCGTACGAAGTCGTCAAAGTCGAGATGTGGGCGAAAGGAAGCATGGGGTGGCCGTCAGCCCGACCGCAGCACGGCTCCCCGATCCGCCTGCTCGACGAGCGCGGCGTATCGGGCGAGCACCCCGGGCACCCGCTTCACCGGGGGCGTCCAGGTCTTCCGGCGCACGTCCATCTCCTCCGGGCCGACCTGGAGATCGATCCGGTTGTCGTACAGGTCGATCCGGATCGGATCGCCCTCCCGAACCAGCCCGATCGGGCCGCCGGCCGCGGCTTCGGGGGAGACGTGTCCCACGCAGGGCCCGCGCGTCCCGCCCGAGAACCGGCCGTCGGTGATCAGGGCGACCCGGGTGTACCCCTGCCCCATGAGGGCCGAGGTCGGCGAGAGCATCTCGGGCATGCCCGGAGCGCCGCGTGGCCCCTCGTACCGGATCACCATGACATCGCCCTCGACGATCTCGCGCTGCAGGATCGCGCGCATCGCAGCCTGTTCCCCGTCGAAGACCCGGGCCGGGCCCGTATGCCGCCACATCGCCTCGTCCACGGCCCCGCACTTGATCACGGCACCATCGGGCGCAAGCGAGCCCTTCAGGACCTTCAATCCTCCCGCCGGGTGGACGGGAGTCGAGAGGGGCGTGATCACCGCGTCGTCCAGGACCCGGGCGGCCCGGGCGATGGCGGCGACGGTCCTGCCCGAGACGGTGGGGACGTCGTGCAGCATGTCGGCGAGCCGATGCATCACGGCCGGGATCCCGCCCGCGCGATAGAGCGCGAGCATCGAGTGGGGGCCGGCCGGCTGCATGTTGCAGAGATGCGGGGTGGTCCCGGCAATGGCGCTGAACTCATCGAGGCCGAGGGGGACGCCGGCCTCCTGGGCGAGGGCAACCAGGTGAAGGACGGTGTTCGTCGACCCGCCGAGTGCCATATCGATGGTGATGGCGTTCTCGAAACTCTCACGCGTGAGGAGCGCACGGGGCACGACCTGGTCGCGCACCAGGTCCACGACCCGCTCGCCGCTCTGCCGCGCTAGCCGGAGCTTTGCCGCGTCGACGGCCGGTGTGGCGGCCGTGCCGGGGAGCGACATCCCGAGGGCCTCGGTCATGCAGGCCATCGTGTTCGCCGTGTAGAGCCCCTGGCAGCTGCCGCAGCCGGGCATGGCCGCGCATTCGAGCTCCCCGAGCTCCGCCTCGGTCATGCGCCCGGCGGCGCATCTCCCTATCCCTTCGAAGACGTCGATCAGCGAGAGCTCCCGACCCTCCAGATACCCCGAGAGCATGGGTCCGCCCGTCACCACGATCGTCGGGATGTTCAGGCGCGCTGCGGCCATCAGCATCCCGGGGATGATCTTGTCGCACGTCCCGACGCAGACGAGCCCGTCGAACCGATGGGCCTCCGCCATCAATTCGATCGAGTCCGCAATGTTCTCGCGCGAGGGGAGCGCATACCGCATCCCGCCATGGCCCATGGCGATCCCGTCGCAGATCCCGATCACGCCGAACTCGAACGGCACGCCGCCGGCCGCGGTAACGCCCTCGCGGACCTTCGTCGCGAGGGTCCGGAGATGGACGTGCCCGGGGACGATGTCGCTCCACGCGTTCGCAATGCCGATGAACGGCAGGTCCATCTCTCGATCCGTTACGCCCAGGGACCGCAGAAGGGCCCTGTTCGGCGCCCGTTGGGTGCCCTGCTTGATCTCGTCGCTTCTCATGATCACTGAATCGTCCATGGTTCGCTACCTCTGTGGAATTTCCTGCGGATCGCCTGCGCCCCCCCGGCTCGTCTCCGAGGGAGGGGGTTCGAGGTCGCGCAGGTCGGCCTCGATGGCATCGCGTTCTTCTGCGGTCGATGCCGGGCCCGCGAGGATGAGCCCGGCCTGGGCCCGATACCGTTCGGCCTCGGTCTCGAACCGCCGGCCGAGTTCGTCCGTCACCTGCTGCGTCCACGCCTTCAGGACATCCCGGTGGTTCGCGAACGCCTGCTCGAGCGCCGGGCCGAGCTCCCGCCGGAACAGGCTGGCCTGCTTCCGCTCGGCGCGGTGCCGCCCGAGCAGCCCCCCGATCGGGGCCCGGACGACCGGGAACGCGATCGCCCCCGGATCGAAGACCGGCATGCCCCGGATACAGGAGACGAGATCGTCGGCCGCGGGGTCGTCGATGCCGAGCATCGCCGCGCTCTCTCCGAGGTCGTCCTCCAGCCTGCGGGCGAGGGACACCATCAGGGTCCGGCATCGCTCCGTCGGCCCCTGGACGGATGCGACGAGCGAGCGCCGGATGGTCTCGCCGGGATCGGTGTCGCCCGCCGTCACCCGGTCCGCCGCCTCTTGGAGGGCTGCGCGAAAGGCGGCGGCCATCGCGTCGATCTCGAGGTCGCAGGCGGTCCGCGTCGTGGCGATCGCCCCCGCGGACCGGCGCAGCCGCGCCTCGATCGTCCGGACCTCGTCCGGGGTCGCGGCGCTCCGCTCGAGGCGGAGGCGGAGCGCTGTGGCCACGGCGGCCCGAAGAGCGCCGATCTTCCGCTGGACGGAGGCCGCCCGCAGCTCCTGCGATCGCCCGTTAAGCGGCAGGATCTGCTCGTCGAACCACCGCTCGAGCAGGTGACGGTGGGAGGTGCGGGTGCTGACGGGGTAGACCGGGACCTCCGCCTGGCACGCCTCGCCCAGGTGCTCCGCGATGTAGCGAGTGGTCGCCGCGCACTCCTCCGGGCTCAGGACGTCCGCCTTGCTCAGGAGGACCTGCACGGGCACGGCCGCCTCGAAGAGCGCGAGGACGGTCTGCACGTCCTCGGCCGTCAGGGTCGAGCCCGCGTCGACCAGGACCAGCCCGAGGTCGCACTGCGGCAGGTACGCGAGGGTCTCCCGGGCCCCGTGGGTGGCGAGGGATCCGAGGCCGGGGGTGTCCACGAAGCCCACACCGCCGCGGAGCCGCGGTGCCGGGAGACGGGCGACAAGCCGGGTCACGTGTTTCGCGTTTCCCGGGTTCTGCTGCTCGGAGGTGAACTCGGCAAGAGCGGCGATATCGACGGTCTTCGGCGGCGCAGCCGCACGCTCGACGGAGAGCGACGGGGGCTCGCCGTAGACGAGCCGGGTCGGGACCGCGGTCACCGGGGTGACGCCGACCGGCAGCAGGTCGGTCCCGAGCACGGCGTTCAGAAGCGACGACTTCCCTGAACTGACGCGCCCGAAGACGGCGCATTCGAAGGTCCGGTCTTCGGCCCGGTCCAGGATCGCCGCGATCGCTCCGCGAAACTCGACGAGCCCGCGGTCCGCGACGACCCGCTCGATCCGGGCGAGGAGTGCAAGGTCGTTGCCCGCTCCCTCGAGGAGTTCGAGGCGCCCCCGGAGGTCCTGCCCCGCTCCCCCCGCCAGATACCGGTCGAGGCCCCGGACGAGGGCCTGCAGCTCCCCGGCGATCCCGTCCAGCTCCGTCTCCGCCGGGACGGCACCGTATCCTCCCATGTACTTCGGCCTCAGCTCCTCGACCGAGTCGTCGATCGCGACGAGCGCGACGTGGATGGACCGCGATGCCGGGATCGACGGGATTGTCCGCGGGATGCCCTGGCCGTCCAGGACGCGGACGAGCTGGGCGCGGATGCGGGCGAGATAGTCCTCGATCGTCCGTCGCTGTGCGGGTGCGATGTCGGGGACGTACTGCGGAAAGGCCGCACGGGATTCGGACGCTGCGAGCACCCCCTCGATCCGGCCGATCACCTGGTCGATGTGCTCGCAGCTGACCCGGAGGCGGCGGGCCTGGTGCACGTTCAACGGCGCCCGGCTCGGTGCTTCGATGTCGGTCATGGTCTCGCGGGTCATGAGGTTGGGACTCTCCCTGTTCGAGCAGCCCGTGCGGCGGTCCGTGAGGATCGGTGCAGCCGTACGGGGCGCGGACGGTAGAGGTCATCAGCCCGTCGATCGGGCGGTTGCGGCGAACCTCATCGCCGGAGAATAGAAGTCATCAGCCCGGACCGGGCGGTTGATGGCGGACCTCATCGCCCCTGGATGATCACTAAGAGTACCTCTTCGAGGATAATAGGGATAACGACGGTCCCAAGGGGCCCGAGACCTTCCCCGTCTTCGATCCCGGCATGATCGAACCGATGGTACCCGGGTCGAACTCGATATGAGTCCCGGGGGTCCTCCGACGCAAAACCTATCCCCGACAAGGCAGACCTTTGTGCAGAGGCGATGAGGTCCGCCCGGGAACCGCCGTCAGGCTGATGACTTCTATCGAGGTGACGATGCAACTCCTTCCCGGACAGCAGGCGGTCCTCCGCTATGTCGACGAACGCCGTTGCGACGACGGCGGGTACTGTTTCTACCGGCTCAACGAGCCGAATGCGGGCGATACGCGGTACGCGCTCTCGATCAGAGCGCGGCTCGGTACCGTTTCCGCCGATCCCGCGACCGCTGCGTTTCTACAATCCATGCAGCGGCCGGACGGGTCGTTCCCGAATATCTTCGTGGCCGTCCATACCCTGGCCGGCCTCGCCCTGCTCGGCGCTACCCCCCTCCACGACCCTGCCGAGTACATCCTAGCCCGGCTCGCCGATCTCCGGGACAGCGAACGCCCGCCCGAACAGCTCTCTGCTCTGGAGGGGGTCCTGGCGGCAGTCGAGGCCTGCCGGCTGGCCGGCGCGCCGCTCGACCCGGTGACGAGCGACACGGTCCTCCGCCGCGTGCGCTCGCTCCGGCATCCCGACGGCGGGTTCGGCGCGGGCCTCTCGACCCTGGCCGAGACCGCGGACGCGGTGGCGCTGCTGACGCTCCTCGGCCGGCCGAACGAGGCCGCAGGGGCATTGGCGTTCGTCGCCAGCGCCGGGGAACCACGCGATGGCCTGATTTATATCGAGCCGGCCGCGGCTCTGGTCCGGGCGAGTCTGCTCCTCCGGCAGCGCCCGCGCGCTCCCGAACGCATCCGGGCGTTCGTCCTCGGCCTTCACCACCACTCGGGCGGATTCGTCCGGTCACGCTATGGCGGTTCGCCGGCGCTCGAGTACACGTTCCTCGCGGTCGATACCCTGGCCGGGCTCGACGCGCTCGAGACGAGCAGCGAGCCGAGCCTTCACGATCTCTGGGAGCAGTGCCCCTAGATACCCCCTACCGGAGGGGCGCCACCGGGTTCTGAGCGCAGAGGGCGGCGCGGACCAGGTCCTCGCCCCCGTGCCAGTAGAGGTCGTCGTGTCCCCGCCACGGCGGCAGGCCACGGATCACCACGGCCGGCACGCCGTTGTCGCTCTCGCCCATGACCAGGTTCGCGAAGCCGGCGCACTCGTCCACGACGGCCTCTTCCGTGATCTTCAGCTCGTGGCCGAAGAGGTCCGAGTCGCCGCGGAAGTCGCGGATCGCGGTCACGCCGGCCCAGCCGATCGCGTGCCCGGTCTGGCCGCGACGGAAGGCCCGGCCGCAGGTATCGGTCACGATCACGCCGATCCGCCGCCCGGTCCGGTGCTCGATCGCCGCCCGGAGCTCCTCGGCCGCGGCCATCGGGTCCGGTGGGAGCAGGATCACCCGGTCCCCGGCGACATTGCTCTGGTCGACGCCGGCACGGACCCCGATGTGACCGAACGAGAGGACGGAGAGGACGAAGGGATACTCGAGCAGGAACTCCTCGGACTGGTCGAGGACGACCTGGATGAACCGCGGGTCCTCCCCCGTCCGGCCGGCGATCGCCGCCGCGCGCTCCGAGGGCGTGACGCCGCCGAGGTCGCGAAGAATGCCCTTCGCCTTCGAATAGACCGAGGAGGCGACGCAGAGGATGTCGCCGTCGACAAATGCGAACCGCTCGTCGATCAGCGCCGGCAGGTCGTCTCCGGGCTCGATCAGGGGGAGGTTGAGGACCGGGTGAACCGTGATCTCCATATCAGGCATGGGTATGGCCGACCCGATAACCGTTCCGTTACCGGGCGCGAGGTCTCACGGGTCACGCTGGGCGAACAGGGGCTTGATGGCGATCATCTCGGCGACCGATTCCGTCGCACGGTTGAAGGCGCGCTTCAGGTCGAAGAGCGGATCGTCGAGGCCGTCGATGGGCACCGGGCTGAAGGTGCCCGCGGCCTGCCGGTCGAGCCCGTCGACGAGCCCTGCGAGGCCGGTCTCGAGACGGGCGGAGACATGGGCATCCGTCACGTCTCCGACAGCGAGGACGATCCCGTCGGTGCCGGGGACGATGGTGCGCCGGTGCTCGGCCGGCAACGGCGCACTTGAGGCCGCGATCACGGCCCCGTCGGGGGCGGAGAGCGAGACTGCCGCGGGAACGGCCTCGACCACGGCCCGGAGGAGACGGAGCGCCTGGTCTCGCTCGGCCTCCGCAGCCCGGCACTGCCGGCCGAGGTCTGCCGCATGCTCGATCAACCGGTTCATGACGACGACCTCGGCGCGGACCTCCTTCGGCACCCCCTCGGGATCGATGGGGACGAGCGCGCCGCCCTCGAGACCGCCCTCGATCGCGGCCAGCGCCTCACGGCGTTTCACTGAGGGCGCTCCTCGTGCCCCGTCAGCACGATCCCGGCGACGAGTACGGCGAGGACCGCGACCGTGCCGAAGATCTGGATCGGGTCCGTGACGGCGATGTTCGAGACGATCACGTGCCGGATCACGCTCGTCAGCCCGGCGATCAGGAGCGGCCGGGCCTCGAACTGCCGGGTCCGGAAGAAGACGGTCACAGTCGTGAGCAGGGTCATGACCGTGATCGAGAGGAGGACCGCCTCGAGGACCTTGATGATCCCGGCCGGTGTGTCGGGGGCCGCGACCAGGGCGAGGATCAGCCGGCCCGCGTCGTAGAGCGAGACGAATGCGACGAGGGAGAGCATGACCGCGATCACCACGTAGACAGCGAGCTGGACGTCGGAGAAGAGCCGGAGCACGAACCGGAGGGAGGATTCTTCATCGAGCGACATGGAATCGAAAGAGTATCGATCGGGTGACGGATATGCGTATCCGGACGAAGGTTTGACAAGGTTCGGCGATGGAATGAGATCGGTGATGGAGTTCACCATTGAATCGCAGATACTGCTGATAACTCCTACCCGTTCCCGGTCCGACGACCGACATCACGCGCGGTTACAGGAGGAGTATCATGCTCGAACCCCCACTACCATCCCGGTCCGTTCCACCCGGCGTCCCAGAGATGCTCGGCGACTCGCACCCCTGCTGTCCTTATCCAGTCCCCGATGACCCTCCGGTCCCCATATCAGCAAACGAACCGATCGGATTGGCCGCTACTCCGTACTGCGGTCCCCCTCATGCGCCCGTTCCCGGCAGGCCGACGGTGCGCGCGAGGGAACCCTGCCGGGGCCTCCGGAGACTCTGGTCAGGCATGACCGACGCTTCTGCGGATGACAATCGACCATCCAACCGCACACGACTCATCCGGTGCGGGGCGGGAGGGCATCCATGACATTCCACAGTGTTCTGTTCGAGAGCCCTGAGGACGACATCGGAGGAGAGACTGTTCCGGTCCCTGCCTTTTTTGTCGATCTGAACCTGGACCAGATCGTACAGGCCGTCACAGCCGGCTGGGAAGAGTACGATCTGACGCCGTTCTTCTATACTTCTCTGAAGAGTGTTGATGCGATCGAGTATCGTCAGGAGGTGATGCGGGATCTCGGAGATGCCCGCCTCTCCGAGGTGATCGGATCGTTCTCAATCAAGATGCAGACGATGCGACAGCATCTGGCCCTGGCCGACAGACTCCATTACACCTACCAGAAGGAGCGCTGGTTCCTGGACGCGGTCGAGGCATACTGCGACGCTGTCACCATTCTGGCAGACGATCTCGTTCGTCTCGCCCCGGTATCGCGCGGACTCTCGACCTTCCTCGACTATCTGACGACGTACACCCGTTCGGGCGACTTCACCTCGCTGGTCGCCGATCTACGCGAGCTCAGGACGGAGTTATCGGGGGTGACGTACTGCCTGCTCATCAATGGCAGTACGATCACCGTCCGCCCGTGCGAGTCGGACGAGGATTTCAGTACGGACGTGGAGAGGACGTTCGAGCGGTTCAGACAGGGTGCCGTCCAGGACCACAGGGTGGACTTTTCCGATCGGCCGGAGATGAACCATGTCGAAGCGAGGGTACTCGATCTGGTCGCGAAACTGTACCCCGACATCTTCGCGCGCCTGGATACTTTCCAGCACGCTCACGCAGGGTACCTGGATACCACGATCGCGCGGTTCGATCGGGAGATCCAGTTTTATCGAGCATACCTGGAGTACATCGCACAATTCGGGGAGGCGGGGCTGCAGTTCTGCATACCCCGGATCTCCGAGACGAGCAAGGAGATCCGCTGCTGCGACGGGTTCGACCTGGCCCTGGCAACCGCGCTGTTCAAAAAGAAGATACCTGTCGTCTGCAACGATCTTTACCTGAACGATCCCGAGCGCATCTTTGTCGTCACCGGGCCGAACCAGGGCGGAAAGACGACCTTCGCCCGTGCCTTCGGGCAGCTGCACTACCTGGCCAGCCTCGGTTGTTCCGTTCCCGGCAGGGAAGCCCGGCTCTTCCTGTTCGACCGGCTCTTCACGCACTTCGAGCAGGAAGAGGACATGGACAATCTCAGGAGCAAGCTGGAGGACGACCTGGTCCGAATACACTCCATCCTGACGCAGTGCACCTCCCGGAGCATCATCATCATCAACGAGATGTTCGCGTCCACCACGGTCAATGACGCCCTCTTCCTGGGGCGGAAGGTGCTCGAACACGCAACGAACCTGGACGTGCTCTGCGTCTATGTTACGTTCCTGGACGAGCTGACCTCCCTCGCGAAGACGGTGAGCCTTGTCGGTACGGTCGATCCCGTCGACCCGGAACGGCGCACGTACAGGATCGAACGAAGGCCCGCCGACGGACTGTCGTACGCTCTCGCGATCGCCAGGAAGAACCGGCTCACGTACGGGGAGATCACGGAGCGGATATCCTCATGAAGCCGTATCTTCTGTACAGGGATCAGACATTCTCTCCGCAGTGGGGGATGATCCGCACCTCTGCCACCTCTGCCTGGTGGCGGGACCGTGACTTTAAACTGCAGTGGGAGATGCTGCCCGCAGAGAAGCGAATGGTGACGCAGGACCTGGAACTGGACATCCTGTTCGACGCCATGGCACGCGGAGACAAATTCCTCTTCGAAGTGGCAAAGAACGTTGTTCTTTCGAGCGTAACAGACATCGACACGATACGGTACCGTCAGGGCGTCCTCGGGGACTGCCTGAAGAATCCCGAGGCCGTCCGGGCCATGTACGCTATCGCGGTCGAATCGATCGAACGGCATAAAAAGGATTTCGGATGGTATTCTGCCCAATCTCCGGACTCGGTCCGTTCGACATCCATAAAGGGGCTCGAGCTCTTTCTGGAGATGCTGACGGGCCTCAGGAACACGGGGGTAACGCATGCTGCCGCCTTCGAGTCGGACGGCCTCAGGGCGCTCGTTGCGATGCTCGAGACAGAGCTCTCCGACGAATACTTCGCCGGCATCCGGGAGAGACTCGAGGAACTGAGGTTTCCACGTGGAGCGCAGATCCGCGCGGAGCTCGGGGAGGGCAACAAGGGAACCGGCTATGCACTCCAGAGATCCCAGGAGGTACGGAAACAGGGCTGGATGAGCCGGATCTTCTCCAGGGAGCGGCCATTGCAGTACAGCTTCACCATCCACGAACGCGATGAAGCCGGGTTCAGGGCACTGGCGGAACTGAAGGGGAGAGGTATCAATACTATCTCCAATGCGCTCGCCCAGTCGTCCGACCACATCCTTGCCTTTTTTACCGCATTGAAGATGGAACTGGCATTTTATATCGGGTGTCTGAATCTCTACGAGCAGCTGGCCCGGATGGGCGATTCCGTCTGCTTTCCCGTTCCATGCGATCCGGGCAGCCGTGCGCTCTCGTACGAGGGGCTCTACGATGCGTGCTTGGCCCTGAAGACGGAAGGGCGAGTGGTCGGGAACGACGCGGATGCGGGGAGCACGGACCTCGTGATCATCACCGGAGCGAACCGGGGAGGAAAATCAACGCTCCTGCGAAGCCTGGGTCTGGCCCAGGTGATGATGCAGTGCGGTCTGTTCGCGCCGGCCGGGTCGTTCCGTTCCGACGTCTGCGACGGGATCTTCACGCACTTCAAGCGGGAGGAGGACCCCACAATGAGAAGCGGCAAGTTCGACGAAGAGCTCGGCAGAATGAGCGAGATCGTGGACCTCCTGACACCGAACTGCATGGTGCTGTTCAATGAATCGTTTGCCGCGACAAACGAACGGGAGGGCTCGGAGATCGCTCGACAGATCGTCTGTGCATTGCTGGAGCGACGGGTCAGGGTGGTCTTCGTTACGCATCTCTATGAATTCGCGCGGGGCCTGTACGAAAAAAAGATGGCGAACGCAGTCTTTCTCCGGGCGGAGCGGAAGCCGGACGGAGAACGAACCTTCCGGGTGGTCGAGGGCGAACCGCTCCAGACGAGCTACGGCGAAGACCTGTATGCCAGGATCTTCTCCGAGCCTCCCCCGTCCCCTGTCCCGGACGATGCCATATGACGCGCTCGGCCTGGTCCGGATCGATCGGGGCGAGCTCGCCGCAGGAGCGAGCCTGTCCTCCACCGCGACCTGGACTCGCGGAGCTTCACAGAGATCGCTCCTCGTGACCGTGGACGGGCGCGTTTCGGACGCCAGAGCCGTCCCGTTGCGCAGAATCGTCGATAGAGGGCATGGTATCGAGGAAGCATGGACCGGGTGAAGGACATGCGTATGCGGGCGAAGGTTTGACAAGGTTCGGCGATGGAATGAGATCGGTGATGGAGTTCACCGTCAACCGCGGGTCCCGCTGATAACTCCTACGACGATTCCCGATGAGAGGAAGGAGACATGGACCCTGGAGAGACGACACAAACCCCATCATTCGCGGCCGAGCTCGCGACGCTCGCCGAAGCGGTCCGGGCGATCGGCCCGGAGTATGCCGGCGCCGCCGACCGCCTCGGCGCCCTCGCCGGCCAGCTCGAGGAGGGCCACTTCCACTTGGCCGTGCTCGGGCAGTTCAAGCGCGGGAAGAGCACGCTGTTGAACGCCCTCCTCGGTGAGGCCGTGCTCCCGAGCTCGGTCGTGCCGCTGACCGCGATCCCTACCCGGCTCCGGGCCGGCCCCGAGCGGCAGGGGCGGGGCGGCCGGGGCGGCAGGGCGGGCCGCCGCGGGCGCCGCGGCGCGGGCGGCCACTGGGGGCC
>Ga0074193_1003472_pt1 | contig 11492 bp, 19 predicted proteins | sample EPASupsiteHSE605_FD_64523 | JGI IMG/M metagenome (GOLD analysis project Ga0074193, IMG submission 64523) | Bioremediated contaminated groundwater from EPA Superfund site, New Mexico - Sample HSE6-05 | ecosystem: Environmental > Aquatic > Deep subsurface > Groundwater > Contaminated ...
TCATCAGTGCGACAACAGATGTATCCACTACTCGTGCCAATATCACAGATACTACAGGGAGCGGGGATACATCTTATAACGTGTTAGGGGTTCGTGAATGGACCTTTGGCGTAGTCAATGAATCATTAGATACAAACGCCCAAGCCCTGGTAAAAATGCAGATTAGCCCGGATGGGACTCACTGGCTGGATGAAGCAGGTCCTGTGACGATTAACCAGAATTCATTGACAACTTTAGTTACGTCAATATTTCTAAAGTACGCGCGAGTATTCTATAGTGCAGTGAATGCAGCGAGTGCAGTCACCCTGAATATCTTCTTCCAAGGAGAGTTGTAGAATACGAAACAAAGGAGCCCGGAAATTCCGGTCTCCTTTTCAACAGTCAATAGACTACGCTCTACCATTATAATAGGCAACAACATCGACATTAGTGGAGGCTACTACCTTTAAACGGGCGTATTTCATGGCAACAGTCGTTGAAGTAATATTATTACTTGAGGCCGCTACATTTTGGGCACTTGAATTATCGACATAATAAATATCAGTATCTATAGGGGCTACTTGAAGAGTGACGGTTATACTCGAAGAACCATTATTCCTGATGAAATAGCTGTTTTGGCTATATTGACTAATATCCTTAGTTAATAAATACGTTGTTCCTGATGCTACAGTTGTTGATATAGTATCTTCTACAAATCCTAGACTACTAATTTGAACAGAATCTTGAGTTCCACTAAGATTTCTAATATCCAAAGATGTTGCCACAACTAAAATAGAATCTTGAGCAGAGCTTAAGTTTCTTATATCTAGGTCAGTGGCTGTAACAGTAATAATACTCAATGGAGAGAATAAGAACTTACCGTTGGAGTCAACTGCGATTGGCTTGAATGCACTTCCATCAATTCCATAAATCATGGTCTTTAATTTGCTAGCATCAGAATTAAAGACTAAATAATTTGGCATAAATTTCAATCCCTTTATTGTCACTGATTTCTATCCAATGTTTCGCGAGTTTCATGATTGCCCAAAATAATTAACTGTTACACTTCCTAATAACAGAGCAGATACTTTTATTCGTGCATATTTCATTGAATTACTTGGGGCAAATAATGTTGAACTTCCGGCTACTAAATCAAATTGACTTCCACTATTTACAAAATAACTATCATTATTACTTGGAGCAATTTGGAGTGTTACAGTTACAGCCACTCCCCCGGTATTTCTAACGAGATAAATATTATTCGAGTAATTACTGGTATCTTTGGTTAGAAAGAAACCAGTTCCAAGAGCTACAATAGTACCCGAATCAAAATCCTCTACATAGGATTTATTATAAATTTGAATTGAATCCTGGGTTCCATCTAAATTTCGAATATCTAAATCAGTGGCTGTAATCGAAGCAGTATCCCTTGTCACATTTAAATTCCTAATATCTAAATTACTTGCTTCTGTATCAATAGTTATTAAGGGAGATAAAACCAATTTTCCGTTGGAGTCTGTGGTAAATATCTTGTTATTGTTATCAGTGTCAAGTCCATATAGGGTTGATAATAAACTATTGGTTGTAATGTTGTATATTTTAGTATTTACCCGAATCCCCCCTTCGGTAATTTCAAGATCTATCCTAATAAACTTAAATATCAATAATCTATAATTAATATATTAAAATTCCCAAAACTTGTGCCCTACTAAATTATTGAGAGTTAGGTCTTGAATGGATTGCCGACGCTAGGTGCGGGTAACAATGAAAATCAGCTTGGAGCAGCTAAGGCGAGGATCTTCTGAAATCTAAAACTTTCTCCCGGGATATGAATATTATGCTAGGAGAATCGAAAATTTCTAGGTCCGACGATAGGTAATATTACGCTATGACCTTGGAATAAGGAGGGTTAGGATTATGGCCCAATCTCGATGCATAAAATGTGGAGGTACTCAATTTGAGGTTGTCCACGCCAACAATCTAGAGGGAACGACCCGGGCCGTGCTCTTTGTTCAGTGCACAGACTGCGGATCGGTCGCAGGAGTTCTTGATTTTCTGAATGTTAGTGTAAAAGCAGAACGCGTAAAAAATGATCTACGAATAATGGTAGAGAAGTTAGTGGATCGGCTTAATGATAACTCATAAGGGAGTACGATAAAATATATTGAATGAAGGGTAAGGATAAGCGTTATCTTTACCTTTTTTATCTTAATACGTGCTAAACGTATTTGGGTCAGGAACGGTAGCAATTTCTTTAATCATAAATATGCTGAATGGAGACTTTGGTAAAAAAAATTTTATGGAAGGGAGGTGAAGGTCGAGTGAATGGTGTGATTGCTATCATTCTCGGTGGTGGGGTATTTCTTTTATTACTAATTATTTTCCTAAACTCCCGCACAAGATTTAAGAAGATCGATGAAATGTATGGTAAACCATATAAAGCAAAATTAGTTCAAATAATCGGTGGTCATCCGGAGTTAAAACGAGGGACGACGGCAATGTCATTTCATCCAAAAAATGCAATAGCTTTTAACCGCAAAGTATTTCTATTCTCCCAGATTAGTTCAATTAGGATTATTACTAATTTGCCTAAAGAATATAAAAAAGGCATAAAGACCGTTGAAAATTTTGAGATGGATGAACAATATCTTTGCATCTCAGTAACGGATGAATATGGTGAGCATGAAGTTATTTTTACAGCTAAATCAGATTTTAAAGAATTTGCCAATCAACTAATGCAAATATGGAATAAGTATAACCTTCTAAGCCAGAAATAGTTCAACTTCTTAATTACATCCATATTGTGAATAAGGTAACCACTAGCGTTCTAGATACATACATTGTAAGGAACATGGAGCGGGGGAATAAATTGCTGAAAAACTTTCACACCTCTTCTACAACACACATAAATTACGAGTATGGAGGATGGAAGGGCTGTGCAGATGATATTCCCCAAAATCTCCTCTCAAATTTAGAAAGGTAGGTAACTAGAATGAAAAAAGACATTGATTCATCGAGCTTAGCTGAAGTTGTAGATCGTATCTTAGACAAAGGTATCGTTATTGACGCATATGTACGTGTTTCTCTTGTGGGGATCGAACTTCTTGCCGTAGACGCTCGTGTAGTCATTGCAAGTGTTAACACTTGGCTGAGATATGCAGCTGCAGTTGGTTTAACAGAACTCCATCACGAATTCTAAAATCGGATTGTTATCAGGGAGGGGGAGAAACTCCCTCCCATTTATTTATTATTACAAAGGAGAAAAAAGATGAGTATGAATCTTGCCGAATTAGGTCGAGTGTTATGCCAGGAGTTCGACCAAAGAAAGCTTGAATTGAATACACTCCATTCAGAAATTCGAACAAAGGTAACGAGCGATCGGAAAGAACTTGTTAAGCTACGAAATGTTGACAGCGCTAATCAACAGATAGCTAGAAAACAAATCCTGGATGACACTGGAAGTTTGTTAGAGAAGTACAAGATTGAGAGAAAGACTATGGAGCAGGGTTTGCAGGCCGATAGAGTATCGCAAATTGATGAAATAAGAACATGGGTAAATGAGCGGGGAGAAGAATTAAAGGGCTGGTACAAAGCGGGAGGTTATATGTTAAGAAAGCGAACAGGGAGGTAAGGCAATTGCCAGATGCATTTATCGAAACTGCATATTTTAGGGATCTAACGAACCGCGCTTTGCTCTATCTCCAAGCCGGTTATGCCGTTCATTTTTGTGGACCGGCTGGAACGGGAAAGACTACTCTGGCAATGCATATCGCTGAGCTACTAGGTCGCCCAGTAGTAACTCTCCAGGGCAATGATGAGTATAAACCCTCTGATTTGGTTGGGGGAGCCTCAGGAATGCGCAGGAAGAAATTACTTGATAACTATGTTCACTCTGTTTGGAAAGCCGAAGAATCTATGGATAGTGTTTGGTATGACGGAAGAATAACTCATGCCTGCAGAAATGGTTATACGTTTGTCTATGACGACTTCACTCGTTCCAAACCAGAAACCAATAATGTACTCCTCTCGGTCTTGCAGGAAAAGACTTTGGACTTAACGGCGCTTCAAAAAGGAGAGACAAGTTTAACTGTTCACCCTGATTTTACGGTGCTTTTTACCAGTAATCCGTCAGAATATGCAGGGGTACACGTTCTTCAGGATGCGTTGAAAGACCGTGTTATCACTATAGCGATAAAAGGTCTAGACCGTGAATCTGAGGTAGCTATTGTTGCAGGTCGATCAGGTTTGCCCTGGCGCGAAGCGGCAAGAGTCGTAGATATCGTTCGTGGGATTCGAGGGAATGAAATCAAGAAGCCCAGTATCCGGGCGTCAATCATGGTTGCTACGATTTTGGCGACGAATGGGTCAAGGCCAGTACGGTCAAATCCTTTATTTTGCCAAACTTTAATTGATGTTATCGGTTCAGAAATTTCCTATGAAAATGCGGAAAAACACAATGCTGTTCTAGGGGAACTCATTGAAAAGGAATTAGATAGATACACCCCTGATGATAGGAAGTGAAAAAAATGCGTCATGCTCCATCCTTAAGGCCCAAGCTAATCCGACCCCCAGTCCGTGATCATGCGCCCAGTTTCTTCCAGATGCACGTTTACGATCAGGAACTCCATAGACTTGAGGCTGAGCAAAAGGAAATAGTCAAACGGATCACTGCAATAGAAGAAAGGGTACAGGTCGTTCAAAAGGAATTGCAGAAACTGGATCGGTCACTCAAAACACGTGTGCACGGCCTACGTACTAATAATTGAGTCTCAATGCTTAGAATAATATTGAACTTTTGTCATGATTTCTGATCCCTATCATATATATGTCGTAGGCAAGGTTAGGGAGGGGGTCAGATCATGGCATTAAGTAAAAGCGTAGAGTCAAGTAGTTTGGCGGAGGTCATTGACCGCATTCTTGACAAGGGAATTGTCATTGATGCCTTTGTCAGGATTTCATTGGTTGGTATCGAACTCATTACCATTGAAGCGCGTATTGTGATCGCTTCAGTGGATACTTATTTAAAATACGCTTCCGCCATCGGGCTAACCCTTGCTGATTCTTCCTCGATAATGAAGTATTAAAGGAGGAGCTTAAGCATGGACATCCAACAATTAGTCAACGATGTTAAAACCTTCTTCCAAAGTGTCCTGGAAAAAGAGGCCAGTGTAATTGGTGTGAGGCGACGTGAAAATGGCTGGATGGTGCATGTTGAAACCATCGAGGATTCAGATTACCAGCGGCGGCGTGCTCTTGATGATGTCGTGGGGATCTATGAGGTTGAAGTCAGCGCTAATATGGAGATTTTGGGTTATAAGAGGGTTAGCTTACGTGAACGGGATGAAATTGGTCAAATAGATGACGAAGAATTTTAAAGTCGTGTCGCAACATGACTTTCTTTTTTAGCTACCAATTTAGAAAGTATATTTTTGTTTTCTATAATAAGGGGTGGAGAATTTGTATTACGGTTACGGTATTATTCGGGCAGACTCCCTTAAAATTGAAGATTTGAAATTAGGTCCTGACCAAGAGCCCCCCTGTCTTATTGTCGAAGGGGAACTTGGGATGCTTTGCGCGAAGATTACAATGGGATCGATGACAGGAGAATCGATGGTAACGGCAACAAGAGAGGGTATGAGTCGCTATACGGAGGTACTTTGTAAAGTTATTAAGTTCGTTACAGTAGTTCCTTTGCGTTTTGGAACCTTATTTGATAGAGAGGAAGAAATCCATCAAGTTCTTCAAAAAGAGAAAAAGACTTATATGAAGTTGCTTACTAACCTTGACAACAAGATAGAAGTTGAACTCAAGGTTTGGTGGAAAAAAGAGAGCTTCCAAGAAACGATGCTGAAGAACAAACGCTTAGGGCGTTGGAAAAAAGCGTTAGAAAGAGGAGAAGGGCAGGGCTACGATGTCGTAGAGTTTGGGAAGGCAATTATGGAGGCAGCAGATTATGAACGTAAAGAAGTAGAAAAATCCTTTCTTGCAATGCTTCGCCCCTTAGCTGCCGAATGGGTGATTAAAGAACCAATGGATGAGTTTCAAGCCTTTGATGGAGTGTATTTGGTCGAACGCCAGAAGGAAGAGGACTTTGATCAAGCCGTCGGCGTTCTATATGAAAAGAACTCTGAAACAATGATTTTTAAATATACAGGCCCTTGGGCTCCGCATCACTTTGTTAATTGAAAATTGGCCTGGAGGACGGATACGGTATGTTTTTTAGATTTCCGATTTGGGCAATTAAACAAGTTATTGAACATGCCGAAGCTGAGTACTATAGCCCTGAAGCGATACGGCGAGAACTCAGCCAACGGCAGTATATGCTGGAAAATAAAGAGATTACCACAGAGGAATATCGTGAACATGAAAGGCGACTCTTTGAACGACTGATGGAAGGCCAGAAAAGAGGGATTGAAGAATGAAGTGGTCCCCTGGGGTGTGGGAAAAGAACATAGAACGGCTTGTAAATCAGTGTGCGGACAAGGTTATTTTAGAATTGGAAGAAGAAATCATGGCCCGTTTGAGAGAAGCAGGGGGAGTTGTCATTCAGGGCCTTTTTGAGGGGAATACTTCACAAACTAGTAAGATCTGTAATTTAAGCAGAGTGGAGCCCATATCAGTGAGCGATGAAGAAGTTTTATATGCGTTTGGCATTATTAAAGCTTCCCAGGAGGATACTGTTGTTTTAACCGGCATGGAGGACAGGCCATGTCACATTATTAAAAATGGAAATCTGGGCATGCTTGTCTGTCCAGTCTCACGCCAAGATTACGCGGAAGAGTCCCTCCATCGCCATATGGAGGATATGGTTTGGGTTGAGAGTCATGCGCGGTGTCATGAAGAAACGTTATTAAAAATAATGGATAAGAGGTCAGTCATTCCTCTGCCATTTTGTACGATTTTTACTGATGATGAGAATATCAAATGTCAATTGACCCAGAATGCTGAAGTACTACAAGATGATTTGCAAAGACTGGATAATCACCAGGAGATGCATGTTAAGCTCTTTGTCAATCGCAAACGGCTTCTAGAAAAGCTTCGGGAAGATATACCGTACTCTGGTGAGCAAAGCGGGGGGGGGTATTTTCAGAAACGCCAATGGGAGAAAAAAATACAAGAAGAAATGGAACGGCTTATGAACGACTATGGCGAATCTCTATATCAAGGTTTAAATACTATTTCTGCGGAAGTATGCCTCTTAGATAAGGCTGGAGTTCTTGTACCGGAAGGACAGCAGGTTGTTTTTGCGGTGCATTACCTAATAGCTAAGGAACGCCGTGAAGAATGGGACAGAAAGCTCACTGAATTCGACGAGCTTGCAGATCCATTAGGCTTTATGTTAGATGTATCCGGTCCTTGGCCTCCCTATCACTTTTCGCGGTTAATTAATGAGGAGGAAACTATGGGTGGGTGATATTGCAAATTCAAAACAAGTGACGCTCCTTGAAGTCGTGGAGAAATTACTCGATAAAGGGGTTGTTATCTCCGGTGATTTGATTCTTAGCTGCGGCAATGTTGATTTAGTATATTTGAACCTGAAACTTGTTCTTACTTCGGTACAGACCATGCTCGAAGAGAATACATCAAGAAAGACGTGAATCTATGAAACGACCCTATTTATTAGGATTTATACGCAATTGCACGGAGCTGCCTAGCGAACCACCATTTTTAACTGAATTGACAACGCTAGGTATACATAGTGTTATTTGGGGCAAGCACCCAACAGAGTTATTTAAGACGAAAAAGGATTTTTTGGCGGCTATGTTGCAATGGTTTGAACAACTCCGCCATCTTCAGTTAACGGTGTTACCGATACAGTCCGGTCTGAGTGTCTCTGACGAAGCTCGCTTAGTTGAGCTTTTACGAACTTATGAACAAGAATTGGATCTGTGCTTTGACAAAGTCAAAGGGTGTTCGGAGTATTGCTTGACTATTACGAAGAAAAATCTGGAGACCGCACATATGTCCTACTCAGCAAGAGCAAATGTGCACAGTGGGAAAGAGTATCTTGAGCGAATGAGGGTAAGGCACGAACTGCTAGAAAGGGAAACCCTGCAGGCCCGTGAGGTCATTTCACAATTTTGTTTACGGCTAAGTCCCTGGATTAAGGATTGCTGGTCTGAAATCCTTCAAACTCAAGGAGTTGGTATTAATCTGGGGTTTTTAGTGCCTAATACCCTCAATCAAGAGTTTACCGGCAAATTACAAGCCCTGTTGGATGAAGCCGGTTTTAGGGAGGAATGGACAGGACCGTGGCCACCTTTTCATTTTAGTTCATTTAGGCTAAAGCCGGAAAGTTTTCTTCTTCACGAATCGTTAAATTGGAGATAGGAGGTTGCCTCATGATTGAGGATGACGAATCCGGTAAAAAGATTGCCGAGTGTGTGATAGATTTTGAAGAGCAAAGCAAGGTCGGTCGTCTCAATACCAATCAAGATAATGCCGATCAAGGACTTGCGAAACTGGTACTTACTTTAGTAGAGCTATTAAGGAGAGTGATGGAACACGAAGCTTTGCGGCGCATTGATGGTGGGACATTAACTGAAGCAGAAATCGAAGAAATGGGTGAAACCTTCTTAAAATTGGATAACAAAATGGTTGAAATGCGCGAGATATTTGGACTTAAAGAAGAAGATTTAAACCTTGATCTCGGGCCTTTAGGAAATCTTATGTAGGAAGGGGGAAGGGGCGTGGCTATTCAACATTCGAATAACAGTAGTGGTCTTGGAGATCTCTTAGAACGAATACTGGACAAAGGAATTGTGATTGCCGGGGATATAAAAATATCTTTAGCTGATGTTGAATTACTAAATATAAAAATTCGTCTGCTTGTGGCATCGGTCGACAAAGCTAAAGAAATGGGGATTGACTGGTGGGCACATGATCCTTATCTTTCGTCACGAGCGAGAATGCCTGAACAAACAATCACTAGAGATACAGAACAAACGATTATCGGAAATAGAGAACAGGTAATTACCAATAACGCAGAACAAGTGATTACCGAAACCGAAGAATCAGTACCTATCAAATCATGGGATGAAGGTATTGGACTTAGCTCCAAAGTCAAAATTGAGAAAGAACAAATAAAAAGACCCAATCGAATGTAAGGAAGATTACAGGGAGGGCGAAAGACCTCCCTGTAATCTTTTGCTTATGAGGCAAGCAAATGCCCATTTTAATCACCTTTTTCCGTAGTAGAGCATAGGATAAGGTAGGACAAGGATAAGGCAGGATAAAAGAGGAGGAAAAACGGATGAAAAAGGATGTCGATTCCTCAAGCTTAGCAGAAGTTGTCGATCGTATTCTGGAAAAGGGGGTAGTCATAGACGGATATGTAAGGGCCTCTCTTGTCGGTATTGAACTATTAACAGTTGATTTGCGTATTGTGATTGCTAGTGTCAATAGCTTTTTGAGATATGCTTGTGCAGTAGGGCTAACCACTGGGCATCACGGTGATCCGTTTTAAACAGAAGGGGAGGGAGAGATCTCCTTCCCTAATTTTTTACTTTTTACTCACTCTTGTCCGGGATAAGACATAAACTGTGGTAGGACAAAGAAAGGAGGGGAAATGGATGAAAAAGGATGTCGATTCCTCAAGCTTAGCAGAAGTTGTAGATCGTATTTTAGAAAAAGGGATAGTTATCGACGGGTATGTAAGGGTTTCTTTAGTTGGCATTGAGCTATTAACGGTCGATTTGCGTATCGTGATAGCTAGTGTCAATACCTTCCTGAGATATGCCTGTGCAGTAGGACTAACCACTGAGCATCATAAAGATTTATTCTAATAAAAGGGGAGGGAGAAATCTCTCCCCATAACTATTTAAGTACTGTTTTATAAGTTTCTAACGTTTCAGTGGCAACTTTAGACCAAGAATAATGTTTGTGTATGTGATGCATTAAAGGGACGGGAGAGGCATCAAAGGATTGCTCAAGTGCAGTACGTAAACTTAAGTCATCAAGAGGGTGTACATAAAGAGCCATATCTTTAAAATATTCATAAGGGCTTCCCTGGTCTGTGGAGATCACAACGGTACCACATGCGCCGGCTTCTAAGCTGGATAAACCAGGGGTTTCAAACCAACTTGGCAGAGCATGGGACTTTGCGGCTGAATAGGCAGAAGCGAGGAGTTCTCCCTGTAGAGTACCAATATGGAGGACGTTGGAAAAAGATCTTAAACTTTCGAAATATCGTTGGTCGTTAACGGGTCCAAGAAGAACAAGTGAAAGCCCGAGTTCCTGACAGATTTTTGCCAGCCAATGCTGGTTTTTACGCTCGGAAATTCGGGCAGCACATAAAACGAAGTCTTTAGGGATATTGGGAAACTGTTTTCGGAAAAGCTGAGGGGTCGCCCCAATGAATGAATCTGGAAACCCGTTTGGTACAACTTGAAAAGGAGCAGTCTTAAGAAAATCTTGATGAAGAACATCCATTTCTATTTGGCTGTTGGGGAGCAAAAGGGTACACTCGCTTACTAGGCGAGCCCGCATGGGTTGCATGTGTTTCCAGACAGCGAGGGCATTAGATTTTGCACCTGGACGCCTAAAGTAAGCATTCGGGGGCCAATAAATGGGGGAAATGAAAATTTCTTTCTTTTGCTTTTGAGCGTTAAGGAAAAACATATAGCTTTCTTTGATTCTGGTGATATTGAAGATATGAACAAAGTCATAGGGAGACAGATCAATATTGGGATCAGCTGATAAATGTACTTCGATACCAAGATTCTTAAGCGCTTGTCCGGTCGAAACCATTTGCACAGTATCTCCAGCGGGATTTTTCATGAAGTCCGGACGATCTTGAAAAAGCACTTTCATTTGAACACTCCTCCTGCTATAACTTTTCGAGAAATGGTCGAACGGACTGGAGGCGGTGTTGATAGGTATGGTTGCGGTAAACTTCCTCTTGACCTTGATGGGCAATTTTCTGGCGGAGGTCCTCCCGACTTAGATAAAACCGGACAAGTTCTAGCGTCTCATCTGGATGGCGGCTCCAAACGAGATGAACATGGTTTTTGAATAGATTTTCAATGGCTGGAGACCAGTGCGTTAGAAAAAAGGCTCGACAACCTAAGGCTTCAAAGGTTCGCATGCTCATCATGGAGGGAGAATCTATCACCGAATGTAAGCCTAATACAATCTTAGCTGAAGAATACGCGCGGGGCAAATCGGCATAGGGTAAGTATCCTTGATAAACCTCAGGTGGTAATGTGTAATGATCCGTGTTCGCCAGCCAGTGTTCATTGCCGAAAACTTTCAAATGAAACTTTGCTGAACGTAAGGGCGTGAGGATTGTCTCCAGTCCGATTTTCCGTTGAGCATACGACGTATAGTAATTAGCAACAAGAAGTAAATCGCAAGTATACTCAAGTGACGGTTCAGTAGGGTGATGAAACGAGGGATTACAGGCAAAGTGGAAATATAGCGCGCGTATTTTCTCGCGCTGATAAAGAGATAGGCATTCCTTCGCTGGAGTAAGAACCAAACTGGCCCTGCGTCCTAAAGGACGGGACATGAGG
>Ga0074193_1003474_pt1 | contig 11476 bp, 7 predicted proteins | sample EPASupsiteHSE605_FD_64523 | JGI IMG/M metagenome (GOLD analysis project Ga0074193, IMG submission 64523) | Bioremediated contaminated groundwater from EPA Superfund site, New Mexico - Sample HSE6-05 | ecosystem: Environmental > Aquatic > Deep subsurface > Groundwater > Contaminated ...
CGATGTGCCCGCACCCGGTATTTCCTCCTCATTTTCCCGATCCCCAACTCCCCCAGTTCGCGAAAGGAAACGATAAAATAGGGCAGGAAGTTGATGGCCTTGCCGATGAGGATTAAACCAAATGCCAATTTTTCGCCTGCCGCATATTCTGTTTTTGTTTCCAGCGGGGGCTCAAGGATAAATGGTCGAGGGATACTTTCGTAATTCCGGAGGGCTTCAGAGCCTGGGGGAGGCGCGGTTTCAAAAATGTAGGCATAGGGACAACTAGTCCTTAGGAGGCAGTTGCGGCAATTGGCCTCTCTGAGCGAACAAGAGATCCGCCGAAAAGCGTTACCGAAACCACCTCTCAAGGTGGAACCCTTGTAAGGCGGCAGAAGCAAGCCTTTCTCGCCTGCTTCAAGAGTTAGCTGGTATTTGGCTATTGTAAAGTATTTTGGCATAGTTTTTTACTCCAATATTAGCTTCTCATACCGCAAACGGTATCAGAGCATGAATAAATCCATGATCAGGAAATAAAAAAATAACCCTACAGATATACTTTCTCCATAATGGTTATTATTTCTACATGTAGCTTTAATTTCCTATAAACTTCAAGCTATTTTTTTAACATCCATATTCCAGCAGCCATTAGACCAAAACCCGCCACAGCCCGACCCACCGGAACCTTTTCTCCGACCAGAAAGATGGTGAAGACCACAATAAAAATATAATACATGAAAGATTGGACCGCAGCCACCAGTGGCAGGTTTTTGACTACCTCGTTGGCGCGTATAAAGGCGGTGGCCAGGGCGACATTTGCGGCCAGGATCAGGGGCAGCATATAGACATTATAGCGTAGCACCGGGTAGAACTCTGCCGGCACATGTTTGACCTGCCAGGAGAGCATGAAAGAAAGCACCACCGAACCAAATATAAGTAAAGCAGCAATTACTGCCATTTATCGACACCGTACCTTTCTTCGTAAGGAGGAAATTAGATTCCAGTATTCTGGGCAATTTACAGGTAAATGTGTGTGCGAATTAGAGGATCGTCTTCTGCTAAGCCTTAGCTTAACCAATTAATCTTTTTGTAGAATCGACTTTTGCGAATGATGTCAACTATCTTTAATTTTAGCTTTCAATTTTCTCCTGTTTCGGTGGTTCAGGCGGAATTACTTTTGGTGGGACCTGTTCTTTTAAGTTACCTTTTGAGTTTTCAGAGCTATCAGGCGTTTTCTTCTCCTTATCCTTTATCTTATCCAGTTTGTCGTCTTTTTGCAGCTCTTGCTTATCTTTTTCCTGTGTATCAGCCTGCTTGCCAGGTTCATCCTGTTTCTTTTCGGTTTCCTGAGCCTCAAGGTCTTGGACCCTTACGGTTGGTTCTGCACTCAGTCCTATGGCGCCGGCCATAATCGTCCGAAATATGTCTGCCGGCTGATTGCCGCCGTAGGAGGTCAGGTAGTGATACCTGTCCATATCTTTTTCATCGTAGCCCATCCATACAGCGGCGGTATAGCGGGAGGTAAAACCAACAAACCAGGCGTCTTTATTGCCGCTAAGCCCGCTGAATTGGGGCGTGTCCGGCAATTCGGTGGTCCCTGTCTTGCCGGCAACCTCAGCGCCACGGATGCCGGCCCGGTATCCGGTGCCATACTCCACGGCTGCTCGTAAGACGTCTTTCATGGCAATGGCCGTGGAAGCTTTTATTATGGCAGTACCCTCCGGATGGCTGTAAATAACCTTACCTTCAGGGTCTACTATATACTTGATAGCATATGGTTTCACGTACACACCCTGATTGGCAAATGCTGCATAAGCCCCAGCCATTTGCAACGGGGAAACCCCTGTGGTTAAGCCCCCAAGAGCCAGCGGCAAGCAGCGATCATCTTCTGTTAAAGCAAAACCCAGTTTTCCGGCCATCTCATAACCTTTATCAACCCCGATCTGGTTCAACAACCGGACGGCAGCTACATTGCGTGACTGCTGTACAGCCGTGCGGATGCTTATCTGGCCATAAAACCCCCCACCTGAATTTTGAGGCTCATAGTTCCCACTTTTAAATGGGGTATCGGCAATTATAGAATCAGGACCGTAACCCACCTCAAAGGCTGGAGCATAAACGGCAATTGGTTTGAACGCCGAGCCGGGCTGTCTGGAAAGTTGACTCGCCCGGTTGAAACCATGTCTTGCTACATACTTTCTGCCCCCGACTAAAGCCTTTATTCCTCCTGTACCGTTTTCCACCAGGGCTACCGCAGCTTCTACTTTTTCCGAAGGGAATAAGTAAGACTGCTCAAATACTTTTTCAGCATTGTTTTGTATTTCAGGCTCCATCGTCGAGTAGATCCTGAGCCCGCCTTTTAGCACTTTTTCCTCGCCTACAGCGTTGATGGCTTCATCAATTATATAGTCAGTAAAATAGGAATTATTGCATTCAATTTCCCGGCCATCCTTTAAATTCATTGAAGCCAGCAGGGCATCCTCTACCTGGTTGCCACTTATATAACCCTGCATAATCATTTTTTCTATAACAACATTGCGACGTTGAGTAGAAAATTCCGGGTTTATATACGGGTCATAACTACTCGGCGCCTGAACCAGAGCAGCTAGCAGCGCTCCCTCGGCGACAGTGAGTTGCGCAGCCTCTTTATCGAAGTACACTTTTGACGCAGTTTGTATACCATAGGCGCCTTCCCCGAAATATGCCCGGTTTAAATAAAGCTCCAATACTTTATCTTTTGAGTAGCGGCGTTCAAACTCAACCGCCAGAATGGCCTCCTTGATTTTTCGCCGCACACTTTGCTCAGGAGTCAAAAAGTACATTTTCATAGTTTGCTGCGTGATCGTGCTGGCGCCCTCCGTGATCCGGCCTTCCTTATAATAATTGTAAAGTGCGCGCATGATAGCTTTTGGATCTATCCCATGATGACTATAAAATCTTTCATCCTCAATGGCCACAAAGGCCTGTTGAACATGTTCTGGAATTTTCTCTGCAGGGATCGGGATCCGGTTTATATCCCCGTGAATCTCCTTTAACAAGGTCCCTTTTTCGCTGTAAATAAAGGAGGTCTGGTCAAATAAAGCTGCTACGGGGTTTTCGCCGGATAAGGCAGAAAATACACTATTAGCATAATAATAACCACCAATTGTAATATTCAATACAAAAAAAACAAAAACCAAGCTACTTATTATGGCGACTTTAATAAGTGCCTTGGAGCGTTTTGGGGACATGCTAAATTATCTCCTTAATTCGGAAATTAGTGCAATTAAGAGCTTAGCAAGCATAGTGGGAATATTCGCCAACGGGAGAGAAATACCCTCCTAAGTAGCTATTAAAAACAAAATGGATAATATTAGCTCGCCTTCTACAAATTTAAAGCATTTTTCACAATTTTTAAAAAAGCTAATTAAATATGATGTACGTTAAGGGCAATTTATTTTGATTACTAAATACCAAATTTACTGGGGGGAGGAAATTCGTTAGGGGAAAAGCACCTTTTACACAGTAGCTATTTTTTGATAGATTATGTTAGTATTTTTATTGTTAGTATTCTAACTAAATGCATGGTGATGCTTATGAATATTCAGGAAGCTAAGGAATTGCACAAATTATTATTTACCTTTATAGGTATGTTTCATGTAAAGTTTCTATGTCAATTTTGCCGGCACTACGCTGGGGAGCCCAGGATAAAAAAATCATGTAAGTCAGTACCGCTGGAAGAGAAGGAATAAATAAAATCCACCATACTCAGCTTGTCCGGGCAGGTATTGATGTTTATCCCCCTGCTGCTGATTCTGCCAAATTTCTGGGGAATCGACAGAGTTTGGAGAAAAAACCTCCAACATACGACACCGGTATCAGCTCATCCAGGCAGTTTAATATGCAAACGGCTCAACACAATAATGAATTATCATAACCGGAAGGGTTTATGTTCTTGCAGATCATAGCCGTAGCCTGCAGGAAGCACATGGAGAATCATATTGAATACTGCTAAAAGCTCATCTGGAGCAAGATCAGATATGTTGGTTTCAGCAATACTTCTTCCGTCAAGGATTGTAACGCTTTGAGAGCCTATTACCTCAAGCTCGTTATTTGGAGTTACTACTATGGCCGTATCTTCATCGATGCCAACTCCTAACATCTCTGGGTTTTGTGCTATCGCAGTGATCAGACGGCCGATCCTGCCCCTTTGTGCAAAATGCTGGTCAATCACGACCTTGTCAATCAAAGCCAGGCCGGGGGCCATTTTCAGGGTACACTTCTTTGCCGCGTCATCATCATTGCCTGAGGTAATCATAGTTTCGCTCATTACAGAAGCGCCTGCACTTGTACCTGCTATTACAGCGCCTCTTTTATAGAGCTCTTTTAACTTATTTGCAAATTTTGTACCTCCAATGATGGTGGTTATTCTCAGCTGATCCCCGCCAGTAAAGAATACTCCGTCACATTGCCTTAGATCCTCCAATGCGGAGTCGGAATTTGCCTCAGTCCGATCCTGTACCAGCAGCTTTATGACTTTAGCCGCGCCCAGCGACGTGAAAATATCTTCGTAGTTTTTACCTGACTCTGCCGGCTCTTTAGTTGCGGATGTGATAATGCCAATGGTAGGCCGCTCACCACACAGGCGCATGAACTCGCTCAAAATCTCACGCCGCCCCTTTTTGTCTTCCGCGCCGCCAATGATTACCAAATATCCTCTTGCCTCAGAGCTCATACTTCATTATCCTCCGTTTGTTTGTAGACAACCTGTCCCTGCATGACAACGCATACCACTTTGGAACGCACATCAAGCGGGTTACCGGACAAGGCCACAAAATCCATATCTTTTCCTTTTTCTAAGCTTCCTACCCTATGAGCTATCCCAAGAATCTCAGCTGGATAAATTGTAATGGCTTTTAAAGCGTCGCTATCTGAAAGGCCTTCCCTTGCTGCGACCGCTGCCTGCAAACGCAGCATGTTGACGGGGATTACCGGGTGATCAGTAATTAGAGCAAACTTTATTCCTTCTTGAACCAACAGTGCTGGGGTCAAGTAAGTACGCTGTTGCAGCTCCACTTTAACTCTGCTTGTAAATGTCGGGCCAACAAGTACCGGCACTTCATTTGCCGCCAGATACCTTGAGACTCTGTGCGCCTCTGTACCATGCTGGATAACTAGCTTAATGCCAAACTCCAGGCAAATGCGCAAGGCCGTCATAATATCATCGGCTCTATGAGCATGCGCCATCATGGGGAAATCCCCCCTGAGAAGCGCTGCCATCACTTCTGCATCAAGATCTCTTTCTTCATTGCTATTGTTTAGCGTATAATTAATCCCGGATAGACATGCTTTACGTAAAAGGTTAGCAATCCCCATCCTGGTTCGAGGATAATCAGTCCTTTGCTGATATTTAGTCTTGGGGTTCTCTCCAAAAGCAACTTTAAGGCCCGCCGGTTCCCTGAGCGCCATATCATCCACACATATACCGTGGGTTTTGATAATCGCAGTTTGACCGCCAACAACATTCATACTCCCCGGCAACACCATAGTTGTGGTAACTCCTCCTGAATAGGCGTCCTGAAGACCCTCCTCCAGAGGATTGATGCCATCGATAACCCGTAGAGACGGCGTCACAATCTCCGATACTTCATTATTATCAACACCGGGAGTGCCTATAGACTCCTCGTTAATTCCCAGATGTGTATGGGCATCAACCATGCCGGGAATTATCGTGTATGCCGACAAATCAAGAACGGGGCACTCCGTTGGAATCGGGATATTTTGGCCGATATTAAGTATGCGGCCATCTTTCTCAAGTATTATCCCATTTTTGCAGTCTGTACCTGCGCAGGTCAGGATTCTTCCGCACAATACTGCAAGCAATCCGAGTCCTCCAGTTCAGCTTGTCTTCCTTGATACTGCATAATTTGTTTTATTAACTCCGACCTATTCAGTATAGTACTTTTGCCTGTTTCCCCAAGCTGCATCACTTTTAAACCAGGCTTGCTTTCCGTAAATTCAGCGCCAACCTGCTCCCAACCCAATTTTAGCAAAGCCTTGCTGAGCGCCTCATAAACATATTGCAGCTTTTCATAGTTGATTAATACCCAGTCCCCTGGATTGGCCACTTCCAGGGCATGCTCAATAGCATTGTCCTCATCAGGAAAGACCTCCGCCTTAGCCTCTCCACCAGCGCCGGCTTTTAGAAGTTCACTAACCTCCCCTGGCTGCCTGCCCCGTAGATCCTTGTCTTCTCTTAAGACAAGATAGTCGACCTCGCTCATAGCCTTTCCCAAGTTTGTAAGAGTCTCATCACAGCGGTCACCTGGCGCTGTGAACACACCAATGATCTTTCCACCAGCACAAAGTTTTCTCACATTGTTGATCAGCATGGTTATGGCATCGCAATTGTGGGCGTAGTCTATTACAAAACTCATACCGTTCATTTGGAAAAAATTCATCCTACCGGTGTTTTCCTTAAACGATAAAAGTCCTGCTCGTATAGCTGACGGGTCAACTCCTGTAAGATAAGTGCCAAGAGAGGCCGCCAGACAATTTGCTACATTGAAGTCCACTACTCCTCCCATGGTAATGGGAGACTCCTGAATAGGGGCAATACTTATCGTATTATTCTTATCATAATCACAAATGACAATTTCTCCATTGTCAATAAAGGCAACGACCCCATCAACGCGTGAGGCTAAAATAGGGTTATCCTTTTGCAGACTATAGTAAGCGAGCTTTGAGCCGCACCTTCCAGTGAAAAATTCGGCATAAGCATCATCAGCGTTGATTATTGCCCAGCCCGAAGCCTTTACAGATTCCAGTACAACGGATTTAACATCTGCAATATCACGCGTACTATAGACCCCGTCCTGATTTACATGGTCATCAGAAACATTTGTTACTATCCCTATATCGCACCAGTCATAACCAAGACCGGAGCGAAGAATACCACCCCTGGCTGTCTCAAGAACAGCCACCTCTACCGCAGGATGGGTAAGCACAACTCTGGCCCCACCCGGTCCTGCATCATCCGAATGAGTGAGATTTTTACCTGCGATTTCAATGCCATCTGTAGAAGTCAATCCAACGATCTTGTCGGCTGCCTTAAGAATATTCGCAATAAGCCTTACAGTAGTGGTTTTTCCATTCGTACCTGTAACAGAGATAATGGGGATGCGTGACGCAGCCGGCTCAGGAAACATGTACTTGATGATGGGTTCAGCGACATTTTTGGGCTCTCCCTTTGATGGAGCAAGGTGCATTCTAAGACCCGGACTCGCGTTGATCTCTATTACATAAACCTCACCCGAGATAGGGTCTTTAGCAATGTCTTGGGCGATGATATCTACTCCAGCTAAGTCAAGTCCCACCAATTTTGCCGCTGTTTCCGCAAGCTTTTTAATATCCGGGTGTACAAGTTTAGTAACGTCTTCGGCTGTCCCCCCGGAACTAAGATTAGCATTACTGCGTAGCCGAACTCGCTGGTTTGGTACAAGTATAGAATCAAGATTAACGCCCTGTTCATAGAGCACATCTTCTAAGTGCCTGTCCACATCTATTTTTGTCAAGGGCTTCTCATGGCCCTCGCCGCGCACTTCTTGTTTATTAATCTCTATGATTAGGTCCTTTATGGTGCTTTTACCATCTCCTACAACTTCCGGAGGCATCCGCTTTGCTGCCGCCACCATTGCCCCATCTACGATCAGCAACCTATAATCATCGCCGCTAACCTGTTCCTGCAAGATGATGTTTCTATCCAAACCGAGTGCCCTGTCACAGGCGTAGACAAGTTTGCTTTCGGAGTCGATATCGAGAGTTACTCCTTTGCCATGGTTCAGGGTATTGGGTTTGACTATAACGGGCTTTTTAAGGTCCATAAAGGCATCTAAGGCCTGTCCCACAGAACCCACACGTATCCCATAGGGTACAGGTATTCCTGCCCCCACTAACAGATCATTCAAAAGACCTTTGTCTGAAGCAATATCAACCGCAATGCAGCTGGTCTGCGACGTGATTGATGCTTTTATACGCTTAGCTTGTTGCCCATAACCAAGTTGGTAGAGGCTTTCATTGTTCAACCTGAGCACTGGAATGTTCTGTTCACGTGCTTCCTTGATCAAAGCGTTTGTGCTTGGTCCAGGTTCGTATTGGCTTTTAAGAGAACTCAACGAATCACAAATCTGTTTTACGCTCAGTGGATTTTGTTCCATAATTTGACGCAGGTACTCAACTGACTGGTATCCAGCCTCAACGCCGACTTCCTCAGTTTCATACTCATATACAATCATAAAAAGATTACTCGCTCCGAGGGAGATTGTTCGGCCAAAGCTGACCTTGTGTCCAATAAGATACTGAAACTCGATGGCAAGATGTTCAACAATGTGGGCCAAGGATGTCCCGTTCTCCACTTCTGATATGAACCCGCCCGTTTTTCCAGGATTACACCTGTGTTCCATTAGCGAAGGTATGTCCTTTAAAAGCCCTGCTCTTATAGCTTCGAAATCTACATTATTATCCAGCCTTATGTTGTCAACGGGATCCAAAATTAACTTGATCAATGGTCTTCTAGAATAGTAATTGGGGCCTCGAAGCACATAATGTCTAATTATTTCCACTGCATTCAACCTTTCTGTCCCAGGATACAGAAGGTATTTTCTCCAGCCGGAACCTGTTTATACCAGTAAAAACATCTAATCTCCTTAATAATATTCTCTCTGTCTTTTGGTTGATAGCAAAACAAAATACACCTCCGGAAACATAAAGTGACACAATAAAAAGCCCCGCTTTTCAGCGAAGCCCTGAGAGCTGTCAACCATTTCTTAGTTGGAGCTTTAATTTGTGTATCAGTTTCAGTGAGCACGCTCCATTTGGCAATATGTATACATAACCAAATGGTATTCATCTTATCATCTCTAGTAACTACTGATAACCCTTATATTATTAATAATTTCAGAAATAATATCGATTCTTTTAAATGGTGTAATAAGATAATATCCATCTACATAAGGGTTAATTTCTTTTGCAATCTCAGTAGATATTTTAATTGCAAGTTTACTGGCCTCTTCCTTTGATATGTCTTTATATAGTTCAATAATTCTATCTGAGACTATAATCCCAGAAATTTCATTATTCATGAAACAAGCATTCCTATAGCTTACAATTGGAATAATACCTCCTAATATCTTGGCAGATAATTCTCTATGTGCCATTTTTAGATTTTCTACAGCCTGTTCCGTTAAAACCGGCTGTGTTAAAAACATAGTTACGCCATTTTCTATTTTCCTTTGTGCATGCGCTAGTTGACTACTAAAATTCCTTACATTTAAGTTTAAAGCACCGCAAACATTAAAAGGAGACGAAAATATTGTCTCATTTAGATTGGTAATATAGTTTGCCAGTATTGCAGAATTGAAACTAAACATTGCCTTAACCTCATCACGTTGTGCTGAAGGTATAGGATCGCCTGTTACCACTAAAACGTTATTTATTCCCTCAATATTCAAACCTAAAAGCAATGCTTTTGTGGCGTTAATATTTCTATCCCTACATGTCATATGAGGAATAGCAGTAATGTCTAGCTCTCTTTTAAGCTTACAAGCCAGTAGACTACTATCCACCCGTGCTCTAGCAATAGGGCAATCTGCGATGGTTATTGCATCAACCCCTTGCCCTTTAAGACTATTAGCGCTTTTCATAAAAAATTCTATTTCCGTATCAACTGGTGGGTCTAATTCGACCGCAATAATTTTTTTGCCATTCTCAATTTTTTCTAAAAGAAGGTTTTTTTTAACAATTGGTTTTTCAATCTGAGTATTCTCAACCTGTTTATTAAAAACAATTTCACATGGAGATAAACCTTTTAACTTTGCAACAGTTTCCCTGATAAATTCCGGTGTTGTACCGCAACAACCACCAATAATAGCCACACCTTGTTTTGCAACTTCCAGCATTTGTGTCGCAAAGTACTCTTTGGTATTGTCAAAAAAGGTACGATTATTTATTATCGTTGGATAACCAGAGTTTGGCATGACAGAAATAATTTTATCTTCTATATTAAGAGTTTTGATGTATTGCAGCAAGTGATATGGTCCAGAAAAACAGTTAAAGCCACAAGCATCAATAGTCGGCAGCTGCAAAACTTTTTCGATAAGTTTCTTGCCAGATTTGCCAAGCCTTGTAAAACCTTCTGGCGAAACTGCAAATTCTACCAAAATATATGCCTGTGGGTTTTCGTCTTTAATATACTGGAAGAGCTCCGGCAGATATTCATCACTGCTAAAGGTTTCAAATATGAAGTATTTTGCACCTAAATCCAAAAATAAGTCTACAATTTCTTTGTATGACTCCCATAGATCCACCATTTCTAAAAATGTAATTGGCCCAATATCGGCAAAAACTAAAACATCTGTGTCTTTTGTAGCTTCCAGTGCAATTTTATAACCCTCTACAATTACCTCTTTCACAACATCAAAATCACTTTCAAGGCTAATTTTATTAGCTCCGAAGGTATTGGTTCTAATTGCATGGCAACCTGCACTTATATAACTTTTATGGATATTTAATATGGTATTTCTGTCATAAATATTTGCCAGCTCACATTTGGATAATGGATTTTCACAAACACTTGCATAATATGTCCCCATTGCACCATCAAAAATTAATGGCTTTACTTTATTATTCATATATTTCCTCCTGTAACAAACTAAGAACCTTATGTTAACATTTTGTTTGTTTGCTATATAGCTAGAATGATACCATTAGCCTCATACTATTAATCTATCCTATCATTATAATAAATTTATTTGTTATAATCCAGCTTGTTATTCATCCCCTCGCCCATGTCACGAACACAAATCTTAAACGTATTGGCTCTACTGAATTTCCAACCACCTTCAGCAAAGGGGTGATCGGCGTTTCCACAGCCAGATATTTAGAGTCTATGAAAAATTATCATAGACTCTAAATAATTATTTAAGATTCGATCTGAAAGTGGGCATATTTACTGTTCCTGAAAAAGTGGCGTACTTAGATAACGTTCACCTGTGTCAGGCAGTATTGCTACAATAAGCTTTTCTTTATTCTCGGGCCTTTTAGCAAGTTGGATGGCGGCAAAGGCTGCTGCGCCTGAAGATATCCCCACTAAAAGGCCTTCTTCCCTGGCCAGACGGCGGCCAATTTCAAAAGCCTCATCATTTTTTACTTTAAAAATCTCGTCGACAATTTTTAATTCCAATACGTCAGGGACAAAACCTGCACCAATACCCTGTATTTTGTGGGGCCCCGGGTTCCCTCCAGAAAGTACGGGTGAGTCAAAGGGCTCCACAGCTACCAGCTTGAAACCAGGTTTGCGTTTTTTGATAACATCTCCAATACCGGTGATGGTACCGCCGGTGCCTACCCCGCTGACCACAATATCGACCTTGCCGTCCGTGTCGTTCCAGATTTCTTCGGCCGTGGTGACACGGTGAATGGCCGGATTGGCCGGGTTTTGAAACTGCTGGGGAATAAAGGA
>Ga0074193_1003476_pt1 | contig 11465 bp, 12 predicted proteins | sample EPASupsiteHSE605_FD_64523 | JGI IMG/M metagenome (GOLD analysis project Ga0074193, IMG submission 64523) | Bioremediated contaminated groundwater from EPA Superfund site, New Mexico - Sample HSE6-05 | ecosystem: Environmental > Aquatic > Deep subsurface > Groundwater > Contaminated ...
GCCCGCTGCAAACGCCCGCGAAGCTGTGCAGTGGCTGTATTTTTCTTATTTAGCCTCTGTAAAAGAACAAAACGGCGCAGCTATGAGTCTTGGCAGAACTTCCACCTTTTTAGATATATTTATTGAAAGGGACTTGCAGTCAGGTGTTCTGAATGAAGATCAAGCTCAGGAATTAATCGACCATTTAATAATGAAGCTCCGTATAGTAAGACACCTGAGAACACCTGAATATAACAGCCTTTTTGCCGGAGATCCCAACTGGGTTACTGAGTCTATAGGCGGTGCAGGTGTAGATGGACGGCATATGGTTACAAAAACCAGCTTCCGTTTTCTCCATACCCTTACTAATTTAGGTTCAGCTCCGGAACCAAATATGACTGTCCTCTGGTCCAAGAATTTGCCTATCGCTTTTTTAAACTATTGTGCTGAGGTTTCTATTAAGACCAGTGCCATTCAATATGAAAATGATGATATCATGCGCCCCTACTATGGGGATGATTATGGAATTGCCTGCTGTGTCTCTGCCATGAAAATGGGAAAGGATATGCAATTTTTTGGAGCACGCTGCAACCTGGCCAAGCTCCTGCTCTATGCCCTAAACGGCGGACGTGATGAACTGACCGGTGACCAGGTAGGATTGGAAATGTCAATATATCCGGATGAATATCTAAATTTTGATGAAGTTATGCGACGTTTTCGTATGCAGATGGACTGGCTTAGTTCTCTTTATGTGAATACCATGAATGCAATACATTACATGCATGATCGCTATGCTTATGAAAAAATAGAAATGGCCTTACACGATACTGCTGTGCATCGCTATATGGCATTTGGCATTGCCGGTTTGTCAGTAGTGGCAGACTCTCTCAGCGCTATTAAATATGCACAGGTAAAAGTTGTAAAGGATGAACGAGGATTAATAGGCGACTTTATTGTCAGCGGTGATTTTCCGAAGTACGGTAACGATGATGACCGGGTAGATGCCATCGCAGTCGAGTTAGTCAAAACCTTTACTCGTAAACTGCGAAAATATCCAGCCTATAAAGATGCAGAGCATACCCTCTCAGTTTTAACTATAACTTCAAATGTTGTTTACGGAAAACATACCGGCACAACTCCTGACGGACGGAAGAAAGGCGAACCGCTGGCTCCAGGTGCCAATCCGCTGCACGGCCGGGAAGAAAACGGGGCCATTGCCGCCTGTAATTCGGTAGCAAAACTCCCCTATGAATATGCCAGGGATGGTATATCTTATACCTTTTCCGTAGCTCCCTCTGCACTGGGAACTACAGCTTCCGAACAAACCCATAACCTGACTGCATTAATGGCAGGATATTTTGCCCAGGGGGGCCAGCATATCAATATTAATGCAGTAAGCCTGGATACTTTGAAAGAAGCTATGGAACATCCGGAAAAATACCCTGACCTCACTATTAGAGTTTCGGGCTATGCTGTACACTTTATCAAGCTAAGCCGGGAGCAGCAGGAGGAAATTATTATGCGGACCTTTTATAAGGGGATATAGTCTGTGAACGGGAAAGTTCATTCAATAGATACCTTCAGTACTCTGGACGGTCCAGGTATAAGGACGGTGGTGTTCATGCAGGGATGCCATCTGCGCTGTAAATACTGCCACAACCCCGACACCTGGAATTGTACTGCGGCTACGGCACGGGATTATTCAGAGGAAGAAATAATGAAGATTATTCTCAGAAGCCTCCCTTATATTAGAACTTCAGGAGGGGGGGTAACTTTTTCGGGAGGCGAACCGCTCTTACAAGCCGAATTTGTAAGAGAAGTATTTCAGAAATGTCAGGATTATAAAATTCACACTGCTATTGATACCTCACTGTATGTGGCTTCGAAAATAGTGCTTGATCTGCTTCCCTTAACAAATTTGTTTCTAGCTGACATCAAACACATTAACAGTGAAAAAAGCAAGAACCTAACAGGCGCTGGCAATAGGCTCAATATCGAAAACCTTAAAATCATTAATGAACATCATGTTGATATCTGGGTTAGATATGTCATTGTTCCAGGTCTTACAGATGCAGAAGAAGATTTACTGGCTATGGCTGACTTTATTGCTGATCTGGATAGCGTAGTCAGGGTAGACCTCTTGCCCTACCATTCCCTGGGTAGTCATAAATGGAAACTGCTGGGTCTTAATTACGAGCTTAACCAAATCAATCCTCCTAACTTCAGACGCATGCAAGAATTGAAAGGCCTGGTGGAAGAAAGGAGCAAGAAGTCAGTATTTATCCCTACCTAAAGCAACTTTTGGTTAAAGATTGGTAAAGAGACTTAAGACTGGTGAGCCAGGTTATTTTCATCTTTTCATACTGAAGAGAAATACTTATTGGTTTATAGTATTTTTTTTGGTAAACATATTAATACTAAGGATGGAGCAAAAGTTGCATTTACTAGTGAAGGGGGTAGTGATATGAGCAAAATTAAAGAAGCTTATGACCATTTGGCAGAGGTAATCGAAAAAGAAACAGGGATGGTACCAGATATAGAGGTCATCCTAACAAGACCCAATGAAGGTGGTATAGGCAAGTTAAGCAGCGTAAATTCAAGATTGTAAATAGAAAACCTCGAATCTAAATGATTCGAGGTTTCTTTTCGATATTCACTTAACCATTACTACATTTATGGCTTTGATTAGGGCAGTAACTGTATCTCCTTCCCTAAAACCTGCCTCTCGGAGAGAATCCGTGGTCATTACTGAAGTTATTTGATTATCCCCGACTCTGGAAATAACCTCAGACATTACATCACCCTGTTTTATCTCTACTACTTTTCCGGTTAATTTATTTCGTACGCCTGCTTGTATATCTTTCACCCCCTAATGTAACTTGGTTTTAGTATCTTTCTCTTTGAACAAATCAAATATACAAGCCGGAGTCGCTAGCCGCTTATAAAAAGGAAGCAAAGGAACTGAACCTCCCCTTGCTTCCATAAGGTTTATATGCCTCGATATTGCCAGCCTTCCTTTACAGGAAGCTTAACTATTTTTTCTATTACAATCCCCTGCTCAGCTATAATCTCGCGAATTATTTCCAGTTCGGCTGAATCAACCATCAGCGACATACCACAGCACGAGCTGGCCGCTCGGGGAGTAGGAACAATAGTGTTTTTTAAACCCTGCTTCTTTAACTCCCGACTTAAGCGCAAGCCTTGATGGTGATTAGGGAATAGAATATACCAGCTATAATTGGTCTTGTGCATAAAAACCCCTACTTCCGCAGCATCTCCAAAAATGCTTCTACACGGGTTCTTAGTTGCTCATAATCCTGCTCGCTGTAATCGGTTTCAATGTGCATAATCGGTATATCACGAGATGCCAGAGCCTGCTTGACCAAATAACTTTCGGTTGAATAAAGGTTGCAGAACTGCAAACTTACATCAATGACCCCATCCACTTTATACTCATCAGCGAGGCGAATAATATCATCAATGCGTCCCGGATTGGGCGTAAAGCAAGCACAGTTGGTCTTCATGTAACGTTCCGCCAGGGCTCCAACCTGCTCTTCGATAGTACTCCCGCTCTCATCAACCAGCTGTTCAAAATAGCGCGTTCCAGTACACGATTCTTCTACCACCACAGCTGCACCGGCAGTTTCTACGATATGATGAAGCTTCCAGTTGGGAATAGCTAACGGGGTTCCGGTAACTAAAATGCGCAGGGCGTCTGCAGGGAAAACCCCTTCCTTAGCCTGGATACGTTGTTCCAATTCATTGCAGAGAATGTTGGTCATTTCCGCACAGCGGGCTGGGTCGTCATAAAAAGCTATTTGCGTTACTAACAGAGCATCTTTTCCGCTAATGGGAACCGGCGCGGCTTTTCTGGCTGCGTATAGACGCTGCAGGGCCTTGCGTTTGTTGTTTATCAGTTTGATGCTCTTGGCCAGGGCTTCAGGGGTAATTTTGTTACCGGTAAAATCCTCCACTATTTTGATAAAGTCTAATATTTCACCCTGAAAAGCCTCTATATCCTTCTCCCGTTTCATCTGCGGAACATCAATAACATGCACCGGAACTTCAGCGGATAGAATCTCCCAGGCCTTCTTCTTACCATCACAGGTAGTTTCACCTACATACATATCAGCAATGCGGAAAAAGGGACAAGTCTTATCCAATCGAGCTCCTACTGAAGCTTTTATTAAAGGACAGGTATTAGCCGGGAGAACCTTTTCCCCGCCGGAAACCCAGAACTGTGAACCCCCACACAAACCAGTGGCAATACCTCCGGCTGCGAAAATGACTTCATCCGGAACATACACGCAGAACGTTCCAAAGACCTTGCCTCCTGCTTTCTGATGTTCAATCAACTCTGCTGGTCTGACACCGTGAATCTCTGAAACCACGAAATTAAAAAAGTCCATACCCTGCGGGCGATTTTCCTGAGACAGATACACTCCCTGAAAGGCGTCCGGAAGGGCTTCACATAAAAGGTCATGTTTGTCCAGGTCCATCCCCAGATCACTCCACATTTGACGATAATCAGCCATTATAAATCCTCCTCTATATTTACTATAAAATTGCCTCACTAGCTACATATTGCCGGCTTGCACCGGGTTATTAACCATGACTGGCCAGAAGGGCTGCGCCCAGAGCCCCAGTAAATTGGCAGGCCTCGGATACTATTAGGGCTGAACCAATCTCTTCTTCCAGGGCTCTCTTCACTCCCTGGTTGATAGCTACCCCCCCGGTAAACGCAATCGCTTCTTTTATTCCCATACGCCGGGCCATGGCTGCTACCCTTTTCCCCACCGATTGGTGTAAGCCAGCTATTATATTTCCTTTGGGATTGCCCCGGGCGAGCAAGCCGATTATTTCAGATTCCGCAAAGACGGTACACATACTGCTGATAGCCAGCCTTTTAGAAGGATCTTCTGCAAGTCCCAGTTCACTAACGTCCAAGCCCAAAGCATTTGCCATCACCTCTAGAAAGCGTCCCGTTCCGGCCGCACATTTATCATTCATGGCAAAATCCAAAACCTGACCCTTCTCACCAATGCGAATTACTTTGCTATCCTGCCCGCCGATATCAACGATTGTACGTACTTCCGGATACAGTTCGGCTATCCCCCGGGCATGACATTTGATTTCAGTTATGGTCTTATCAGCCTGATCAAATGCAACCCGTCCGTAACCGGTAACAAAAATCTGTTCCACCTGGTGACGCTCAATGCCGCTTAAGTTCAGAAGCTGCCCAATAACGGCCTGTCCGGCATCCCGGGGACTCCATCCGGTTGGTACTACAGACCTCCACTGCAGATCATTACAGATGATAATACCTTTTGTGGCTACCGATCCTATGTCTATACCTATCGCTATCATATATCCACCATCTCCAGCATAGCTTCAATACGTACCTTTAAACGCTTAATTCTCATCAAATTAACTTCCCGAACATTTGAAAATAACTGAATGAATTCACTCGGCATAGGATTCTCCTCTCCTCTATTCGACAAATTTAATTTACCACATTTCTACTCATATTAAAAATAACTCCAGGTTATACTTATCAGGTGTATCAACCTTTTAGTTCATAATTGATATTAAATAATAATAAATTTCAAAATCTATATCATTTGATAAATTTTATTGTTATATATAACTAATTGTTATATTTTATATGCAGGAATATTAGGTTTAGGCTAGAATATGTTTTTAATAGTTATTTTTATAATATTTTTAGGGAGTGATGGTATTGGACAAGGGAAAAATGTTGATGATTGTCACTGGAGTGATTATTGGGGGACTAGCAGTTCTCCTGGTGAGTCAGGGCAATCCTGCCAATATGGGTTTCTGCATCGCCTGCTTTTTACGTGATACCGCTGGCGGTCTGGGATTTCATAGGGCTAATATAGTGCAGTATGTTCGGCCTGAGATAATCGGACTGGCTCTGGGGGCCTCTATCGCCGCCTTCAGTACCGGAGAGTTTAAAAGTCGGGGAGGTTCCTCCACTTTCGTACGTTTTCTGTTAGGTATATTTATGATGATCGGAGCTCTTGTTTTCTTAGGCTGCCCGCTGCGTGACCTTCTAAGAATAGGTGGAGGCGACCTGAATGCAGTAGTAGGCCTGGCAGGTTTTATCGCAGGTATTCTATGGGGTATCTTTTTCCTGAAACGGGGCTTTAACCTAGGAGCTGCCAATATGGAAAAAACTACCCAGGCCGGAGGATATATTTTTATCCTGAGCATTGTCGGTATATTAGCTCTATTACTGGCTAAGATCAACTTCAATCCTGCAGGCGGCGGCCCCCTGTTTTTCAGCACTACCGGACCGGGAAGTCAGCATGCTTCGCTGTGGATAGCTCTTGGAGCTGGTCTGATAGTTGGTATCCTCGCTCAAAAAGCCCGTTTATGCTTGAGCGGCGGCTTCAGAGATTTTTTCTTGATCGGTGAAAAAGGCATGCTCTTAGCCTATGCCGGTATTTTCATTACTGTACTGATTTTTAATATCTACCTGGGAAAATTTAATCTTGGTTTTGTTAATCAGCCTATTGCGCATACCAACCATATATTTAATTTCCTGGGTCTGTTCCTGTTAGGCCAATGTGCGGTCTTATTAGGCGGATGTCCTTTAAGACAGTTGGTTCTGGGCAGCGAAGGTGATATGGATGCTGCAGCGACTGTAGCAGGTATGATAGCAGGTGCGGCTATATCTCACAACTTTATGCTGGCTGCCAGTGCTAAAGGAGCTACCTCTTATGGCGAAATCGCAGTTATAGCCGGAATTATAATTGTCAGCCTAATCGGCTGGTCTTACCGGGAGGTTGATTTTTAAATGGAGATGTTAGATGTTAGAGGATTAAGCTGCCCCCTGCCAGTGTTAAAGACAAAAAAGACCCTGGAAAAAGGATGTCAGGAACTGCAGATTACTGGCAGCAGTCAAGTATCGCGGGAAAATGTAAGCAAGTTTGCCATTTCACAGGGGTTTGACGTAAAACTGGTTAATGACAGCCCTGATGAATGGAGCATAATTATAAATAAATAATCTATTTGCGAATTTAAATAACAAAGCCTAACCCCAAAAGCCTCCGACTTTACCCATAGATTTCCGGTATTTTTTACAGGTTATTTATTAATGCTAAAGGTAGAGTTATTAACGAAAGGAGGACTTGGATTTGGCTAAGCATGATAAATCAGCAAATAAGGATGAATTATCACCAAAAACCTATGGTGCGTATCAAGGCGATATTAGTCAAGGCAAAATAAGCAGGGTCAATACAAGTCAATTTGAAGATAAAAATAAGAAATCTGATAGTTAAGGATGGGCTCCGAAATCGGGGCCCATTCTTAACCAATGAAGTAGCTGAGTTGTCATACGTAAATGTTCTGTTTATAATACAAGTCAGGATTCGACATGTGTTATAATTACCAAAAACCTGAGAGGATGTACAGTATGCTAGATCTTGCTAACATTGATATCAGCCATACCGTAATATCAACCCTGGGAATTGAGCTCATCGAACTTACCCGGGAGAGGGTCGTAGCCACCATGCCGGTAACCCCTAAAACTCACCAGCCCTTCGGGATAATGCACGGCGGGGTCTCCGTAGTTATAGCTGAAACAGTGGCATCGGCAGGAAGTTACCTGTTTATTGATCCAAAGCGTCAGAAGGCCGTCGGCCTGGAGATAAATGCCAATCATATCCGCAGCGTAAGCAAAGGGCTGGTAAAAGCCGTGGGGGTTCCTCTACATGTTGGACGAACCACTATTGTATGGGATATCCGCATCTATGATGAGAGTGAAAAGCTAGTCTGTATATCGCGCTGCACTATTGCCGTAGTCAATCATGACAAATAGGCTATTGGCTGCAAATAAGCCATTGAGTGTTTTTATGAAAGGAATGATCATAAATGAAACGAAGCATCTTTTTCCCAACTTTTGCGAGCCATTTTCCACCTGACTGAAGAACTGGGCAGCAGGGCTGATTTAGCTAAGTTGCCTAACAGCGATTATACTCACCTGCAAATGGATATTGAGAGAGCATATGTATTACTTATTACTCAATGGCTAAATTATATGGACCACCTTAACCGCAGCTATCCATACCTTTTCTTCCTGGCAATTCGTACCAATCCTTTCAACCCGGACGCGTGCATAGAGATTAAGTAATAATCTGCTTTATCTGGTATGATTACCCATGCGTTCAGCTTATCTTTTTCCTTATTAATAGTTAAACTATTGATAGCCAAATCACTAGAATGGGCTTAGCAGACTCAGACATCAAGTAACAGCCCTAAACAATAGGATTATCAGGGGTATTACTATCAGCCCCAGCTGGATTGTTTGGCCCCTCCAATCTTAACATCAAGAGCAATAGGGGTACCACCAGATATATACTTGTAGTAGAAGCTGCAACGATTCCGGAGTCGTTTACTATCAATCCTACTACGGCTCCGGTTATAATGCCTGCAAAGCCATTAACCAGATAAGGACGTTCTTTTCTTAAGCGTCCCATGGCCCCAATTGGGCGATAAACCAGTAAGGCAAGTACTAGAAGTGTAACAATAAATACCCAGCTCCAGATGGTATAACGAATTAGTTTTAGATTCATACCCAGTTTGCGTTGAATAATGATAAGACCTTCGTGCCAGCCGTTTAAGGCTATCTGGTTGGCAGCGCGGCCAATATGCGATTGGAGTTCCGGAGCCCGATGCATATCAAAATAGGTAAATCCCAGTATAATTACAAGTATAACACCCACGAAGGCCAGCAGTAATCTCGGTCGAATTTTTAATTTTGCCAATAAGGCCAGGGTAATCAAAAAGGCTGCTGGTGCTGTCAGCATGCCATCTGAATTGGCTCCCAGAGATGGCCCACCAATCAAATAACATTGGGATAGTAGGACCAAACCGATCACATAAAGCATCCACCGGCTGTTAAATCTCTCATAAACAGCAACAGCAACAGCAACCGTACTTCCAATAAGAATCCCCATATACTCATTCCCAATACCATAATAACGGGCCCCTGACATTGGATCGTAACCCAAAACAGAACTTTTAATCATGGCAGCACCAGTTAAAATGTCTATGTTGATTGCCACAGCAGTCAGAATACTTAAAGCAATAAAGGCTTTAAAACCACCTATTCCTTTACATAAGCACAACGATGCGGCGGTTATTACAACAGCTGCCAGTATAGCAGCCAATATATAAAGCCAATCAGAAGGTAATTTTATTTGCCCTAATGGTAAAAGAGCCAAAGGTACAGCAACCAGCATAACAATTAGATATTCAAACAGATGGGCTCGTCTTTTCCCATAAAATATTGCCAAGAGGGATAGAAGAATTACTATTATTTGCAGAACAACGTACCCTTTTATCAGCGGTACCCTTAATCTGTTAACAGTGCTGCTATTAAGACTTAGCTCCCTGGCTTCCTGCAGGGTGTCCCGGCTGTCTGCCGGTTTTGATACTATTGGCTGCCCGATCATGGTTCGGGCATCATCCTTTAAGCCGAAATATTTTAAAACTGTTGGGGCAATATCCGTATTAGCAACTATATAATCGCGCTGGGTTGCCCCCGAAGTAAGAAAGCCTTTAGCAAACCCATTACCATATGCTATTACAGGGCTAAAAGTGTCTTTTTGCATAATCTGTTTTTGGGCAGGAGAAGGAGCAATTATAAGAAGAAGATCTCGTTTCGGATTAATCTCCTTACTTAACTTATTAATGAAACTGTCTATTTCGTTAAGTATTAACTGTTTCTCTCTCTCGCCTATTTCAGCCGTGGGAATATCGGCAGTTTCCAGTCTGGCCAGATCCGATAGTTCAATTACCATTACATCAGCCTGACTTTTATACTTTAACAACTGCGTAGTAAGATATTCATAATTTGTTTCATAACTTAGGAAGCTTGCCGGTGAGCGGATATAAGTGGAAGGCCCTACATCTCCCAGCGGAACTTGTCCAAGTGCATCCATTCCAATTACCACCCCGGCACGTAGCATCTCTTCACCGGTATCCCCATTCCCCAGAACACAGACTTCAAGCTGACCCCGGCGTAATGCTTCGCCCATTGCTCCAGGCAAAGTATTGACCTTTTCTTTATTCATACCAGTAACAATTTCAGGCAGATTGACTAATAGGGATGAACTCCCATTTGGATCAATCCCGGTTAAGTTTTTATATAACTGCCCTGCAGTCTGACCACGTTTTGGAACTGCCTCGTCAAGATTAAAACCCATAACTCCGTGCAAATAGGTTCTAGCCAGGTTTCCCGCCCCGATTGTCAGACTGGTATCCATTGTACCTTGGGAACGAAGAGTTCGATTGCTCGCAAGCCCGATGGCACCGTCTTTGACAAGTCGGCTCATCGACGGCGTTGATGTCTCACTAATGTCATGTACAGATAATTTGTCTATTACAATTATGTAAACTGATTTATGTGTCCCATCATTGGTTTCTGCCTGACTTGCCATTGGTGTACCCAGCAGGGTCAGAAGAACAACGAGCAGACCAAGTATGCGCTTTCCCATCGATATAACAACCTCTTCAAAATTAGTGGGTTTTATTCTCATAGTATACACATACTGTCCCATAGCTGTAAAACCCTTCCTTAACAAATCCGAGGCAGATGTTCTCCTTCCAGCATTCCTAAAATACGTTGGGCCCCCAACTCCGTCTCTAATAAGACCATACCCGCAGGTTGAACCATGGCCTCACCAATAACAGCCGATGCTTGGGCCTCAGGTATTCTTTTCAAATCTGCAAGGACCTCCAACGCCTTTTCCCTCGCAACACAAATAACCATCTTTCCTTCATTAGCCATGTACAAAGGATCCAACCCCAGCATATTACATGCACCCTGAACAGTGGTCGAAACTGGAATCTTCTGTTCTTGTATAAACACACCCAGTTTTGATTGTTGAGCGAGTTCGTTCAAAACCGTAGCTAATCCGCCTCGGGTGGGATCACGCATACATCTGACAGCATCCCCGTATTTCTCTAAAACCCTGCCGATCGAAACCAGGGGGGCACAGTCACTAACCGCAGGGGTGGCGAAACGCAAACCCTCACGCTGAGCCAGAATAGATAGTCCGTGATCACCTACAAAACCGGTCACAATAATCTGGTCGCCTGCCTTTATACGGCTGGGACGATAATCAATACCTGGCGGTATGATACCTATTCCCGTGGTATTAATAAATAGGCGATCTGCACTGCCCTTTTCTACTACCTTGGTATCACCGGTTACCAGAGAAACCCCGGCCTCCTGTGCAGTCTGGGCCATTGATTGAGCTATTTTCTTCAGATCAGACAGAGGCAAACCCTCTTCTATAATCAAAGCCGTTGATAAATATAGAGGACGTGCCCCACATGCTACTAAATCATTGACTGTTCCACATATAGAAAGCTTGCCTATGTCTCCTCCTGGAAAAAACAGAGGGGTAATAACAAATGAATCCGTGGACATAGCTGCCCGTCCCGGGGGTAAATCA
>Ga0074193_1003480_pt1 | contig 11455 bp, 5 predicted proteins | sample EPASupsiteHSE605_FD_64523 | JGI IMG/M metagenome (GOLD analysis project Ga0074193, IMG submission 64523) | Bioremediated contaminated groundwater from EPA Superfund site, New Mexico - Sample HSE6-05 | ecosystem: Environmental > Aquatic > Deep subsurface > Groundwater > Contaminated ...
TGGAGTACAGAATAAAATTGCTATAATAGCATCAAAGCTTTTGCCAGGGAATATTACGGCAAAAGCTGTAAGAAAAATTCAAGACAAGCTTATTAATAAGGTAGATCAGAATTAAAAGGTAATTGGTTTTAGAGTTTTAAGCTCAAAAGATGGAATTTCTGTTTCTTCTAATATGTTAATGGCTTTACATGGATCGTTTACAAGATCAACATTGTTATCAACTAAGGCATATTTTAATGTATCTGAATAATAGTTGCAGTAAGAATAATAATCCTTTCTCTCTTTGGAAAATTCTTTATATTCTTTACAGCAGGCATTAATTACTTCTCTACATAAGTACAGGTTACATGGGTGAGGTCTTAAATCAAAGGCTATACTACAGCCTTTAGTAGTAGCAAAGGGACATAATCTAAAAAACAGCTTTTGGTCAAAGTCTGAAGCTTCAGAGTCCTCTTGAAAAGTTTCTTTTAGATATTCTTCATATTCTTTTTTATTAAATTCACCATTAACGTTAATATAATATTGATGAATTTCTGAATTGTTCATATTTAAAAGGTTATATATAAAACTTTTATTTCCAGAATCAATAATATTTTTTATATCTATTAGAGAATATTTTGGGAAATACCAACAACATCCTCTGGTTTTTATGCTTGTATAAGAAGTAGATTCAATAAATGAGCTGCATTTACCGCAGAAACTACATTTATACACAGGTACATTACTGTTAAATTCGTATTCTAATCTATCCATGGCAACACCTCTTGATAAAATATTTTTCAATAAGCTTATTATAGCTCTTTATTATTTTAATTCAAATATATAATTTATTAATTTTAATACTCCACATACAATTCCAGAGGCTATTAAGGGGCCTACAGGAACTCCCCCTAAAAAGGTAACACCTATAATTGATCCTATAAGAATTCCAGGCATTGTATCAGAGTTCAGCTTTAAAAAAGTTACTCCTTTGGAGGCTACTAACACAGCTAAGATGCCCGCAATCATTGATATAATTGACTTAGCATTAAAAAATTGACTTACATTTATTGCTTTAGTGGATGTATGTTTAATTAATGGGGCAAGCATCCATATCATTAAAAAAGTCATTCCTAAATTCATGAAATGTTTTTCTATTAATTCGGCACTTTTGTCATTGTTTATTAGGGAAATGATAAAAATAATAAATGCAGCTCCAGTAAGACTTTTATTTTTATTTATCAAAGACAAAACAAATAAAACTATAAGAATTATTTTACTTAACAATGAAAACACCTTACAATAATTACTTATAGTTTCATATTATTAAACTTAAAAGGTTTTGTTAACCAATTACCATTCTTTTAAAAATCTATATAAGGCAGGATTAGCATTTAAACCTTTCATTAATTCCATGTATTCCTCTAAAACCTTTGGACTTTCTTCTCGAGTTTTTATTGCTCTTATCATAAGGTTTTTGGGTGTTTCAAGAGGAGATATATATTCAACAACAGAAACTTCGTAGCCTTTAGCGTCTAACATGGTGGCTCTCATACTGTCAGTTAAAATATCTGCAAGTCTAGCCTTTAGGACACCATGCTTTGTAACGCTTTTAAAGGGTTCATAGGAATATTGGTTTAAGAGCTCTCTATGGCAGCAAGGTACTGCAATTATTACATCAGAATTAACTCTTATACCTAAAGCAAGGGCCATGTCTGTTGCAGTATCACAGGCATGCAGAGACAAAACTATGTTTATTTTTTTATCTGGGATATAGTCTTTTATATCTATAGCGTGAAACTCCATATTCCTATATCCAAGATTTAGTGCCATTTTTTTTGATGCTTCTATTACACCTTCTGAATAATCGAGACCTATAAAGTGACATTTGATTTTTTTCACTTCTGTTAGATAGTAATTTAGTACAAAGGATAAGTATGATTTTCCACAGCCACAATCAAGTATAGACAGTGTACCTTTAGTGGAAATTTTATCGAAGATACCATCTAAAAGCTCTACATAATGATCAATTTGATTGTATTTTCTTATTTTATCATTTTTAATTTTCCCGTTTTTTGTCATTATGTCTATCTCTTTAAGCAGTGCATCTGCACTTCCCACTTTTATATAGTAATCTCTGTTTAATAAAGTAGAAGAAGTGTGGGAATCTTTACTAGGATGTACAATATTACAAGTATCAGCAGTTTTATTTAAAGGAGATTCTGTTTCACTATCATTAATAGCTATATTTTTCATAGTTACATTTTTATTGTCAGCAGAGATTAATATATCTGTGCCTCTTTCACTATATATAAATTGAAGAGCTTCATAGCTTTCAGAATCCTTTAGGATTTTAGCTAAAACTAAACTAATATCAGAAGTTTCGGTTTTCCCATTAAAATTATACTTGATTTTCCCATTTTCATAAGAGCCCTTTCCGTTAAATATTTTTAATCCGGTTTTATAGCTAGTTTTTATAGATTTAAAAATAGAAGTGTTTTCTAAAAATCTATTTTCTATTCCCATAAAAAAAAGCTTTAATTTGGACAAACTTTGCTTATTCATAAGTGATTTTTCCTCCGATTTATTCTAAAACCATTAACAAGTTTTTATTTTATAATATAAAATATAGTATATCAGAAGAATATTATTAGATTCAATTAATAATGGATAAAAGGAAAATAGGCTTTGGGTAAGCCCAAAGCCTAATCTGTTTTATTTGCCATTTGTTGTTCAACAGAAGCAATCATTCTTTTAACCATTTCACCGCCTACGTTTCCTGCAGTAGCCATTTTACCAACTGTCTTTGTAGTATAATCACCTTTGTATTCATTGTTATTATAATAGTTTTCTACTGCCATATCTTTTGCAACTTCTATTTTAAATTTATCTAATCCAGAGCTTGCTGATGGAACAAGAGGTCTACGAGACATAAATTATTCTCCTTTCTTCTTTTAGTTTTATAAAAATAGTTTTTGTAAAATGCTAATTTGTATACTGGAAAAAATAAGAAAAATGCGCCGCATTTTTATTTTAAAAAAAGGTTGCACAATTATAAATTACGTGTTAAACTATCAATAATTTAAAAAAAGTAAATATTAATTTAGTTGCCTAGGGTAGAGGAGCTGTAATTAAGAGTATTTATTCGGAGTCGGTAGACTAAGATGAATAAAAAAAGGAATTATGGCCGAAGAAAATAAATTGACAAATTTGTTTTCTGGCTTTGCATAAAATATATGCAGGGTTGTCGCGTATTTAACGTGGAGAGCTACAAGGTACACTGAGTTCGGAATATAATTTAGAATTTTTTATATTGCGGCGAGGGTGTCCCTTGCCGCAATATTTTTTAATTTAATACAACATTTTTAATATATAAATTGGGGGCTTATTATTTATGAAATTATTTGGAACAATGCAGGTAATAGATAATAATTTAAATATTGGGGGACTTAATACTATTGAATTAGCAAAAGAGTTTGGAACACCATTGTATGTAATGGATGAAGAATTAATAAGAAATAATTGCAGAAGGTATTACAATAGCTTTAAGGTTACCCAGGGTATAAATAGGGTGGCTTATGCTGGAAAAGCCTTTTTAACTATAGCTATGTGTCAAATAATAAATGAAGAAGGTTTATGTCTGGATGTAGTATCAGGGGGAGAACTATATACAGCATATAAGAGTGAGTTTCCAATGGACAAGATTTATTTCCATGGAAATAATAAGACCCTTGAAGAAATCGAGATGGGAATAAAGCTTGGAGTTGGAAGATTTGTTGCTGATAATTTTTATGAAATTGAGAAGATAGATGAAATAGCTAAAAAATACAATAAGGTTCAGAAAATATTGCTAAGAATTTCTCCAGGGATAGAGGCACATACACATGATTATATAAAAACAGCACAAGTAGATTCTAAATTTGGATTTACCCTACTAGAAAATCAAACTTTAAATGCCGTAGAAAGAGCAAATATGCTAGAAAATATCGAACTAGTTGGTTTTCATTGTCATATTGGTTCTCAGATTTTTGAAATTAAACCTTATAGAGAAGAAGTAAGGGTAATGCTTTCTCTAATAAAGGAAGTAAAAGATAAATTAAATTATGAAATTAAAGAATTAGACTTAGGTGGTGGCTTTGGAATATATTATCAAGAAGGTGACTTACCGAAGGAAACTGAAGATTTATGCGAAGCAATTTTAGATGAAGCACAAAAGGTTGCAAAAGAATTTAGCTTAACTTTGCCAGCTTTGACTATAGAGCCAGGAAGATCAATTGTAGGAAATGCAGGAACTACCTTGTATACAATAGGATCTATAAAGCAAATACCTGAAGTGAGAAAGTACGTAGCTGTAGATGGTGGAATGACAGATAATATAAGACCTGCTTTATATAGAGCAGAATATGAATGTGTGGTTGCTAGCAATGTAAATGCAGTAGGTGGTAAGGAAACTGTAACTGTTTCTGGAAAATGCTGTGAATCAGGAGACATATTATTAAATGATGTTGAAATACCACAAGCAGAGAGTGGAGATATATTGGCAGTTTTAGATACTGGTGCCTACGGTTATTCTATGTCAAGCAACTATAATAAAATTCCAAGAGCAGCAGTTGTGCTAGTTTCATCAGGTAGAAGCAAAATAATTTGTAAAAGACAATCTTATGAAGATTTAATTTCAAATGAGCTTGGACTTTATTAAAGCTCAATAACTTAGCCATTCAAATTTAATATATACAATAAATAAGGAACTTTTGTTAATAATACTAGCAAGAGTTCCTTATTTATTTTTGGATACGTTTTAAATGAATGCTGGTTTTTGCATTCATTTAAAACTTTCCATTAGTACGGTAAGGCTATTTTTAAGATTGTTGAGTTCATTATAATGAGACTCCTTGTCGTTCCTCCAAGGAGTAAGCGATTCACACCAAATCATAGATTTGGGTTCTCTGCTTATTAGAAATTACAATTCTTATTTAGAATAACTATTGTAGCGTTAAAAACTTTTATTTGTCTGAGCTGTGCGAGTTAATGAAAGTTTAGCTGCGGCAGTTATTCTAAATCTAGAATTGTTTTCGATATTATACGAACTCAACAATCTCATAAAATATAGCCTATTTTTTTGTTTAATTTAGCCTTTTGGGGGAACAATATTTAGGAATTATATTTTTAAGAAGTTAAATGTATTGAAGGAGTGACGTAAATGACATATATTATAGCAATTATATCTATAGCATTACTCATAGCTCTCTATTTTATTGTAAATAGAAATAATCAAGGTAATAAAAACATATTAGAGGACATGACAGTGATTGGTGTAAACAAAGAGGATTTGGAAAAGCATGCTATAGAAATATCAAGAAACCACTCTTTTGCTAGAAATTTAAATTCAAGAAGAAGGATAATGAATAGCTTAGACTTAAGCTACAAGAAGATATTAGAGAGCTACGAAGAAATAGATAAGGCTGTTAGAAATAAAAGAGAAGTTGCCTCTGCATCTGAATGGTTATTAGATAATTTGTATCTTATTGAAAAAGAATATAAACATATAAAATATAATATGCCTAAGGCTTATTATAGAAATCTTCCTGTTATTGATAAAGGAATTCTTAAAGGTTATCCAAGGATATATCATATAGCTATAGAATTAGTGTCACATACTGATGGTAAAATAGATGAAGAAACTATAGAGAGATTTATTTATGCGTATCAAACAAGTTCCGTTCTAACAAGCGGAGAGTTATGGGCGCTTCCAATAATGCTTAGAATAGCATTAATTCAAAACATAAGTAACATCTCAGAAAAAATTGTATTTAATTTAAATGAAAAATTTAAGGCTGATGAAATATCAGATAAATTTATTAAAGCTTTAGAGACAAATAGAATAAGCCAATTGATTGGTGATATTTCTGAAAAAAATATAGATTTTACTGCTCCTTTTACAGAGAGATTTTTGAAAATAATAAGAGAAAACGGTCTCGATTGTAAAGAAATATATAAATGGGTTGATGAAAACTTAGAGATAAAAGAAACTAACTCTGAAAAAATGATAACCTTAGAACATCAGTTACAAGCGGGATATCAGTGTTCTCTTGGGAACTCAATAAGCTCAATCAGAGAGGTTGAAGCCTTAAACTGGAGGGAAAGCTTTGAAAAATTAAGCTATGTAGAAAATGTTTTGAGAAAAGATCCAGCAAAAATATACGCTGAAATGGATTTTGAATCTAGAGACTATTATAGGCACAGGTTAGAAAAATTAGCAAAGGCAATGAAAAAACCAGAGTCTTTTATAGCAAAAAAGGCTATACAGTGTGCTGAAGAAGCAGAAATAAAGGAAGGTAAGGAATACGAGAAACATGTGGGATATTATATTCTGGATGAAGGCATAGAATGTCTAAAAAGTAAATCCGCATTTAAAGATAAAGGTTTAAATAGTATATTTAATGAAGTAAAAAAAGATGCAGTGAAATATTATATAGGCACTATAGTAATATTTACTTTTGCCCTTATGGGAATGTTTTTAATCTTAAGTTATATTAATGATTCTGAGAGAATCTTATGGAGGTACCTAGTTGCAACCTTAGTATTGCTTATACCATGTAGTGAAATTGCTATCTCCTTATTAAATTGGAGCATTAACCATTTAAATGATGAAACTTTTATACCTAAAATTGAATTTAAAGAAGAAATAGGGGAAGAAAATAAAACTGTAGTTGTAATTCCAACCATTGTTAATAGTATTGAAAAAGCTCATGAACTCATTAACAATATGGAGGTTTACTATATAGCAAATGCTGATAAAAATTTATATTTTGCTTTACTAAGCGACTTTAAAGATAGTGATGAAAAGGAAAATGATGAAGATAAGTATATTGTAGAGACTGCTTTGGAGGATATTAGAAAGCTAAATAATAAGTATTGTAAAAACGGGGAAGATATTTTTTACTTTTTCAGTAGATATAGACAGTATAACGAAAAGGAAAAAAAGTGGATAGGTTGGGAGAGAAAAAGAGGTAAGCTTGCAGAATTTAACTCTCTTATTAGAGGTAATTCTCATACTAGCTATGATGTGATAAGTGGAGATATATACGATTTTTACAAGGTCAAATATGTAATAACCTTAGACTGTGATACTCAATTACCAAGAGATAGTGCAAAAAAGCTTATAGGTGCAATGACGCATATTCTAAATAAACCGCACATTGATCCAGATAGGAAAATGGTAGTTAGAGGTTATGGACTAATGCAACCAAGGATTAGTATCAGTACTCTAAGTGCAAATAAAACAATTTTTTCAATGGTATTTTCAGGCGAAACAGGAATTGATACTTATACAACTGCAATTTCAGATGTTTACCAGGATACATTTGGAGAGGGAATTTTTACTGGTAAGGGAATATATCATGTTGATACCTTCAATTATATGTTAAAAGATGAAGTACCTGAAAACTCTATTTTAAGTCATGATTTACTGGAAGGTTCATATGTTAGAACAGCGTTAGTTACTGATATTGAATTTATAGATGGGTATCCAGCTTATTATATGGCAAGTATTAAAAGGCTTCATAGGTGGGTTAGAGGTGATTGGCAGCTCTTACCTTGGCTTAAGAAGAAAAAATCTATTAATGGACTTTCTAAATGGAAAATGATTGATAACTTAAGAAGAAGTCTTTTGGCACCATCTATAATCACTTTAATTTTATTATCCTTTCAAGTGCTTCCAGATGGAAATGATAAATGGATTGTTGCAGCTATTCTGGCTTTAATTAGTCCTTTAATTTTTGATGTTACGGAATCGGTAGCTTCTCCAATAAGAGGAATAAGCTTGTCAGGTAAAATAAATAATAATAAAACTGCAATGGAACAGGTTTTTTTAATATTCTGTTTTTTGCCATTTATAGCTTATACAATGGTGGATGCTATTGTGAGAACAATATATAGAGTTTATATTAGTAAAAAAAATCTTTTAGAATGGCAAACGGCAGCAGATGTTGAAGCGAAGTCTGGAACAGAACTAAAGGATTATATAGCTTTTATGTGGAAAGGAAGTCTCATTTCAATCATATTATTGTATTTAGCATTTATGAAATCAATAGATGCAGGAATTCTTATGTTACCATCTTCAGTTGTTTGGTTTTTAAGTCCATGGATAGCTTGTTATATAAGCATGGAAGAAAAAGAAAAGAGTAATAATTTAAATAGAGAACAGAAAGCTTTGATAAGAAGAATTGCCAGAAAAACCTGGGCGTACTTTGAAGACTTTGTTAATGAAAAAAATAACTGGCTTGCTCCAGACAATTATCAGGAAGACCCAAATAATGGGGTTGCCCATAGAACATCTCCTACTAATATAGCTATGGGAATTACTTCAAATCTAGTAGCCTATGATCTAGGATACATTGGTATATTCCAAAATGTTGATAGGCTTGAAAGGATACTAACAAGTGTTGAAAATTTAAAAGGTTATAAGGGGCATTTGTATAATTGGTATAATACTGTAACTAAAGAACCGCTTAATCCTAGGTATGTTTCTACAGTGGATAGTGGAAATTTAGTAGGGTATTTATGGCTGTTAGTTGAGACATTAGAAGAATATTTAGATAATCCTCTTATAAATAAAAATTTCAAGAGTGGAATTTTAGATACTATATGTCTTGCTCAAGAAGAAATAAAGCAAGAGCTTAAAATCAATAATTTTTATAATGAACAAATTAAAAATATAAATACTAAAGAGTTTGACATATTTACTATCAAAGCACTCTATGAAGAACTATTAAATAAAATTCAAGATATAAATAATAATAAAAGTTTAGAAGAATTGTATTGGAATGAAAAGTTAGAAGCTTCAGTAGAAAAAGCATTATATGAATTGAAATTGATTTGTCCTTGGATTGATATAGTTTTATCAGAAAAAGTTGAGGAAGCAGTTAAAAATAAACTAGATAATTTAGTCAGAAAGGTATCAGTAAGAAATTCAAAAGATGAAATAGAGAAGCTTTTTATTAATGAAGACCCACTTACGCAAGAATTAGTAAACTCATTAAAGCTTGCTGGAGATGAAGTAATAAAGCTTATAGATAAAATTGTGGCTTTAAAAGAAAAGTCTAATAATATGGTATGCAATACAGATTTCAAGATGTTATTTGATAAAAAAAGAGGGCTATTTTCAATAGGATATGATGTGGAAAGGGATACTTTAGGTAAAAGTTACTATGATTTATTGGCTTCAGAGGCAAGGCAAGCAAGCTTTATTGCAATTGCTAAGGGTGATGTAGATGCAAAGCATTGGTTTAAGCTTGGAAGATCCATGGCTAACATAGGAAGAAGCAAGGGACTTGTTTCTTGGACTGGAACTATGTTTGAATATTTAATGCCGCTTTTAATTATGAAACCTTATCCTAATACGCTATTAGCAGAAACTTATGCATCAGTGGTGGAAGGGCAAAAAAGGTATGGAAAAATAAGAAAAGTACCTTGGGGTATTTCAGAATCTGCCTATAGGGCTTTTGACGTAAGTTTAAATTATCAGTATAAAGCTTTTGGCATACCCGGTATAGGACTAAAAAGAGGGTTGAAAAATGAACTTGTAGTTTCACCCTATTCTACAATATTGGCACTTCAAGTAGATTTGACAAGTGCAGTTAAAAATGTTGAAAGACTTATTGGGGAAGGTTTGGAAGGAAAATATGGATTATATGAAGCAATAGATTATACTAGAGAAAGAATGCAAAAGGAAAAGCTTAATTCAATTGTCAAGTGCTTTATGGTACATCATGAAGGCATGAGTTTAATGTCCATAGATAATGTTTTAAATAAGAATATTCTAAGAGAAAGATTTCATAGAATATCCGAGGTAAAGGCAACAGAGCTTCTACTTCAAGAAAAGATTCCAACAGCAGTAGTTTATGAAAGAGAGCAAAGATTTGATGAAACTGAAATAAAGGAAGAAAAACAAAATATAATTCTTAGAAGATTCGGTACAGCAAAAACAATCATTCCTGAGGTTCAACTACTATCTAACGGAAGTTATTCTTGGATGATTACTAATAGAGGCAGTGGCTATGGTAAGAAGGAGGAAATGTCAGCCTATAGGTGGAAAGAAGATACTACTTCTGATAGTAGCGGTATGTTTTTCTATATAAAGGATGTAAAAACAAACAAATACTGGAGCAGCACCTATGAGCCATGTAAAAATCATGGAGATAGCTATGAGGTTATATTTTCTCCTGATAAGGCAGAATTTAAAAGAAAAGATGGGGATATAACAACTCATTCTGAAATTACATTATCTAGTGAAGATGATGCAGAAATAAGAAAGATTTCCCTAAGTAATAATGGGAAAGAATTAAAAGTTGTAGAAATAACCTCTTATTGTGAGGTTACTCTTACAACCTTTGGCTCTGACATTGTTCATCCAGCCTTTAGCAATCTTTTTATTAGAACTGAGTATGTAAAAAACCTTGAGTGTATTATGGCAAATAGAAGACCAAGGGCTAAAGGACAAAATACTCCTTATATTGTCCAGTGTGTTGCACTAGAAGGTAAAGAGGTTGGAGTAACTGAGTATGAAACTAGTAGAGTTAATTTCATTGGAAGAGGAAGAAATTTAACTAATCCTATAGCCATGGAAGGAAGTTCTACTTTAGGCAATAGTAAAGGTGCAGTTCTTGATCCGATAATCAGTATTAGAAAGAGAATAAAAATTGAACCTGGAGAAACAGTAAAAATAGCTTATACCACTGGAATTGTAGAATCTAAAGAAGAAGCTTTAGAACTTGCTAGTAAATATAAAGAAATGAAGAGTATAGAAAGAGTATTTGAAATTGCCTTTACACAGAGCTTAATTCAAATGAAATATCTAGGTATAAAGTCTCCACAGGCAAACCTATATCAAAGTATGGCTTCAAAGATATTGTATTTAAGTAGCTTATACAAAGAAAGAGAGGAATATATAAAAAGGATAAAAAGGGGGCAGTCTTCACTGTGGAAATATGGTATTTCAGGTGATTTGCCTATGGTTCTTGTAGTGGTTGATGATGAAAAACACAAGGATTTAGTTAGACAAATGCTTAATGCACATGAATACTGGAGAATTAAAGGCTTAAAAGTGGATTTAGTAATTTTAAATCTGCAAAACATATCCTATACTCAACCTCTTCAAGATAGTATTAGAGATTTAATATCTACAAGTTATGCTAGAGATAAGCAAAATAAACCTGGAGGTGTTTTCCTATATAACAAGTCTACTATTGAAGAGGAAGATATAGACTTATTAATTGCAATATCAAGAGTTGTTTTATATGGAAATAAAGACTCACTAATTAAACAGGTTAATGAGGTTGAAGAAGAATTTAATTATAAAGAATTGGTAACATTAAATAAGTCTTATACCTATGAGCCACACAAATTTAATATTAATAAATTAGAATATTTTAATGAATATGGTGGCTTTGATTTAGAAAACAATCAATATGTTATT
>Ga0074193_1003481_pt1 | contig 11452 bp, 10 predicted proteins | sample EPASupsiteHSE605_FD_64523 | JGI IMG/M metagenome (GOLD analysis project Ga0074193, IMG submission 64523) | Bioremediated contaminated groundwater from EPA Superfund site, New Mexico - Sample HSE6-05 | ecosystem: Environmental > Aquatic > Deep subsurface > Groundwater > Contaminated ...
CAAGCTTAACAGTTTCAAATGAAGCAAACAATAAGAGAAAAGGGTCCAGTAAAATGGCTGAGCTGATTGCTCTCCACAGGGTTGCAGAGTCGAGAAAATCAGAGGGTGAACGGATATGTTATGATCCTTATGCAGTCTACTTTGTTGACCCAGAAACACTGGCATTTGCAGCGTCCAATCCAGAAAAGACAAAAGAGATGTCAGAATACTACGAACGTCTTTTTCCGGGTCTTGCGAATTCCATTCGGGCTCGAGTAAGGTATTTTGATGACTTTGTAAATAATTATCTTGACGAAGGGCTTGAACAACTTGTCATCCTGGGCGCCGGATATGATACCAGAGCATACAGGATTGAAGGCCTGAAGGGAAAAGTAAGGATTTTCGAGGTAGACCATCCGGATACTCAGAGTGTAAAAGTTGAAAAAATAAAAAACATTTTTGGATTCCTTCCTGATCATGTTACGTATGTTCCTGTTGATTTTGAGACTGAAAACTTTGGTGAAAGGCTTGCTGCGCAGGGATACGACAGATCACTGAAAACTCTTTTCCTTATGGAAGGACTCATTATGTATATTCCTTCCGAAGCTGTTAATGATACATTATCCTTTGTTGTAAAAAATTCATGCAAGGGGAGTGCTATTCTTTTCGATTACTATCCCGAGTCCTTAGTTGACGAAAGCTGTGAGTTAGAAGCAGGAAAAAATATTCATAACTATCTGGTACAAATTGAAGAGCCGCTTAAATTTGGCATCAGGGAAGGAGAAGTCAAGACTTTCCTTGCAGAGAGGGGGTTTTCTCAAATTCACAATGTGACTGCTGAAGAGTACAAAAAAATGTACTTTCACGGAATAAATAAAAATAGAGAAGTATCCAGCCTTTTATTCTTTGTCCATGCAGTGACCGAGTGATTTAAGTTTCAAAGGCACAGAAAGTATCACCAATTAAACTGATGAAGCTCATTTCTGGGCTATTTATGAGATTGATTCTCTTGCTTTAAGGTTTGCTGTCGCCTATAATAAAAAGCTGGCGAACGAATGGTTGATCGGCTAAATGGATTCTCAGCCTTTTTTCGCAGAAGCGAACAGCCTCAGCCCGGATTTAAATCTGTTGTTGACGGAACTTACGAACTGGGAAGTGAGAACGAATATTCTTAATTAACGATTAAGAATGTCTAAGAGAACGGAGGAGCCGAGAACACCAAAAAGATATTATGAGTAAGATTTATAATTACTGTTATACGTCTCACAACACAAGTAAATAATCATAAAAACTATGAATTTATTTAGCAATTTTAGCAATATTACACTGACTTTTATCACTGGAGTTTTGAACTGAGTCGAATGAAGGCGAATATAATTTATTTTTGCTCATAGATAAGTGAGAGAATGGAGAAAAGACATTTTTATATCTCAAACAATGAAATTCGTATTCCTGCCATCCTATGGGGAAAGCAGAGTGAAAAGCTATTGATTGAAGTTCATGGAAACCTTTCTAATAAAGAAGACACCGTAATTTCCATGATGGCACAAAAAGCCATTGAAAAAGGTTACCAGGCGTTAAGCTTTGACCTGCCTATGCACGGTGAACGTGTAGACGAGGAATATGCATGTATTCCCAAAAATTGCGTAAGTGATTTGGCCGCTGTTTATATCCATGCAAAGTCGCTTGCATCCGATATTCGTTTGTTTGCGTGTAGCATGGGAACCTATTTTAGCCTGCTTGCCTACCATGACTTTGACATAAAGCAAAGTTTATTTCTCTCGCCAATCGTCAACATGGAACGCATCATACACAATATAATGGAAGATTTCCAGGTAAGTGAAGAAAGACTAAAAGCAGAGCATGAAATCCGATTGCCGATTGGGCAGATACTGGAATGGAACTATTATTGCTACGTGAGAGAAAACCCGATTTGTTTTGAATGGAAAGTGCCTACTGCCATTTTGTACGGTTCTGACGATAATCTGTCTGAATGGAACGAGATTTCAACGTTTGCAGCAAGATATCATTCAGCAGTTAAAGTCCTGGAGCATGGGGAGCATTACTTCCATACGGAAGAGCAATTGCAGATGTTTGATAGATGGGCAGATGAAAATCTGCTGTAAAACTTGATGGCATACTGACAACGGAGAAGTACCCGGTCTTTTGTCGTTTGCCCACGTAGTGATCGAATAGGTTGAGTTTTTTCAAGCATTATATAGGAGTTTCATCTTTGCATGATACAGATGACAACACTCCTAACTGCGTGGACTACCATGATGAAGGATAAGAGAGTTTGAGAATTGATAAAATGGTCTAAATTAAGGTTTTTATGCGCAGAATGAGGGCAGTGCATATTGGCATGCTTCTATTGTATTTTTTAAATATAATTATTGGCTTTTTAAGCAGTTGCTTATTCACTTATTATTGATTTTTTAGATAGTTGATCATTCGATTAATTATTATTGAGTGGAACTGATGCCTGATTATTCTTTTCTATTACTGTGAACCTTATAGTGAATTCTGTCCCGTTATTCCTTTCCAGTTCCAGTTCTCCGTTCAACTGTTCAACAAGAGAAGTTACAAGCTGAAGTCCCAGACTATCGAGGTTTTTGATGTCAAGTTCTCCGGGAATGCCAACTCCGTTGTCTGAGACCGACAGAACATAAGCTGTACTATTACATTCTTCAATCCCACATTCTCTGTCCTCTTCTCTATGCAGTTTAACTCGGATTTCTCCACAGTCTCTTCCTTGAAATGCATACTTTAGAGAGTTTGAAACAAGTTCGTTTATGATAATACCTAACGGTACTGCGGTGTCTATATTGAAGAAAATATTTTCTTCTATATCCTTACCGAATCTGGTACTGTCATTTCCAAGTTTATAGGTAAGGAAGAGATTATCCGCAAGTTCCTTAATATACTTTGAAAAATTAAGCTTATCAAGCCCTTCGTTTCTATGCAGTTCTTCATGGATGAGAGCCATTGAAATTACACGATCCTGGCTTTCCCTGAAGGTTTCAAGAACTTCCGAATCCTTAATATCCTCTCTGCCTTTGAACTTTTCAGCCTGTAAATCCAGCAGGGATGAGATTACCTGCAAATTATTCTTAATACGATGGTGAATCTCTTTCTTACGGGCATTTTCAATGTTTGCCAGAGCTTCCTCAGCTTCTTTTCTTTTGGTGATATCGGTGTACATGCATAGCGAGCCAGTGAAATCGCCATTCTTATTAAATAACGGTTTAGCGTTTATAAGTGCCCAGAAGAGTGAACCGTCCTTACACATTAACTTCAATTCATAGCTCTCGCTAATACCACCACGCCTTTTTTCCAGATTCCTTTCGGCAGTAGGCTTGCTTTCTTCACAAATAAAGTCCATTACAGGTCTACCGATAGTTTCTTCATGAGTGTACCCCATTAATTCTGTAGTTCTTTTATTAGCAAAGGTAATCCTGAATTTGGAATCCATCAAGAATATACCTTCATTTGCTGTTTCAACGATATTGCGGTACTGTTCTTCACTTTCACGGAGTTTTTCTTCTGCTATTCTACGTTCAGTAACATCCTGAACGGTTCCCCTCATTCGAATAAGAGAATTACTTGCATCAAAAATAACTTCAGTTTTTGCGTGGACTGCTCGCTCAGATCCATCAGTTAGGACGATTCTATAATTAATGTTAAAGGGTTCACCAATTAAGGCTTTTTTAAAAGCAATGTTTACGTAATTCCGGTCATCCGGATGCACATAAGTTAAAAACAGTTCATAAGTTACTTCAAGTTCCTTAGGCTTAAGTCCAAAAATGCGATATAACTCATCAGACCAGAGCAGCTTATTATTTACAATGTTCCAGTTCCAGTTTCCAATATGAGCTATTTGTTGAGCTTCAGCAAGACTTTTTTCACTTTCTTTCAATGAATTGAAAGCTATTTCAAGCTCTTCCGTACGTACTTTTACCAAATTTTCCAAATTGTCAAGAGTTTCCTTAAGCTTTGTTTCAACTTCTTTTCTTTTGGTGACATCAGTGAACATACATAGAGAGCCAGTGAAATCCCCATCTTTATTAAATAACGGTTTAGCGCTTATAAATGCCCAGAAGAGTGAACCATCCTTACACATTAACTTCAATTCATAGCTCTCACTAATACCACCGCGTCTTTTTTCCAGATTCTTTCTGGCAGTAGGTTTGCTCTCTTCACAAATAAAATTCATTACAGGTCTACCAATAATTTCTTCCTGAGCGTACCTCATTAGCTCCGCAGTTCTTTTATTAGCAAAGGTAATCTTGAATTCAGCATCCATCAAGAATATGCCTTCGTTTGCTGTCTCAACGATATTGCGGTACTTTTCCTCACTTTCGCGCAATGCCTTTTCCATCTGTTTTCTGTCGGTAATATCCTGAACTGTTCCTCTCATCCTGACAGGAGAGTCCTTATCGAAAATAACTTCAGTCTTTGCGTGGACTACTCGCTCAGATCCGTCAGCCAGGATGATTCTATAATTAATGTCGAAGGGTTCACCAGTTAAGGCTTTTTTAAAGGCAATGTTTACGTAATCCCGGTCATCCGGGTGCACATAAGTTAAAAACAGTTCATAAGTCACTTCAAGTTCCTTAGGCTTAAGTCCAAAAATGCGATATAACTCATCAGACCAGAGCAACTTATTATTTACAATGCTCCAGTTCCAGTTTCCAATATGAGCTATTTGTTGAGCTTCAGCAAGACTTTTTTCACTTTCTTTCAAATAACTATAAGCCTTCTCAAGCTCTACCTTTCGTTCTATAATCTTCTCTTCTAAATTGTCGTGAACCTTTCCAGGTGCTTCTCTGGTCTCCTTCTTTTTATCAGCATCTTTGAAAACCAACGCAAGTTTTCCATTTTCAGGTCTAAACACATAAACATCAAGAGACCTGTCTTTAACCTCAATACTCTTGACTTCATAATAAGTCGGTACATCAGAAAGTGTCACTTTTTCATATTCCTTTAACCCAACAGGATCGGCATCAGGAAACACTTCAAGTACCGTCTTACCTAATAACTGTTCCTTCTTTAAGCCCGTATAACACTCATAAGCAGAATTAAGCTCAAGGAAACGATAATCACAGGGCGTGCCATTCTTATCGTAAATAACTTCAGCAACGAAGAAAGCATCTGTCATATTTGTGAAAAGCATCCGGTAACGCTCTTCACTTTTCCGCATCGACTCTGCAATCAGCTTGTACTCTGTGATGTCCCTGATAATCATGACAGTTTTCACCAGACCATTCTTATCAGAGAAAAATACAGTTGACAACTCCCCAGGGAAGATAGTGCCATCTTTCCTCTTAAAATTGAGCTCCCCTTTGAACTTTCCGGCTTTTTCAAGAGCAAGCTCGAGTCCTGGGCCGGACGTGTCTACAATCCCGGATTTTCCAGCCCGTATGATTTCCTCCTCGGTCATTCTGAAAATCCTGCAGGCCTTGGGATTAGCCGTATAAATGGTTCCTTCAGGTGAAGTGAGAAGAACGGCGTCATTGATGTTTTTGAAGAGCGCTCTGTACAGTTCTTCACCATCCCGAAGTTTTTCCTTATCTTTCTGGTCACTTACATCGAATCCAGAGATAGACAAACGTTTATCCTCCTTCAGCGAAATACAGATAATTATACCTTTTCTCCATTTTAACTTCCAAGTATATATATATCCATTAAATTATCCATTTCACACAATCTCTGCTAGGAGAAACATTTCTCCAATACTGCGATTCATTCATACAATGAAATTTACCAGTTTCTACGAGTAAAATCTGAGCAGACAAATATTAATGTTACAACACGCTTATTTCGCAATTATTTATTTTTGATTTTTTTCTTGCCTACAGTTATTATATACTTCTCAGTATTCGTTTGTTTGAAGTATAAAAAATCCTCATTAATGAATATTAATAAAAGTTTGATTTTTAAATATTCCTTGGCTTATTTTTTAATGTATTAATTATTTATTTATCTGAAACTATCTTTATTGTCATCCTTTACATTTTCTTTTGAAATTTTTTAATATATAATACACACTAATATAGAGTCTATAAATAATTCGGCTACAAATATATCTTACATTGACCTGTCTAATTTATATATGTTAAATAAATTAAATGGAAATTTATTTAGCTTAGCTGCTCTTTATTTCACATTCGCAGGAGCCGTAGTTTTTTCATTAGCTCACATATATTTAGACAGAAAAGAAAAAGTTGCAAAAAAAGACTTAGAACTCTCAGAAAAATACGAAAAATGGTTTGTACAAAATAGAAAATGCATTAATCTTAGTGTACAAGATTATTATCTTAACGAAAGTATGATAACTAAGTTCAATTCCATAATTTCCGATCTTTGTTCAATTTCCATAATTTCCGATCTTCGTAAAACGTTAAAATATGAAAGTGTTGATAAATTAAGGGATTTTACGAGATATTATGAAAAATGTAGAGGTTCTTATAATCATATCCTTTCTTGCTGGTATTGGTACCCTGATAATCACTCCTGATTAGTCTGGAGGCTTTTTATTAGCGTTCTTTATGTTTCTTAATTTATCTTTTATAATTAACATAAATATTTACCAAGTTTTTAAAAATAGTTTATCAAAAAAGAAAATACTTACGAGAATCAGCAAGCTATAATAGAATATCTGAATAACCATATCTAAATACTTAATGATCAATGCGCTCAAAAGATGAACAAATAGAAAAGCTGAAAGAAAAAATAGAAGTAGCGTCGAAAAAGTAAAATATAAAAAATCTAAAATTCATCTCTCTTTATCCTTCACTCCATTTTTTCCTCTGGCATATAGCACCCAAAATAGGTATTTTGCTCGACTTTTTTCAAAATAGTATTAATGTTTTCGATTGCAGTTTCCATTCTTTCCATTCTCTTTTCAATTCCTTCGATTCTAGCAAGAATTTCCTGGTCAGTTGTCAGAGTTTCATCCCCTCATACATTCAATAATATTCGTAATGACTTAGAAAGTGTGTTATTTATATCCTGCGATACTCTTAAGATGCCTATAAGAGTACAGATCTTAATTAAATTAAAAGCAGCCCGTTTTGCCAGTCATTGATTATTCTGGTAGCGGTGCGTGTTTCATCCACCTCGCCTTTCTTTTGAAGGAAATTACACTGTTTACCTATTAGTTCAAGCGCATCATATGAAGTTTCGTTTTCGATTTTTATATTGTAAAAGGACTCAAGAGCCACTTTATTTTCAGCAAGCATTTTTTCAATTATTTTCAGGGCGACACCGATTTTGTCTTTAAGATGGGTTGTATCCTTTATTCCGAGCAGGCCCTGGAGATACTCATCTTTTTCATCAAAAGGAATCACTCCAGGCGTATCTATAAACATTATGCGTGAGCCTGCGCCCACATGTTGAACTCCTTTCGTATGGCCGGATACGGGAGACGTGCTTGCCCGGTGCCGGCCTGTAACGCCGTTGATTACCGAGGACTTGCCAACATTGGGATAGCCCAGAGTGCCGACCATAACATCCTGCCCTTTTATACCGGCTTTTATAGCGGCCGACGCAAGGATCTGGTGTCTCAACATCGTTGTTCCTGACCTGTCTTTGCTGGAAACAAAAATTACAGGTGCAGTTTTCGAAAGGCGGGCTTTGGTTTTTTCAAGTTTTTCTCTTGATACAAGGTCGGATTTGTTGATTACTATAATGAAAGGCTTGTTTAAGCGGATAATCTCACGTTCAACTTCGCTATTTAGGGTCTCGTCAGGAAACCTTGCATCTATTACTTCAAGAAGGACATCAGCTTTTTTGATAACATCTCTTACAAGGGCTTTGTAGCTCGCCATATGGTCTGGCTATGGCACAAGCTGGTATATGAAGATATAGTGAGGCAGAACTCTTTAATTATAAATATACGGTGATATCCAGTTCCAGAACGTGACGAAGCTCAGTGTTTACTTCTTTTCCCAGAATTTCTCGGCTTCGTCTTCCATTTCCTCCAACCTGTCATAGTAATCCTGAAATTCGTTCAGATGAGCCAGGGCGATTTTTCCTGTCATTATAGGATCGTCATTAGTAACGTTTGTCAAGGGGTCCTGGGTACCGTGTTCAAGCTCGACATCCATGCCTCTACGGAATTGGTCAACATCAAACTTATCCCATTTTATTCCAAGCTGTTCCCCAACTGTTTTTGCCTCTTCAGCCGTAAATTGCTTTTTTGCCAAACTTCTCACTCCAACTGATTTTTCACTCCAACTGATTATTTAATCTTTGACAATTGTTTAATAACCGTTTAATACTGTTGAATAGATCTGTACTTAAGGATTTTCCTGCAAAACCGAACTATGCGATTATATTTACTTCTCAAAAAGGAACTGTATTTTCGAACAAAAATTTCGAGAAAAACAAACAAGATCAGAAGAGAGCAAAAAATGTCAGCTAATATGTCAGATAATGATACCTTGTTTATGAAACGGGCAATCGAACTTTCCCTTGAGAATGTGAGGAAAGGAGGAGGCCCTTTTGGGGCAGTAATCGTCAGAAAAGAGGAAATCCTTGCAGAGAGCTGCAACCTGGTTACTGCAATTAATGATCCTACGGCCCATGCGGAGATAAACGTAATAAGAGAGGCAGCCAGAAAACTCAAGACCTTTGATCTCAGCGGCTGTGTTATCTATGCTTCCTGCGAGCCCTGTCCGATGTGCCTTGGAGCGATTTACTGGGCAAGAATCGGTAAAGTCGTTTTTGCCAATACTGCATCTGACGCTCAAAAGATTGGCTTTGCAGACTCTCGAATTTATAGTGAGATCTCACGTCCTCCTAAGGAGAGAAATATAGAGTTCCGGCAGCTCCTCAGGGAAGAGGCCTTGAAGGCTTTTAAGGCGTGGGAAGAATCCGAGAATAAGATCGAATACTGAGAGCCAGAACAGTACTCAATCTATATAATAAATTCAGTAATCAAAGTTCATAATAAACAATATAAGGTGTAAATTTTTATTGAATTTGTTTTTTTATAAATATTTTTCTAAAAGAAAGACTATTTGTTGTTATTTATTTACTAAAATTTAAGTATTCTGCTTTTATCTGCAGTTGAACTTTTTTCCGATTTTTACTTAACGGGAAACTCATTTTTTCATCGGATTATAATTATATCAGTGGTCAGATTCATTACGGAGTTTTCCGTCAATAGTTGAGAACTTTCCAAATTATGCGCTAACCTTTAAATGTATTGCCGTACATTTTAGATTACGCAAATGATTTTAAAAGGATATTTTTCTGGAAGATGTCCTAACAAAAGTAAGTATATCCGCTGGTTTAAAGAAACCACTGTTGATGGGTGTTTCACTGTTAGAGGGAAGAAAGCTTTCATTGGAAATGTATAGGGCGTTTACTTCAAATGGAGTTAGAATTCAAATGTTTTTCCAGTTACTAAAGTGAGCTAGAAAAATTAGACTTAATAATTGAACAAAGTACCTGAATTACATATTGGTTTAGTGCAGACTGATTTAGTGCAAATTGATTTAGTGCAAATTGATTTAGTGCAAATTGATTTAGATCTTATTAATATTTAAGCGGGAGAATTTTAATGCCTTTCTTAAAATATTGTCCGGAGTGCCATTCTAAGCTTGAAGATAATCTCTTCGAAAAATTTCAGTATTGTCCTGTATGTGGGTACTGGACAAGAAAGGAAACTGTAAGACTCGAACCATTAATAATCATGGAGTGAAACCTGGATGCTTGAGTCCTCTATAAAGTGTATCCGGTGTGGCACACCTCTTAAAAAGCAGGTAATTGGTTCTAATGTGTTTTATTACTGTAGAAAATGCGGGTGTACATCTTCGGCTGTTTCTGCCAGTATGTCATCTAAAGATGCAACTCGGCCGATAATTAATTTTTTTACTAAACATGCATCCAGAAATAACTCTCAATAACTATTGAGATCGATGATTTCCGATAAGATCAGTTCAGATCAATTGTCTAAGGAATGTTCAGGCAGATTTTACTTTATATTTTGTTATTTTGCTTTCTTTGGTTGAAAAAAGTATATTCGGATGCGAATAGTACAGACTGTTCTAATAATCGAACTTAGAAAACTTATATAATAATAGAATATAAAAAGCAATTCTGAAACTTTGTCCTGAATCTCCTTAGTTGCTGTCTTGTTTTACTCAACTAAATATGTTTATTATACCTGTTGATGTAAGTTTTACTGCAAGAGCTGCAAGCAGAAGTCCCATTAGCCTTGTAAAAACCAGCATTCCATTGTATCCTATGAATTTATGGATTCTTCTTGAGAAGAGGAAGATGTACAGGCAGAGAATGAAAGTTGATATGATTGATATGAGGATTATTATTTTCTGCTCTATATTTTCTGTACTTCCCATCAGGACAATTACCGTACTGATTGCACCTGGACCTGTAAGAAGAGGGAGGCTTATAGGAAATACCCAAATATCCTCACGTTCCTGGGACTGCGAAATTTCTTCTTCAGTAATGCTTTCTCTTGAAATTTTGGCATGCATCATATCAAAGGCAATGCTGAAAAGCAGTAGACCTCCTGCAACCCGCAATGAGTCAACACTAATACTGAACAGGTCAAGTATTATGTTGCCGGTTACTGCAAAAAAAAGAGCAATTAGGCAAGCAAGTGTGACTGATTTTTTTGCAATTTGATTTTTTTCATCATGTGTCATCTTGCTGGTCAGGGAAATGAAAGTTACTACTCCGCTGATTGGGCTGACAACAACAAAAACAGATGTGAATGTGTAGATGAAAAACCCTATATTTTCAGTCATCATGTCAGTTATCATCTTTTTATTCCTGCCCTTTTAATACGTTATTACTTATACATATAATTTCCTCTGTTATAATATTTACTTCTTTGAATTTTATAAAGCTTTCTTTTAATCCTTTATTTATATTATATGACTGGTCCGATAATTTATAATTATATATATTTATATTGTTGATTTAACTAGTAAATAAAAAATTAAGTAATAATTGCAGCTTATATATGTAAATTGGAAAAATAGTAAAAACAAAGAGTAATAAAAGGTTTCCTGAAACACAGATGAACTCTAAGTAGAACATAATTAGGTTAAGTAAAATATAACTAAGTCAAGTAAAATATAACTAAGTCAAGTAAAATAAAACTAAGTCAAGTAAACATTATGAACCCAAATATGGATAATTAAGGCTATGATTTTATGAATGGGGAAAAGATCGAGAAAAAGTTGTTTGAAGAACTTAATTTTATCAAAAAGCAACTTGGTGAGATTAAGGAGCATATGGTGGATATAGACAGCCTGCTCACTGCAGAAGAAAAGGAACTGGTATGTGGAAGTTTTGAAAACGAGGCAAAAGGAAAACTAGTACCTTTAAGCAGATTGGAAGAAATTAGGCTTTAAAATATATAAAATTCTTCTTATCGTTTCTGTACACACGCTAACGAAAGCTCCTGGTAAAGACAGATGCTTGCTACCATACTCTT
>Ga0074193_1003484_pt1 | contig 11443 bp, 8 predicted proteins | sample EPASupsiteHSE605_FD_64523 | JGI IMG/M metagenome (GOLD analysis project Ga0074193, IMG submission 64523) | Bioremediated contaminated groundwater from EPA Superfund site, New Mexico - Sample HSE6-05 | ecosystem: Environmental > Aquatic > Deep subsurface > Groundwater > Contaminated ...
GCAATGCTTGCCTCTGAATATAAAGTATTGATGCTCGAAGAAAAATCAACCATGGCCCGCAAAACCCAAATCGAAATCAAACAGGCACTCTATCAATATATCAATTATCTCGATAAATCGCATAGCCGGACAATCGTGCAAAAAGACTCTTTTGATGGTTTTTTTGTTCGCGAGAATGTTCCCTGCAATTTTCTCTACCAGAAAAATAACTTCGAATATTTTAATCAGGGGTTGACCCATAACGACCGTATTAATCTTCAAACCGGACATTTCGGCACCCTTCCGCCTGGTCATCCCGGCTGGGTTGACCAAATTTCGGAATGCGATTCTATTCCTAACGTAATGAGCCAGGATGAAGTAATTGGCGTACTAATGGGCTTAGCAATGGTATATAAATGCCTTCCCGAAAATAGTGAAGAGCAGCTTATTGCAAAGGAAATTGCGTTGAAAATGATTCAGTATGTTCGGAATTCGTCTCGAAAACACGGGCATGCATTATCGATGCGTTGGCGAATTTTTTCACCCGAAGGACAGAAACTCAGACTGAGTCAGGGTGGCGTAGCATGGTTTTTTGCCCAAGGCTTTGTAAAATCAGCCAAGTTTTTTGGCGATACAACGGATAACTTTTTGCGTAAACTAAGCCGTTATCCACAAGATTTGTTTTTTCAGTTCGGGCAATTTATGCCCAGTCCCAATCCTGATAACATTCACATGATGACTACGCTGGCTGCTATTGGCGATGTATGGCGTGTACCCATCCCGGTAGTTGGTTTTATATTGAAAATTCCTGCCACCCGGTTCGGGATTAATAGCAAAACCAGTACTCACGACTGGGAAGGTTTTTATCAGCTTTATTACAACCAATTGCATGACCGGACTCTTCGGAAAAAATCAGTATTAAAAATGATTGAATCACAATTGAATCAGGCACCAATGGAAGGTCCGTACAATTACGGTCATGGCTTTAATCCCAAAGGCAGTGGATGGTCTGCCTCCTATAAATTTCATTTGAAGAAAAGCATTCAGCAAGGTGAAAAAGATGGAATCCCGGGTAATTACAATGGAGTAGATTATTTGCTTTATTACAACCTTTATAAACTGGAACTCTATCGGGAGAAAAGGAATTAGGTGATTGAAAGGACTGAGATGACTGAAGAGATCGAGGAGATTGAATTACCAATCCATTCAATCTCCTCAATCTCTTTCAATCTTAAATTCCTCCGCCTATATTCATATCAGAACCTTCAACAGCAGTTTTCTGACGTTTGTAGTTATTGAAACGATATGAAAACGTGAGCATTACGATAGGCCATTCCGGTTTAAGATTTACATCTGCTTTGAAACGCGGGTCACGCATATACAATTTGTATCGATTGTAATCACCTAAGAAATCGCTTACAGTCAACACCAGTGAAGCTTTTTGCTTGAGAACATCCTGACGAACGGCAGCACTTACATTTATCATCCAATCGGTTTTACGTTGAGCTTCCTGAGTTGGTCCGGTGTAAGTGAAATTTGTCTGAAAACGGGTAGTTTTGGTAATCATCACCGTGTTATTCCAGCGAATATTGTAATCCCAACTGGTACTTTCCCATGGACCGCTTACAAGTTGGGTTCTTACTTTATTATGATAATAGCTTCCGGAAATATTCATCGACCATTTATTAGACAAATCGGCATTTACAGACGCTTCTGCGCCACTTTGCCAGGTTTTACCTGTATTTGTGCTGGTTTGGTAATAAGTCCCTTTCTCATCCATCGAAATATTCTGATCGAAACCATCATTGGTTATCCGATGAAACATCTCGAGTGAGATATAAAACTTCTTGATCATCTTCAGGTAGTTTAATTCCCATGAGTCGGTAAACTCTGGTTTCAGATATGGATTTCCCTTGCTGATGGTATATGCATCGCTGTAGTCGGGAGATGGGAAGAGCATATTGCTGCTTGGGCGATTGGTTCTGCGACTGTAGCTTAGTTGAAACTGATGTTCTTTCTTTGTTTTATAGGATAAATGTACAGATGGGAATAAATCAAATTGCGACATCGAAATTTTTTCATCATGTTCGCGAAGCCATGTATAGCGATAATAATACTCACCACGTAAGCCTACTTTATATTCAAGTTCTGAAATTTTCCCGGCCCAGGTAACATAAGCAGCCTGAACATCATGACGGAACTTCAGGTCATGTGAATAGAGCGTGTCTTTCAACCATGTTTGTCCCTGAATATCATACAATGTATAATCCGTAATTGCAAATACGGGGCGGGTTCCTAACTGAATTCCGGTTTCTAACATCAAATTTGCGCCAAAAGGACGAGTGTAGTCCAGCTTGAAACGCCAGTCAGTTTGATGAAAATCTTCATCTGTATTTCTTTTTCCAAGCAGATTTTTAATTTCTCCTGATGAAAATGTGTAAAATTCATCAGTATTTGTATTTATGCTACCAACCACATGACTTATCGTAAAAACAGAGGACAACTGATGCTTTTTAGAATCAAACGTCTTTTTCCAGCTCAGTGCTCCGGAATACCAGTTTCCTTTTTGTTCCATGCGGTCGCGGTTATACGTGTATGTATGTATGGTTGAAGCATTTGAATAAAGATCATATCGGGTATCAAAATCGCGCTTAAAGCTCCAGCCTCCATAATTAAAAGATGTTGAGAATGTGCTTTTCGGATTATAATCCCAGTCGAAACCAAAACTAAGCCCGGCATTACGACTATCCATTCCTCTGTCCATATCCTGATTCATGAAAACAGTTGAATCTGCCAGATAATTTTCACGGGTAGCAGTCATGGTTTGTGGCATATTCCGATGATTATATCTTACACCTCCTGTAAAATTGAATTTCTTTATTTGACGGCTGAAAGATGCATCTGCCGATTCTTTTCCACGTGTTCCAACGGAAAGATTTACAATGCCTCCAATGCCAATTCTCTTTTCTTTTTTGAGAATAATATTGATGATTCCTGCATTCCCCTGTGCTTCCTGATTTGCTGACGGGTTCGTTACTATTTCGATATTATCAATACTCGATGCCGGAAGTTGTCGCAAAGCATCAGTAGTTTGTAATACCGTTGGTTTGCCATCAATCAGAAGTGTAAAACCCTGATTTCCGCGAAGGCTCACATTATCGTTCATATCAACAGTAATTGAAGGAGTATTGCGAAGCAGATCCAGTGCATTTCCACCCGCCGAAGTTATTTGCTGACTGGCATTGATTACCTTTTTATCAATACGATATTCTATATTGCGTTTTTCAGCAGTGATTTCGGCTCCCTGAAGCTGAGCAGTAGTTGGTTTCAGCGATATTCCGGATAATTCCAGATTGCGTTTACCTGCATCAAGAGTTAAGGGAGCAATTCGTTTTTTTTCGAATCCCATGAAATTTATGAGCAGATAGTAATTCCCATCCGGAATAGCGTTGATTTCAAATCTTCCGGATGCATTGGAAATAGTTCCGGTAACAAGTGCCGAATCCGGCAATCTGTACAACGCAATGCTGGCATATTCAATCGGACTTTTTGCCAGCGAATCCGTTATTGTTCCTTTAATTGTTCCTTTCGGGGCAGATCCTTCCGGCCCGACGGCTGACGCAGTCAGAGTAAGAATGGTCATTGCGGTAATAAAAAAAGTAGCGCGAAGCGCATTTTTCAGAGTCATCATACATTGTTCGGTTTTCATCATTTCTCTTCTTATAAATAAGAAATCAAAAGTAAATGTGGTATTTACCGATGAAAAATTATTTATATCTGATGCCTTTACTACCTGTTATACCTCTTTTTTCACCCGCTGAAATCAAAAGGAGAATCATTCTGTAACGATAAAGGATTGATTTTGGACGATGAAAGGCCGTTTTACTGCACAAAAAAGCCCCGACAAAACGTCAGGGCTTTTTCTTCTTTAAAGTTTTTGCATTGATTAATACATCCCGTCCATACCACCTGGCATTGGAGGCATAGCTGGTTTATCTTCTTTTATATCGGCTAAAACGCATTCGGTTGTCAAAAGCATTCCTGCAATAGAAGCAGCATTTTCAAGGGCAACACGTGCAACTTTTGTTGGGTCAATTACACCTGCAGCGTAAAGGTTTTCATAAGTCTCGGTACGGGCATTGAAACCGAAGTCGGCTTTTCCTTCTTTTACTTTGTTTACAACGATAGAACCTTCGATTCCGGCGTTTTCAACAATCATACGAAGTGGTTCTTCTAAAGCGCGACGAACAATAGCAATCCCTGTTGTTTCATCTTCGTTATCACCTTTGAGATCATTGAGTGCATCAATTGCGCGGATGTAGCCAATGCCACCTCCTGGAATAATTCCTTCTTCGATAGCTGCACGGGTTGCGTGGAGTGCATCGTCAAAGCGGTCTTTCTTTTCTTTCATTTCTACTTCACTGGCTGCGCCTACATAAATTACAGCTACACCACCTGCCATTTTAGCCAGACGTTCCTGTAATTTTTCACGGTCGTAATCAGAAGTAGTTTTTTCAATCTGTGATTTGATCATGCCAATGCGGCCTTCAATAGAAGCTTTTTCGCCACGACCATTCACGATCGTAGTATTATCTTTATCAATCGTAATTTTTTCAGCCTGACCTAAGTATGTTAATTCAGCATCTTCAAGTTTGAAACCTTTTTCTTCTGAAATAACGGTACCACCGGTAAGAATTGCGATATCTTCGAGCATTTCTTTACGACGGTCGCCAAAACCAGGAGCTTTTACAGCTGCAATTTTTAAGGAACCGCGTAAACGGTTTACAACCAACGTTGCCAATGCCTCACCTTCAAGATCTTCAGCAATAATCAATAATGGACGACCTGTTTGAACTGCTTTTTCCAGAATTGGAAGAAAATCTTTCATCATACTGATTTTCTTGTCGTAAATCAGGACGAAAGGATTGTCGAGAACCGCTTCCATTTTTTCGGTATCGGTAACAAAGTAAGGAGAGATATAACCACGGTCGAACTGCATCCCTTCAACCACTTTTACGTGAGTTTCAGTACCTTTTGCTTCTTCGATCGTGATAACTCCTTCTTTTTTCACTTTTTCCATCGCTTCAGCAATCATTTTACCGATAAAATTATCGTTGTTTGCTGAAATCGTCGCTACCTGTTGTATTTTTTCGTTGCTGTCGCCAACTTCTATTGATTGTTTTTTCAGGTCGTTTACAATCGCTTCCACGGCTTTGTCAATCCCACGTTTCAGATCCATCGGGTTAGCACCTGCGGTAACGTTTTTCAAACCAGTGGTAATGATAGCCTGAGCCAAAACAGTTGCAGTGGTAGTTCCGTCGCCAGCGACATCTGCCGTTTTTGAAGCCACTTCTTTCACCATTTGAGCACCCATATTTTCGATTGCATCTTTTAATTCGATTTCTTTCGCAACCGAAACACCATCCTTGGTAATATGGGGAGCCCCAAATTTTTTATCCACAATAACATTACGACCCTTCGGTCCTAAGGTTACTTTTACTGCATTTGATAATGCGTCAACACCTTTTTTTAAGCGATCTCTTGCTTCCGTATTAAATATAATTTCTTTTGCCATTGTTTTGTGTTTTTTAAATTGTTGAACTTTCTTAACCCATTAGATTATTGCGTAAATATCGCTTTCTTTCATGATAAGATAATCAGCTCCGTCGATATTGATTTCTGTACCTGAATATTTTCCATACAGTACAGTATCACCAACTTTCACAGTCATGGGTTCATCTTTTTTTCCACAACCTACAGCAACTACAGTTCCTCTTTGTGGTTTCTCTTTTGCAGTATCAGGAATAATGATTCCACCTGAAGTTTTTTGTTCGGCTTGTGCTGGTTCTACCACCACACGGTCAGCTAATGGTTTAATGTTGACATTTGCCATAATTGTAAGAATTTAAGTTTGACAATATCTATTGTTATTTTTTATGAATTCTGCCCTGTGCTTGCACAAAATGTGCCAAAAAAGCTTGTGTCAGTTCATTTATTTAGGCTTTCATACACATCAGGCCATAATTAAATAGCTTATTATCTATCATTTAGCACAGAAGCTTCTTTGTTTTTATAGAAACAAAACCTGGAAAACAAAACTGACGACCTGACAGGATAAAAAAAATATGTCAGAATGGACTGCCATTCTGACATATTTTCATGACTATCTTTTCAAACCACTTATTGTTGTGGTTGTGTTTGCTGCGGTTGCTGTTGTTGTTGTGGCTGAGCAGTTTGTTTCATCGGACTATTGTTTGCAGGAGCAGTTTGTTCAGTTTTGAGGCTTTCGCTGGCTTCCGTATTATTACCACGTGGAATCGAGAATACAGAAACAAAACTTAATACCAATAATGCAATTGCAAGTGTCCAAGTTGCTTTTTCTAAAAAATCTGCGGTACGACGAACCCCCATTACCTGGTTTGATCCGGCAAAAGTTGAGGATAATCCGCCTCCTTTTGGATTTTGAACTAATACAATTAAAGCCAACAAAATGCAGACAATAATAATCAACGCAAGAATAATTCCGTAGAAGCTCATTTATTTATCAATTTTAAAGTTTATCATTCAGTTTTTCAAGCTCTTCAATTTGGCTTGCAAAGTAACTACTTTTTTCGGGAAATTTCAAACATAATTTCTTGTAGACATTAATTGCCAGTGAATAATGCTTTTGTTTTACATAAATAGCTGCTAATGTTTCACTTACAAGAGTATCGTCTGACTGAACATTTTCTTCCGGTTCCAGAATCTGAGGCAGGTCCTTCTTTGGGTCGGGTCGGGAAACTTGTGGATTTATCTCAATAAAACGATCAATAAGCTGCTTTTTCCAATCAACCTGGGTATCAGAGGAAGGATTGTGCGCAGGCTCAGTCGTTTCTAATTCTGATAATAGGATATCTTCATCCGGGAGTTTGCGTTTAATCTCTTCCGGAATCTCCAGAAACGGAAGGGTAGATTTAACTTCTTGAACAGATTCTTCTTCTGCTATATCCAGGCTAGCACCTTTCCGCTCTGCAAAAAAAGGCGAATCCTGAACAGATTCTTCCCGTACCGTATTTTCGTCAGGTAAGCTTGATTCGTTCAATGCTGTAACTGATGGAATTACAATTGTTTCAACCACCGGCAATGTAGGCTCATTAACCAGAGAATTTGAATTCTGCTCTAACTCAATATTTTCGACCAGAAATTTAAGGTATGCTCTGTTTGTTGAGTAAATCGCAGTTTTAAACACTTGGGTTTCATACTCTAAATTACCTTCCTGTTTATATTGAAGCAATAATGCAAGCTTTGGCAGGAAAAAGAAAGGATAATTACCGGAAATGCGTTCCAGTTCCTCCTTTCGTTTTTCAACAGGGGTATCTTCCAGATTTAAAAAGCGGAATAAATCGTTTAAAGAGAACACTGCTTACGGGTTTTACTGTACAAAAGTACTATTTTAGAATTGAACTACAAAGAGTTATCATAACAAACTGATCTTCTACCAATTAACAACCGTCCGGTTAAAGATATCTTCTACCAGCTCTGTATTTATCTGCTTGATTAACTGATCTTCCACCTCTTTTAAATTCCGGCTGCTTTCATATTGTGCAAAGCGGGATAAAGGTGTTTCGAAGTTTTGTTTTGGATCTTTCTGATTGATAAACTTTACCTTTACCGTGATGGTTAACCTGTTTAATGCCGCAGCATCATTCCCCTGAATTGCCACAGGTTGAGTTGAATATGAAACAATTTCGCCGCTAATATCCAAATCGCCATCATCAGCTACCAGATCAAGGCGGGTTTGTGACATAAATTTGTCGCGCAAAGCCTCAGTAAACGATTGACTAAGCGATGGTTGTACAATACTCGCCCTGTTTGGAAAATAATGAATGGAGATGGTTTTTGTATCGGGAGAAATAGATGCTCCGCTAAAAGAATAAATGCCACAACCGCTAAAGGCCGTGGCAATAATTATCAGGAATATACTCGAAAGAATCTTCTGTTTCATAGTTTAAACTTCTCGAATTCAGCAGAATAATTTTAAAAATTGAATTATTCGCTTATTACTATTTTAAATGTACGTTTAGCTCCTTCGGAATGCAAGGTTACGAAGTAAAATCCTTTATCGAGTCTTTTAAGGTTAACTTTTTCACCACTCAGCACTTTCTCTTTACTCATTACTTTCACTCCCAACGCATTAAATATTTCCAACCGGAACTCACGCGAATCTGATGAATTTATACGCACATATTCTTTTACGGGATTGGGTGAAACACTCCATGAAGTGGTATTCAAATCTGTCTGAGCAATTCCAACAGCAAAATCGAAGGAAAGATCATCAACAAATAACACACTTCCCGCCTGTGGAGTTTCTGAGGTAGCTGATGAAAGTATAATATCCACGGTATCAGGCATAACTCCAGGGGTATAATAATCTATTGGAAATTCAAAGTAGAGATAACCGTTTTGGGTTCCTGCTACCTGAATACCCCCAAATCCGACTTCGTCCGATGAGCTGGTTAATGAGTTGTATTTCTTACAGAATACGCCAATTCCAACGCTGTCGGTTCCCACGGTTGAGTATTTAAACCAGCCTTTTAGCTTAGTAGGCTTTTGTCCATTTGCCGGGACTCCGCCATAGAATTCCTGATCAGTTAAACTAAATCCACCAAGATTTGCAAAACCTGGGATTGTTTGATTTATAACAGGAATTGTTTCCGTGCGAAACTTTGCGGCAAAGGACCCACTGTGTGCATCTGTAGTGCGTTTGATACTCGAAAAGATGATAATTCCAAAATTTTGTTTCAGAGAATTCCAACCGGGAGCTGTCATACTGTCAGTCCAGTTTTCAAAACCGCTATTCGGAATTATTTGTCCGAAAACAGTTGCCGACGCAAACATTAGCATCATTACTATTCCCAAAAGGATATTTTTCATTTTCATAATTCAGAACGTTTAAGGTTTATAAATTTATTTCAATTTCATATTCTTTGATTTTCCGATAGAGAGTCCGTTCGGAAATACCCAGTTCGAGTGCCGCATTTTTACGACGACCCTTGTGTTTTTCGAGTGCTTTCTGAATGATCTCTTTCTCACGCTTTTCGAGCGAAAGAATATCATCTACAACTTCCGAGTCAGAAAAAGATTCGTCTTCTTCCTGATCCACTACATGTTCCGATGCATGTATTTTAAACGCAGCCTTTTCAGCCATTGGATTAAATTCAGGATAGAGCGGGCTCAGTGCCGTGCTTGTAACTGCCGACTGAATTATATCGGAGGTTGTTGTCCCTGTATGGATTACCTCTGCAAGAGCCTTTTTCAAATCACTGATATCTTTCCGCATGTCAAAGAGGATTTTGTAAAGAATCTCCCTTTCTGACATACTTTGGTTTTCGGATAGATTTTTATCATACAATACCGGAAGCTCACGTACATAAGTATCAGGCAAATACCGTTGAAGCGTTTCAAGAGTAATGGTTCGCTCATTTTCTATAATCGAGATCTGCTCAGTAATATTTTTCAACTGACGGATATTCCCTTTCCACGAGTATTTAGCCAGCAGTTGACGGGCATCATCCGTAAGCTGAAGCGCCGGCATACGATATTTTTCTGCAAAATCGACAGCAAACTTTCTGAAAAGCAGTTCAATATCATCTTTACGGTCACGTAAAGCCGGAATACGAATTGGCACTGTATTTAAACGATAATAAAGATCTTCACGAAACTTTCCTTTGTTGATTGCATCAGGAATATCCACATTGGTAGCTGCCACCACACGAACATTGGCTTTCTGAACCTTGGAAGAACCTACTTTCATAAATTCTCCACTTTCAAGAACACGTAGCAGGCGAACCTGAGTCGAAAGCGGAAGCTCCGCTACTTCATCCAGAAAAATAGTTCCCCCTTCAACCACTTCAAAATATCCTTTCCGGGTTTCGTGCGCTCCGGTAAACGAGCCCTTTTCGTGACCAAAAAGCTCCGAATCAATGGTCCCTTCAGGAATTGCACCACAATTTACCGCAATATAAGGACCATGCTTGCGCACACTTAGCTGGTGGATAATTTTAGGGAAAAATTCTTTTCCGGTACCACTTTCGCCCGTGATTAAAACAGAAATATCTGTAGGAGCCACTTGGCGGGCAATATCAATTGCACGATCGAGGAGCGGAGAGTTACCGATTATTCCAAATCGTAGTTTTATTGACTGGATATCCATCATAGGTGAGTAAGACGATAATTAAACAGCAAAGTTACACAATCGACTGCCATTTCGACAAAATATATGCCAAAATGTCCTGTTTGGGCGTTAAAAAATATTAATGTATGGTAAAAAACTCCTGAAAATATGTATTAACTTAAAATATGACGTCTCGAGCAGAATAAACTTGTCCTAAATTAGCTTGGCAGGTTATTTCTACTTTTAGAGAAGAGACAACAAACATAATTTACCATCCTGTTATCTCCAGCTTAATTATTTACTTACTAATGATTTAAAGAACGGTCTCTTGTTAAATATCTGAATATATCTGTAATATTTAAATTTTTTACTGACTTGAACTTCAATCTTTCACCCAGTTTCTGTTTTGTTTTACACTTCTTTTTCTCACCTATTTCTTAAATTTTTCTTTTCCAATCAATTCTCTTCCTTACAAAACATTACGTTATTCTTTTCGTTATCTGTTTCTGGTATTTTACGTTCAGGTTTCTCCAGTGTTTTCTAACACAACTTGAAATTTACGTAATTTAGCATTTTTAATCCCTGCTATGTTCGTTCGTTTTCAAAACATAATCGCCAAGCTCAGTAATGTCAGATTTATCCTGACTATTTTGCTTGTATGGATTACACTTGGCTCTGAAGCTCAGTTTTATAACGGATCTCAACTTACGTTTGGAAAGAGCAGGGTGCAATATGCCAACTATTTCTGGACCTATTACCGTTACGATAAATTCGACGTTTATTTCTATACCGGAGGAAAGAATTACGCCAATTACACCGCAGGTTATGTGCTTAAAAACCTTAAAGAGATTGAAAACAAGTTTGAAGTTGAACTGGAAGATAAGCTTCAGTTTGTTGTATTTAACAGCCTGAACGATTTTAAGCAAAGTAATATTGGCTACGTTAGTGATGAAAACTATAACACCGGCGGGATAACCCGGATAAACGGCAATAAGGTATTTCTCTATTTTCAGGGTAGTTACAGCGATTTCGAAAAACAGATCCGTGGCGGAATTGCAAGCGTGGTTTACAACCAGATGACATACGGAACAACACTTCCATCACAAATAAAAAATACCGCGCTCTTCAACCTTCCACCTTGGTATCAGGAAGGATTAATTTCCTATATATCTGAAGATTGGAGCAGTGATATCGACAACAAAGTTCGCGATGGAATTCTCTCGGGGCGTTACAAAGACTTCTACCGTTTAAGTGGCGAAGATGCAATTTATGCAGGGCACTCTTTCTGGAAATTTATCGAGGAAGAATACG
>Ga0074193_1003485_pt1 | contig 11442 bp, 11 predicted proteins | sample EPASupsiteHSE605_FD_64523 | JGI IMG/M metagenome (GOLD analysis project Ga0074193, IMG submission 64523) | Bioremediated contaminated groundwater from EPA Superfund site, New Mexico - Sample HSE6-05 | ecosystem: Environmental > Aquatic > Deep subsurface > Groundwater > Contaminated ...
GGCTCTTTGGTTTTATGTCCCGACTAGCGTGGCATGTATTATCAGTTAAACAGAAAAATTGGTTATCCAAGCGGTACACAAGGCGATCCTGCTCCTGCCAATTGGCCAAGCAGCTATACAAATGACGGGACTAACTGGTTGCCTGAAAATGATCCTTCGCCCGAGGGATGGCGTGTTCCTACAACTGCAGAAATGGTTGCTCTTTGGCAAAAAGGTGCAACCTGGGTATCCAGGCAACAAACCGGATTTAGTGTTGACGGTTTAATTATTGGTGTTCCGGCAAGTGTTGCGGCAAACGCCAATAAAGATAATTTAAAACAGTTGGGTTGTCTGTTTTTACCACAAAGCGGGTGGAGGAATGAGACAGGAATGGTGGATCGTGGTTGGCTGTGTGCAGTCCGTTCCGGTACATCATTAAGTCCCACCCATGGTGGTATGTCACTTGGAGATTCCGGCGGTTATCGTGATGTTTGGGGATGGGGTGACGGTCACAAAAATCGGGCAGCAATGGTTCGCCCGGTGAAGAAAATTCAAGTTGAAGATTAATTCCAAATCAACAAATAATGAGAATTATATCTTTCATATTACTATTAGTTCTGTTTTGCAATTGTCAAGACAGAACTAATAGTGATGTTAAATTTTCATCGGTTCCTCATATAAAATATGAATTTTCTGGAGGTGCAGGGCATTATAATTATGCACCAAGCATAATTCAGGATAAATATGGTATTCGTTACGGATTCATATGTGAAAACCGGAATCCTTTTGAAATAGTTGACTATGTCTATCTGTATAAAGGTATCCCTACTGAGAATGGATATGTGTGGCAACCGGGAACCGAGATTATTGCACCTTCCGTATCGGGATGGGATAATATTCATATTTGCGATCCCGACGTCAGAGAGTTTGAAACAACATATAAAGGAGAAAAATATAGTTGGATAATGACTTACCTCGGCGTGGATCAATGGGACTGTAAACATAACCAGATAGGACTTGCAATTTCAAAAAACATTGAAGGGCCATATATAAAATTTGAAGGAAATCCTTTAGTTCCTTACGAGGACAGAACCAAATGGGGTGTAGGACAAAGTACAACAATTGTGAAAGACTCAACAACCATACTTTTGTTTTACAGTTCAACAACTGAAAATGCAGGTTTATGCATGCGTGAGATCAAATTGAATGACTTAGAGAACATCGTATTGGGTGAAGAGAAAAGAATTCCATTTATGGGTTCAAATAATTATCCCGCAATGTCTGAAGATAACATTTATATGGTTTCCGAAATGCGTGTTGGACCAATTGATGAAATTCCTACATGGGTTGGTGATGTTTCCCGACTGGCCTATATGCCGCGAACAGGGGATATGTTTTCTGAAAAGAATAATAATTGGATTGAGATAGGGCATGTGGGACCCGAAGAATCCGGTTTCCCAAGAAATCATAATCCGGGTATATTGACCGACGCTAAAGGATATATGTTGAATGAAGATGAGCTGGTTATGTATTTTACTCCTGCAATGACAGGTGAGAATTGGCTATGGTCGTACGATCTTTATTCAGCAACATTTGATCTGAAAAACTATTTTAAATGATAAAAGATCTACTGAAAATAATTTGCTTTATCTTTTTCATAATCTATCCTTTTGAAAAGGTGTGGATGATGGAAAAAAAGAAACCTATTATCATAATCACCGATTTATATCATCCGTACCAGGATCCCGGCGATAATATGGATCTCATTATGGGATTCGGTTTACCTGATGTGGAACTTAAAGCAGTTTTATTGGATATTACAGATGCTTTTAGAAAAGACACTGCCGATCATCCTACCTTATGGAGAGATCCCAGAGGGCCCAGAGAAGCAGGAATAATTCCGGTAGAACAGCTAAATTATATTTTCAAAAGGAAAGTACCATTTGCCATTGGTCCATTATCAATGATGACATCTGAGGATGATAAGATGGAATTTCATAAGAACAATGAACTTGATGCCGTATCATTATTATTTAAGATATTGAATGAAAGTGAAGAGCCTGTTGAAATACTTTCTTTTGGATCCGCAAGAATATTGGCTGTTGCATACAATCGTAATCCGGAGCTACTTAAAAATAAAATTGTAAAAATACATTTGAGTGCAGGAACTTCAAGTAAGAATCATCAATTGGGAAAAGATATGGGTGCCAATTCAATTCCTGGAGGTGAGTGGAATGTAGCTTTAGATCCACATGCGTTCAAACGGATCTTGAAGTCAGACCTTCATGTGGCAATCTATCCCTGTGCGGGAAAGGATGGTGGCTTTGTGAAAGATCATCATAATACATATTGGAAATTACCTGATATGAATTTTGTCAAACAGATGCACATACAATTACAACATTATTTGGATTACGCTTTTAATATGAAATTACAACATGATTTTATTAAAGCCATGGATAAAGACTATCCTGTTGTAATTGATACAGATAAATATCCAAAGCCATTTCATGTATGGGAAAGCGCTCTATGGTTAAAAATAACGAATAGGATAATTATCAATACATCGGAAGGTGAATATCAGCTTGTAAAAGATAATGATGAGTTAAGTAGAAAATATAGAATAGTTAATAATGAATTACGACCTTGTGTTTTAACTGAAATAAGAGAGGATGGCCGGTTTCAATTTGAATATACCGACAAGCCAACGAATAAAGAGATATATTCTCGTTCCAATTTAGATGAAAATGAAAAAGCTCTTCAAATTGTTATACCACAATTGTATAAATCTATTCAACCGTAGTACTAATTAATAAAGATGAAAATATGGTTAAAAAAATTACAGGTTTATTATTTGTTTTATTTTTAGTCTTGTTATCAAGCTGTGCATCAAATAATAAAGGAAAAAAAGATGTTTCAGATCCATTAAAAGTCATATTTGAAACCGATATTGGTAATGATGTTGACGATGTATTGGCATTGGATATGCTCTATAAATATTTCGATATGGATCAAATAGAACTATTGGCAATCATGATAAACAAAGAAGGTGAATACCCTGCAATTTTTGCTGATGTCATGAATACCTGGTATGGTTATCCCGATATACCCATTGGAGTAGTACGTAATGGTGCAGATAGTGAGCACGATGCAGTAAATTATGCAAAAAGTGTTGTACTTTTAAAGAATGATAAAGGTGAACCAATGTTTAAACATTCCAATTTAGACTACTCAAAATTACCTGAAGCACATAATTTATATCGCGAACTATTATCAAAACAGCCCGACAGTTCAGTGGTGATTGTCTCCGTTGGTTTTTCAACCAATTTAGCTCGTTTATTGGAGACCCAGGGAGATGAGTTTTCTCCTCTTACAGGGAAAGAGTTAGTTGCCAAGAAAGTTAAGTGTTTATCTAACATGGCAGCATGTTTTAATAACCCTGATCTGCATGAATATAATGTAGTAAAAGATATTGCAGCTGCAAAGAAGGTCTTTGAAGAATGGCCTACAAATATTATAACATCACCATTCGAAGTGGGAATACAAATTAAATATCCTGCAACAAGTATTGAGAATGATTTTGAATGGGCTCCTCAACACCCCATGGTTGAAGCTTACAAGAGTTACTTAGAAATGCCTTATGATAGACCCACCTGGGATCTTACTTCAGTTTTATGTGCGGTTGAAGGGACCTCTTTTTTTGATATTTCTTCCCCCGGAACTGTTTCCATTAATGACGATGGCTCCTCTTCATTTAAAGAGGACATCAATGGAAATCGCCAATATTTGATGGTAGACTCATTACAATCTGAAAATATAAAGCAGCATTTTGTAAGCTTGATAAGCAAAGAGGCCAAAAATCATAAGTAATTATGAGAAAATATTTATTGAATATTATTGGTCTTATTCTTATGGTGTCATGCTCCAAAGGTGAACCGGTTGAGCCTCCAATTAATAATGGAAATCCTCCTAACCCAATCACTGTGTTTAAAAAACCTGAATTTGTATTTGGATTTCAAGGGGAGAGCAGATATTCTTATTGTCCAAGTGTGCTAAAACAGGATGATGGTACCGTTCATATGTTTTTCTGTGGTAATCCCAATAATCTGATTATGGTTGATAATATCTATCATATTAAAATTAACCCAGACGGCACTAAAACAAAAGCAAAAAGTGTTCTTCAGCCCGGCATTACAGGCTCATGGGATGATCATCATACATGCGACCCTTCGGTAATTGCCGGCGAATTTAAATATGATGGAATGACTTACAAATATGCAATGTTTTTTTTAAGTAACATGTATGGCGTTTACTATAATGAAATAGGAATTGCATTTAGTAATGACCTTGATGCAGACAGCTGGGTAAAGTATCCAACGCAAATAGTTAAGAAAACATGGTCGTCACCCGGAGATCAAATTGTGGGTGGTACAGCCAAAGCATGGGGGGTGGGTCAGCCCTCCGCAGTCTCACTAAACGGAAAAGGTAAACTTTTACTTACTTATACAATCGGAGATATTGGTGGAACAAGAATAGTTTGGTCGGAAGTCGATTTCAGCGACATGAGCAACTATACCATCAATCCGCCTAAAGCTATTGTTCAAGGTGGATTGAAAGCGATCGATACAAAAAGCTCAGATTACACTTGCAATTCAGATTTTGCTGTTGATGTAAAAGAAAATAAGATCCTGATGATAAGGCCGGTTCAACCACATCCAGGTAATTACCCTGCATATATTAGCTCAACACTTGAAATAAATTATATGAATCTCACAGATTTTATGGGTAATGCAGGAAGCTGGAGCACTTTATATCGTATCACTCCCGAAGATACCGGTTATCCAAGAAATCACAATGCTGCGTTATTGAGAGACAACTATGGTATAATCGAAAACTGGGAGAATCCGGTATTTTATTATACAGTAAGCAAGGCAGCGCCAAATGTGAACCCGTCGGGCAGTGAACATGCAGAATGGACTTATCACATATGGAAAAGTCAAATAGTTAAAGATTAAAAAACATTTTATGAGTAAGATAGTAGTTATAGGCAGTTCGAATACTGATTTAATTGCAAAAATAAATGAGTTTCCGAAAATTGGAGAGACGATAAAGGGAATTTCCTATCTGCAAGTAATGGGCGGCAAGGGAGCTAATCAGGCGCTGGCAGCACATAGACTGGGTGGAGATGTGAAATTTATTACAAGTTTAGGAAATGACCTAAATGGCATAAACTCTATTGATTATTATAAAAAAGAGGGTTTAGATGCATCTTTATCTTTGATAGTAGAGGATGTTCCATCGGGTGTGGCTATGATTTGGGTTGATAAGAATGGGGATAACAGTATTGTCATCATCCCTGGTGCAAATGATGCGCTTAAACCTGAATATATAAAGAAAATAGAGGCTGAAATTCTGAAAGCAGACTTAATTGTTTTACAGATGGAAATACCCTATGAAACTGTAAGATATATTTGTAATTTTGCGAGTAGCAACAATAAGCAAGTCATGTTAAATGTTGCTCCGGCAATGGTTTTAGATAAAGATGTTATTGAAAAGATTGATATTCTTGTAGTGAATGAAACCGAGGCTGAGTTAATTTCAGGTGAGAATATTTCTATCATTGGAGAAGAGGCTGTAGTTGATAGATTAAGATTTTTAGGAGCAAAAACCGTGATTTTAACTTTAGGTAAAAAAGGTTCAATTTTAAAGAATGACCAATTATATCTTAAAGTTCCTGCATTTACTGTGAACACTGTTGATTCTACTGCAGCCGGTGATACATTTTGTGGGGCATTAGCAGCCGGTTTGAGTAGGGGGCATCGTTGGCAACAAGCAATGGAGTTCGCTTCAGCAGCTGCAGCTATTTGTGTAACCAGAATGGGAGCACAGACATCAATACCTGATGAAAATGAAGTAATAAGTTTCTTAAGTCAAAATATTTAATTTAAATCTTATGTATATAGTACAAAATTACACCGTGGCAGTATTATTATGCCTTATAACAATGTTATGTTGGGGATCATGGGGAAATACTCAGAAGTTAGCCGCCAAAACCTGGCGATATGAGCTTTTCTATTGGGATTATGTTATTGGAATTGTACTGCTCTCACTATTGTTTGGTTTTACTTTAGGCAGTAATGGAGAGCTTGGTAGAAGTTTTGTTGATGATATAGCTCAAGTTAGTTCTGAGAACTTTTGGAGTGCATTTATCGGAGGAGTTATTTTCAATGGATCAAATATATTATTATCTGCATCCATTTCTCTGGCAGGGATGTCGGTGGCTTTTCCTGTAGGAGTCGGTATTGCACTCGTTTTGGGGGTTTTTGTTAATTATTTTGGTGCACCCAAGGGTGATCCAATCATTCTATTTCTGGGTGTAGCTTTAGTAGTAGTAGCAATAATTTTGAATGGAGTTGCATCAGGTAAAATGACCACGGGATCAGAGGAGAAAAGAACAAAGAAAAAAGGTATTATTATTGCAATTGTTGCAGGTATTTTAATGTCGTTCTTCTATAGGTTTGTAGCTGTAGCCATGGATTTAAATAATCTTGAATATCCTGCAGCAGGTATGTTGACACCTTATAGTGCTTTCTTTATTTTCTCCATAGGTATTTTAGCTAGTAATTTTATCTTTAATACTATTGCAATGAAGAAACCTTTTGTAGGAGAGCCTGTCAACTATTCCCAGTATTTTAAAGGTAGTTTGAAAACTCACTCTGTAGGTCTATTAGGAGGTGTAATCTGGGGAGTGGGTACTGTTTTAAGTTATATAGCTGCAGGTAAAGCAGGTCCGGCAATATCTTATGCACTTGGACAGGGAGCTCCTATGATTGCAGCATTATGGGGAATCTTTATCTGGAAAGAATTTAAGGGAAGTTCTAAAGTCGTTAACATTATGTTAATCGCAATGTTCATCCTGTTTATTGCGGGTTTATCATTTATTGTTGCTTCGGGAGGAAATTAAATAAATGTAAGATTAATCATATATATGGCGGTAGATCTTAATGATTTGCCGTTTTTTTCTGTTACAAGTAATTCCAGACGTAGATGATCCAAATGGGAGCTCTTATAAATTTAGCTACAGATATGGTTAATCTGATTAAAGAATTGGAGAGACATAATTATTATTGGTTTAAAGACTTTATAAGTTACGGGCCTGAAATTCGCTATCTTGAGGGATCAATACTAGAAAATGGCTGGAAAAATAAAGAGTAGGAGTTAAAAGCTAAATATCAATTAGATTACTGGAATCCCCAAGCTGAATTAGTTTAGATTTAATCTGACAGTTAAGGGCAAAAACTTAAATTTGTAATTGCATAAACAAAGAAAGTTCAACCCTTAAAACTGTCAGAAATGAATTCAGAAGCGAAGTTAATCAAAAACAAGTTAGGACTGCTCAAATTAGCAGAAGAATTAGGTAATGTCTCTCAGGCATGCAAGTATTTAGGATACAGCCGGGATACCTTCTACCGATACAGGGAACTGGTGGAAACCGGTGGTGAATTAGCTCTACAGGAGATCAGCAGACGAAAGCCCATCATCAAAAATCGTATTGAACAGGAGATTGAAGATCGGGTAGTATCATTTGCAACAGAAAATCCCGCTTTTGGTCAGGTCCGTGTTTGCAATGAGCTGAAAAAGGAGGGTGTTTTTGTATCACCATCAGGTGTTCGAAGCATTTGGTTGAGAAATGATCTTGAAACATTCCGCAAGCGATTGAAAGCGCTGGAAGCAAAGGTTGCCCAGGAAGGAATCGTACTCACTGAAGCTCAGGTTGTGGCTTTGGAAAAGGCTAAAGAGGAAAAGGTGGCCAGAGGTGAAATCGAAACGTATCATCCCGGTTATCTTGGAGCCCAGGATACGTATTACGTGGGGAACATCAAGGGCGTGGGACGTATTTATCAGCAGACATTTATTGATACATACACGAAGGTGGCCACTGTTAAGCTTTATGACCGGAAGGTGGCTCTTGTTGCTGCTGATATGCTAAATGACCGGGTACTCCCTCTTTACGACCAGTACGGGATTCCATTGATGCGAGTGCTCACTGACAGGGGAACCGAATATTGCGGTGCAAGAGAGCATCACGAGTATCAACTCTACCTGGCGATCGAGGATATCGATCACACGAAGACCAAGGCAAGAAGTCCTCAAACAAACGGCATCTGTGAACGTTTTCACCGGACAATGCAGGAAGAGTTTTATGCGACTGCATTCCGGAAAAAGATTTACAAAACGATCGAAGAACTACAAATCGATGTGGATATCTGGTTGAAGTACTACAACAACGAAAGACCTCATTCGGGCAAATATTGCTACGGTAAGACGCCAATGCAGACCTGGAAAGATAGCCTTCATCTGACAAAAGAGAAATTGTTGGATACTCTGAATCAAAATTTTGTATCTTTGACTCCGTCGGATGAAGAGGAAACAGGCGCTGCTGGAGAGCAACTTGTCAGAAATAATCCGACTGGCTGGAATGGCCGAGGGGGTGAAAATACCCCCTCTTACCACTTTCCCATTCCGGTCAGCTATGTCTCAAAAAACTCAAATCCATAAATTAAAAAATGCCCACTGTCAGATCAAGTCTGAACTATTACAAATGAGTTTAGCTTTCAGTTTATTGAATTTTTGGTCAAATTTTAAATTTGTGTATCGTTTCCTAAGTTGTGGCATTAAATGGTCAGTCCAATTCCATGGGTATTTTTTTCTGAATTCTTCTTCTGAGTCCACTTTGTAAGAAATTGCATTTGGGTCTTCTGGGTCGTACTTGAATGTTGTTAATGTGTCAATCGACTTAGATTTCACCCATTTTGTTTCGAGTATCAATGAAATATTGTGTTCTTGGGTTTCGTCAGATGGGAATGACTTTTCTTTGGCTGCTATAAATTTCAGTAGATTCTGATGTTGTTTGTCTTCTTTGTTAATTGAAAAGCTCTGCATTTCGTGATTGTGGAAAAACGAAATGGGCATTAGGTAGAAATTGTATTGGCTCAAATCATAGTCAAACCATTTGTTGACCATATTTACGTAGCTTTTCAAAGATGAAGTGCCAATTTCTAAAAACTTCTTTTCGAACAACTTACTGTCGTTCATGAAGTGAATGGCATTGTCCCGAATTTCAATGAGCAAGCCTAAATTTTCTTTCAGCCGTTCGGGAAGTTTCAATTCCTTCATAGCGTTGGTTACGTCAATTGTCAGGTAGTTACCCGAGCGACTGGTTTTGTATTTTGGCTTTTTATAAGGTGTGCCGTCTTTGCGTGTCTTATTTGGGTCAACTATATAAATGCTTTCTAACTTGTTTTTATTCCTCTGAAGGATTCGAGCTTTTAAAAGCAATTCCCAAGCATTGACCATGAGAATTGAAAAACTTTCTTCCCTGTATTTGAAATCGGGTTTGTTGTATATCTCAATAGCCGACAATGCCGCATGAACGGATTTTTCAAGTAAATGCTGACATCTGGCTTTTCGTGACATAGCTACTTCATTTTTTTATTCAAAAACTTTTATCGTTTCGTCTCCACTGATATTTCTGATTTTCAGTCTTAGCGGCTTTTTGTCTGCTGAGATTTTACCGTTCCAAAAATCTTTGGTTTTCTGTCCGTTTACTGAAATGTAACCAAGTTTGTCAATTTTGATTTCTGAACTGCTTGACCAAACACCTTCTTCATTTTCACAATCAAGCGAAAGATATTCTATCAACTCCAAACCCTCCTCGCTGATTGTGATAGGCGAGAACTTCTTGCCTTTGTTGATGGCTTGCAGATTACCTTTTTCGTTAAAATCATTGATTTTCTGATTAAGGCGGTCGCTTACGAATTTGATGATTTCAACTTCAAAGCCTTCTTTCGTTTTGGTGGTTTTGGTTTCTACTTCGTCTTCAACGACTATGGCGTGTAGTATTTCTTTTAAATCCTTTAGTTCAATAGTGGTTTGCGTTGCATTGTTGTCTTTGATAAATTTCTCCAATGCATTTCGGTCGTCCACATCTACGTAATAGACAATGGCTGTTTGAGCATTGATTTCTAATTTTTGCAACTCTTCATTGATGATTCTGTTTACGGCAGGAATGTCTAATACTTTTTCAGAACCATCTATCAAATTAGGAACATAAACGGGAACTGTTCCCAATTTGCTGTCTTGCAAAGCTCCAAACCAAAATTTGCCAACGCCTGACACCTTTTGTTGCAAGCCCGGAATGAGTTTAGCCAACTTGTCCATAGTTTGCTGTGGATTGCGAAACAAGCTAACACCGTCTTTGATTTCTAAAACCTGAAAACTGGCGCCTGCTTCCACTAAACGATCTCTGGTGGTTTGAATGCTATTCATACCAATATCCACATGGATAAACTTCCTGCCTAACTCACCTGCAACATGCGCGGTAACACCACTTCCGCCAAAAAAGTCTGCGACAACCATACCTTTATCAGAGCTAGCACTAATTACTCGTTCCAAAAGTGCCTCTGGTTTTTGAGTTGCATAATCAACTCTTTGACTATCGGTTGATGCTATAAAAGGAATGTCCCAAACATCATTAGCAGTAGTTTCATAGGACATTTCATAAATGATATCTCCTTTTTCATCTCTTGCCCTCATGTTTTTTCCGTCCTGCCATATTCTTTTACTTTGTTTTACAGGTTCATCTCTTTGTATTTTTATTTCTTCAAAAAAGTTATCGTCTTTATCGATTACGTAGAAGAAAAGTGAATCATGCGCCCTAGAAAAGTCTTTGCTATTACGACTCATTTTGTTGGAATAATACCAAATAACTTCGTTTTTGAAATTGTCTTCACCAAATATTTCATCCATTAATATTTTAACGTAATGTCCAATATGCCAATCTAGATGAACATAAATGCTAGCTTTATCGCTCATGATACTTTTTATAGCAATAAGATTCTCAAACATCCAATTCAAATAGTCTTCTTTTTGCCATATATCGCCATACATGGTTTCTTCAAAAGATTTAAATTCTTCAATTTCTAATTCCTCTTCAGCCTTCTTTATTTTCTCTGCCAATTTGGGGTTGCGTCTAATGAATACTTTTTTAGCGTAATCTGCACCACTGGCAAAAGGTGGGTCTATGTATACCAAATCCACTTTTATGCCTTGTTCTTTCAGATATGCGCAAGCAGAAAGGCATTCGCCACGTATCACCAAGTTTTTACTTTCTTCGCCTACTTGTTCTTGTTTTTCCACTTCGTAGTAAGGCATTCCGCGCATGATTTTAGAAATCACTTTGTCGTTATCACGGTAACGCAATACACGTTGGGTACGGCTAATGTTGTCTAGCACTGCCTGCCCTTCTACGGTGTTGGGTACGTATGGTATGTATTTTATTGGCATATCTTATTCTTTGAAAAATTCGTCAATCTTGTTGTTTATCGTTACAATATTGTTGGCTATGTCGGTTCCGTCTTCCAAATACAGGAAGTCAAAACGCTGATAACCAAACTTGTCGTT
>Ga0074193_1003490_pt1 | contig 11423 bp, 9 predicted proteins | sample EPASupsiteHSE605_FD_64523 | JGI IMG/M metagenome (GOLD analysis project Ga0074193, IMG submission 64523) | Bioremediated contaminated groundwater from EPA Superfund site, New Mexico - Sample HSE6-05 | ecosystem: Environmental > Aquatic > Deep subsurface > Groundwater > Contaminated ...
CTTTCTATGATGCAGGATTCCGCTCGCGTACAACTGCCTTGCGTAACTTCCGCCAAATAACAGGGATGACACCTACTGAATATTTTACGGGAAACAATATAAAAACAGATAAGTAAACCTGTCAAAAGAGATTCCCCTGGATCTCTGGCATCCGTTTATCATTGTAAATTAAGTCCGGATTTGTCATAATTGTTATTGCATTACTTAAAATCAATAATAGAAAGGATGGACTCATCAAATTTGATTTCACTATTGATTGTAATAAGATAAAGCGCAGAATCTATTTTAGCGACCAAGAATAAAATAGGTCTTTTGGGCTTATAGTCAATAAATATGTCATGCTCTTCCTTTTCATTACTAAAAGACACTCGGTTTAAATCCCCCAAAAAACCTTTGTAATTTTTACCGTTAATCAATTTAATATTGTCGCTTTTGTTATCCACATTGATTGTTATGTCATTATATTTATATCCATAACAAATAGAAACAGGCAGTCTAGAATGAGGTTCAAGGACTTCACCTCTTCCAACTTTCAAATGATCCAGAGACTGATTAAAACGAAAATCTATACTGTCCAAAGGATAATGGTCCAATTCTTTAAAAGCCCAGAATGTAACAAGAATACGGCTTTGAAATATAATTTCCTACATTCAATGGTATTTTATTGTTTATATAAACTCTATAAATAGGAATAGTCACATTCTTATTAATAGCAATTCTCTTTAGTAATGAAGTATACTTATCCTTTATTGCACGCACCAAGGCAGTGTTATTGGGTAGTGTTTAGGATATCAAACGGCTTTTCCTAAATGTTGAAGTTCTGTAGGGGTTTGCTATCCCTGTTAGTAACGTTAGCCGAGTGACGACGAAGCGAACCAATTGTTGTTTTTTAACGCGCACTACAGATTTTATTCAGAATTAAAAATGATATTTGTAAAAAAAGACAATGAAAATTTTAATTATTGAAGACGAAATGTCTCTTAGTAATAGTATCGCTTCATATCTGAAAGCGGGGAATTATATATGCGAGATAGCAGATAATTTCAAAATGGCACTCAATAAAATTGAAAGTTTTGATTATGATTGTATTTTGTTGGATATTACGTTGCCAGATGGCAATGGGCTGAATGTATTAAAAGAGTTGAAGAAAAATAAAAGGACCGACGGGGTAATTATTGTTTCAGCTAAGAACTCAATCGACGATAAAATTGATGGGCTTAATCTTGGTGCAGATGATTATATAGCCAAGCCTTTTCATTTGTCGGAACTAAGTGCAAGAATTTCTGCTGTTATCCGTCGCCGTAGATTTGACGGAAGCGCCAATATTATTATTAACGAGATCACTATCGATACAACAGCTAACACAGTATATGTAAACGATAAGCTTTTGGACATAACAAGAAAGGAATATGATTTATTATTATATTTAGCCGTAAATAAAAATAGGGTAATTTCCAAATCAGCAATAGCAGAACATATTTCGGGCGACAATGCGGATTATTTTGACAATTTTGATTTTATCTACGCTCACATTAAAAACTTAAAGAAAAAATTGGCCATTGCAGGTGCTGAAGATTATATTAAATCTATCTATGGTATGGGTTATAAATTTGAAATAAATTGAAATTAACGCATCACATTTCAATTCGCTATATAGGAGTTACAAGTATTGTTATGTTACTAACAATTCCTGTATTTTATTTCATTATACTATTTGTAATGATGAATAGTGTTGATGAAACGTTGTTGTTTCAGAAGCAATGGATTGAGAAAAAATTAAAAACTATTTCTCCCGAAAATTTTATATCGTATAACAATAATATCATTATAACTTCCGGTGCATCTGCATACGACAAAGAACGCATTTTTAATCAAGATATCTATATTCCGGAAGATAACGAAATCGTGACTCACCGAGTATTAGAATTTACGACTGTAGCTAACGGCAAGCTTTATCATGTTCGTTTCCAAAAATCGTTGGTAGAAAGCGAAGATCTTCTTAGAAGTATTATAGCTATACAATCTGGCATATTTATTATATTGCTTACCAGCCTTCTTTATATCAATAGAAATTTAAACAGGAAAGTATGGAATCCATTTTATAAAACATTAAGTGAACTGCATAACTATAGAGTTGACAAACAATCGTCACTTGATTTACTACCGAACAAAATTAACGAATTAAACGATTTGAATAAATCCATTAACGAACTCACCAAACATAATCACCAACTATATCTTGAACAAAAAGAGTTTACAGAAAATGCCTCGCACGAGTTACAAACACCTTTGGCTATAATGCAAAGTAATATAGATCTATTGTTACAAACGTCCCCAATTACAGAAGAACAGGCTCTGATAATAGAAAACGTTACGGATGCTAATCAGCGGATGAATAAATTAAACAAAACCTTATTATTGCTTGCAAAAATTGATAACAACCAATTTCCAAATAAGGACCGAATTAATTTAAGCAACATCATAATTAAAACAATGAGTTTTTATGAAGATATTAGTAGACAAAAAAATATTACTTTTTCCGCCTGTTTAGATAAAGAAACAGGAATTTATGCAGATACAACATTAGCTGAAATTTTACTTGGAAACTTAATATCCAATGCTATCCGTCACACAATCCAAAATGGTCTGATAGAAATCGAATTGAATAAAAACTTTTTTAGAATAACCAATTCTGCCTCAGGAAAAGCATTGGATCCACAAAAACTATTTAAACGATTCCAAAAAAACGGAACAAGTAGTCATAGCATTGGCTTAGGCCTAGAAATCAGCAGAAAAATATGTAACCTTTATGGCTATCAGATCCAGTATTCATTTGTCAGTGACAGACATTGCTTTACCCTAAACTTTTAATTGCTGTATACTCCATTATAAGCAATAATTCAGACTTTTTACAGAATCACTTATCACCTTTGCAGAACTGATAAACAGAGAGAAATCTATATTAAATTTTTCTCTGTTACTTATTCAAAACAAACTTATTTGGTGCTATTAAGTTGACCAGATAAAAATTAGTAACAACATTAAATTAAAAAAGATGAAAAAGACAGGTGCAATTTTAATGATTGCTTTGGTATTAGGCTCCATGACTGTTTTTGCGCAGCAGAAACGAGCTAAAGCGGATGTTCCCACAGCAGTAAAACAGGCTTTTCAAAAAGAATACCCAGGAACAAAAGTAAAATGGCAAAATGAAAATGGGAAATACGAAGCTGAATTTGAACAAAACGGAAATGAGACAAGTCTGTTATATGACGTAAATGGTAACATTGAAGAAACGGAAATCGAAATTCAGGCTTCACAATTACCAGCTGAATCTAAAAAATATGTACTAAAACACAAATTAGGTAAAATTACGGAATCTGCTATGATTACAAAAGCAGATGGGGCTGTAGAATACGAAGCTGAAGTTAAAGGAATAGATCTCATTTTTGACAAAAATGGCAACTTCATTAAAAAAATAAAGAAATAAACGTTTCTCCCCAATTAAAGAAGGCTACTCCAGAAGATAGCCTTCTTTAATTCAGAATTTCTACAGATTTCGTTTTTATGTTTGTAATGTAATTAAGATAAAACAATTGAAATGTTACATTTTAACGAAATGAGGCGAATAATAGTCTTTTTTTATGTAGTTTTCTTTCTTGTTGTGCAGAGCTTATTTGAAAAAGTCTCTGCCCAGCAAACTATAAATTTAGACTATTTTATAAATGCTGTACAAGCCAATAATCCTATATTAAATGATTACAACAATCAAGCTTTTATACTAAGAATAGATAGTCTGAAACTAAAGTCAGACTATGGTTTTAAAATAGATGGTATAGGGGATGCGACATATTCTCCAGTGGTAAAAAAAAAGGGATACGATCATAATCTGTCAAATGGGCAATCAATTACTGCAATATTAAAATTAAGCAAAGAAATTATTGGAAAAGGAAATATTAATTCAAGAAAAGAAAATTATGGCTTAGGCATTCAACAACTATTTAATCAATCACAATTCACAATCCAATCTCTTAACAGAGCCATTACTGAGCAATACATAAACACGTATGCAAGTCAGCAGCAGTATCAGGTTATCAACGAAGTCGTGCACCTTTTGGAACAGGAAGACGATGTACTAAGTAAGCTCACCCAAACAGCCACATTTAAACAAACCGATTATTTAAGCTTCAAAGTTACTTTACAACAAAACATTTTAGCATTGAAACAGTGCAATGCCGAATGGAAAAACGAGTATGCTTTGCTCAGTTACCTTTCAGGTATTGTGGATTCAACTACACAGAGTATAGATCCTCCCACATTAAGTGATGATAGTTTTGTTCCGTTCGAAGAAAGTATTTATGCTCTAAGCAGTAATACCGACAGCCTGAAATTAACGAACGAAGCTAGAATAGTCAATTACGATTACAAACCCCGTTTATCCGCTTATGCAGATGCCGGTTATTCTTCTACACTTACCGTTGCTCCATACAAAAACCTGGGTTGGAGTACGGGGTTAAGCCTTACAGTGCCAATCTATGATGGACATAAGAAGAAAATGCAGTTAAGGCAAAACAAACTATCTCAAGATACCAGAGCAAGGTATAATGATTTTACCCGTAAACAATACGAACAGCAAATCATTCAATTGCAAGGTCAGATCGAGCAATATAACCAAATTATGGAAGTGGCTAATGAACAAATGGTATATGCAAAAACTTTGATAGAAGCTAATTTAAAGCAACTGCCTTCCGGTGATGTAAAAGTGGTTGATCTTATTCTTTCTATCAATAGCTACATAAACCTGAAGTCGGGACTTATCAAATATGAAACAAATTTGTATACCCTACGTAATCACCTGCACAACTTAATTATTCAATAATCATGAAGGCTATACATATCACTATGCTTGTAGTTTCAGCATGCTTGTTTTCCTTTTATGGATGTACAAGCAAACAAAACAAGCAGCAAGCTTCTTCAGAACCGGAAGTTATACCTAAAACGTCTGTAACTGTTGCTTGTCCTTCGGATACAATACAATTAAATGAGGAGGTTACTCTTAATGCAACTGCATCCTATTTACTCAAATCCAATGTAAAGGCAAATGCAACGGGTTACATAACTAAGGTGCATATCAAATTGGCAGACTATGTAAAAAAAAGGCAGGTTCTGTTTGGCTTACAGACTAAAGAAGCAAGAGCTTTAGGCAATACTATTAATAAATTGGATTCTTCTTTCCAGTTTTCGGGAACAACTACAGTTGTTAGTCCGTCTACGGGTTACGTAGAAATGCTGGACCACCAGACGGGCGATTATGTTCAGGACGGCGAAATTCTGGCAACTATCACCGATGCAAGCAGTTTCGGGTTTGTAATGGATGTACCATACGAGTACAATCAGCTTATTACTATCAATAAACAATTATCGGTATTTTTACCGGATGGCAGGGTACTCAAAGGACATGTATCTAAAATAATGCCTTTGGCAGACAAGATAGCACAGACGCAAGAAGTATTGGTCAAAGTAGAAAATATTGGAAGTATTCCCGAAAACCTCATTGCCATAATTAAACTTACTAAAAATAAAGCCTATGGACTCTCGGTCCCTAAAGCTGCCGTATTAACAAATGAAACTCAGTCTTCTTTTTGGGTAATGAGATTAATTAATGATACAACGGCTATTAAAACAGCAATAACGAAAGGAATTGAAACAGAGCAATGGGTACAAGTTGTGTCGGGTAACCTTTCTGTAAAAGATCGCATTATCACTTCAGGTAATTACGGACTGAATGATACAGCCTACGTTCGAATTCAAAAATAAAAGAAGATGCAGGAAACATTTTTTGTAAAATACAAAAGTCCAATTTTTATACTTATCCTATTGATATTATTCGGTGGTGTATTTTCATATACGGAAATTAAATCTTCACTTTTTCCTCAAATTACTTTTCCTAAAATTAAAGTGATTGCCGATGCTGGTCAACAGCCTGTAGACCAAATGGCTGTTGCAGTTACACGTCCATTGGAGAATGCAATTAAGAAAGTACCGGATTTGGAAGTTTTAAAAAGCACCACCAGTCGTGGTAGTTGCGAAATATCCGCATTTATGTCATGGAAAGCAGACATAGATCTAAGTCAACAGCAAGTCGAATCAAAGATTAACCAAATTCGAAACCAGCTGCCAGCCGATATAGATATTACGGTTGAAAAGATGAATCCTGCTATTCTTCCGGTAATGGGTTATTCACTTAATTCAAATACCATCAATCCGATTGAGCTCAAACTGATGGCCTTATATACAATAAAACCTTTTCTTTCGCAAGTTTCCGGGGTGAGTGAAATCAGGGTGATTGGCGGGCAGGACAAAGAGTTTTGGGCTGTACTAGACAAGGGAATGATGGCAAGACTTGGTCTTACGCCGTTCGTTGTAGCACAAGCGGTAAATAGTACTAATTTCATTAAATCCAATGGCTATTCGCACGACTACCGATACCTTTATCTTACACTTACTAACACACAGTTAAGGAACCTGGAGCAACTTAAAAACCTTGTAATCAAAAATGATGGTAACCGGATTGTATATTTCAAAGATATAGCCAATATCAATATCCATCAGGCAAAGCAATACATTAAAGTAAATGCAAACGGAAAAGAAAGTATTTTGATTGCCGTTATACAACAGCCCAATGCCAATGTTGTGGAATTATCAAATGCAATGGAGCAAAAAATAGCCGACTTACAAAAGACATTGCCTCCTGATGTAGAGCTAAAGCCTTATTATGCACAAGCAGATTTCGTAACCGATTCCATACAGAGCGTAACTGATGCCCTATGGATAGGTTTACTGCTGGCAATTATAGTGGCTGTTTTTTTCCTTAAATCGTGGAAAGCAAGCGCAACCATTTTATTAACTATTCCCATTACGCTAAGCCTTACTATGATTATTTTATATGCTCTTGGACAAACCTTTAATATTATGACATTAGGGGCTATTGCGGCCTCCATTGGATTGATAATAGACGATGCCATTGTTGTGGTTGAACAGATACACCGTACACACGAAGAGTTTCCCGAAGAAACGAGTAAAACATTAGTTCAAAAATCAATTAATTATTTGCTTAAAGCCATGGTAGGCTCCTCTTTGAGTACCATTGTTATTTTTATACCTTTTATGTTAATGAGCGGTGTAGCCGGAGCCTACTTTAAGGTTATGACAAATACAATGATTATCACGTTGGTTAGTTCCTTTTTTGTAACATGGTTATTGCTACCTGTTATTTATTTACTGTTATCTCAAATCATAAAAGATAAAAATCTAAAACATCACGATGTGCTTGAGCGCAAATGGGTAGGCTTTTTTATCAGAAGACCTATTTATTCTTACCTTTTCATTGGGGCTTTAGTTGGTATATCGGTGTTTATTATTCCAAACATCAATACCGGTTTTTTGCCTGAAATGGATGAAGGGAGCATTGTTTTGGATTATAATTCGCCTCCCGGATCATCCCTGGAAGAAACAGATCGGGAATTGAGAGAAGTAGAAAAAATATTGAAAACAGTTCCCGAAGTAGAATCTTACAGCCGGCGCACAGGTACACAAATGGGGTTCTTTATCACTGAACCTAACAGAGGAGATTATCTTATACAATTAAAAAAGAATAGAGACAAAACGACCGAACAGGTTACAAATGTAATTCGTACTAAAATAGAAGCAACCGGCTTACCGTTAGTTGTAGATTTTGGACAAGTAATTGGCGATATGTTGGGCGATTTAATGAGTAGCGTACAACCCATCGAAATTAAAATATTTGGACAAGATCAAAAAGAAATACAGCTTTATTCCAAAAAGGTGGCCAATATTGTGAGTAAGATAAATGGTACAGCCGATGTGTTTGATGGTATTGTTATTGCTGGCCCTTCCATAGAAGTAATGCCAGATCTTTCAATACTTGGGCAGTACGCTATTACGCCTCAGGATTTTCAGTATCAGGTTCAGACACTTTTAGAAGGTAATGTTGTGGGTAACTTGTTTGATAAACAACAATTTACCCCTATCAGAATCTTATACAGTAACAATAGCAACGCCTCACTAGATCAGATAGAGAATAGTATGATTGCTTTACCTAACGGACAATTGAAACCTTTAAAAGAATTTGCGACTGTTACTTTAGCCGGCGGATCAGCAGAAATAAACAGAGAAGATTTGCAAACACTAGGTATTGTTACAGCCAGATTGGTTAATAGCAACCTGGGTGGAACAATAAAAGAAATACAGAATCAAATTGATAAAGAAATAAACCTACCATCGGGGTATACCATTGTGTACGGAGGTGCCTATGCCGATCAGCAACAGTCGTTTAAAGAACTACTGCTTATCTTAATTCTATCCAGCTTGTTAGTGTTTACTGTGATATTATTTTTATTTAGAAAGATAAAAGTATCATTCATTATTTTACTAATCTCTGTTTTAGGTATTTCCGGCAGCTACATATTGTTGTATGTTACTGGCACTTCTTTAAACGTAGGCAGTTATACCGGATTAATTATGATGGTAGGCATTATTGGCGAAAATGCCATTTTCACTTTCCTTCAGTTTCACAAAAGCCTTATCAATAAAACAAAAGAACAAGCGCTAATTTATGCCATCAGTACCCGGCTCCGCCCCAAATTAATGACGGCGTTTGGTGCCGTCATTGCGTTGATGCCATTGGCGTTAGGTATTGGTACAGGCGCACAAATGCACCAGCCTTTGGCTATTGCAATTATAGGCGGCTTTATTGTGGCTCTACCTCTTTTACTCATTGTATTACCTACATTACTAAACAAAGTAAATTTCACATATGACAAACACCGTAATGATTAAAAATCAAATGAGAATGTTCCTTTTAGCCATCTTATTATTGCATAATAGTACAGGATATACACAAAACGAGAACGTTCAAGATAGTATTTCAACTACAAAACAAGAGCCGTTAAAAATAAAATTTGATAATAAATTATCTTATAAACAATTTATTATTCCAGCCTTGCTGGTTGGATACGGAGTATACGCATTGGAATGCGATGGATTAAAAGATTTTAATACTGAAGTAAAGGAAGAAATCTACTTAGAGCATCCGCACGGTTTTATGCACGTAGACGATTATAGTCAGTATGCGCCTGCTGTTGCTGTATTTGGTTTGCAAGCGTTAGGTATCAAAGGAAAAAATAATATAAAAGATGAACTTATTATTTATGCATTGTCTGTTGGGATTTCTACAGCGGTAGTTTATCCGTTAAAAAAAACGACTAAAATATGGAGACCAGATCATAGCGCGCCTAACTCTTTTCCATCAGGTCATACAGCCATCTCATTTGCTTCTGCCGAATTTTTACGAAGAGAGTATAAAGATATATCACCGTGGTACGGGATAGCAGGTTATGCAGTAGCTTCGGGAACTGGAATTCTAAGAATGTATAATAATAAACACTGGTTTAGTGATATTGCAGCCGGAGCAGGAATTGGAATTGCATCTACAACTATGGCTTATTGGCTGCATGATAAAATCAAGTGGGGTAAGAAGAAAAAGAATACTGCTACAATTTATCCAATTTATGACAGTGGGGTATTAGGTGTTGGCTTGGTGAAAAACTTTTAAAACATTTTGAATGGCACTGCTTGGACAGGAGCAGCCTCAATAAGCAAGCATTTACTTTGCCCTGACGGAATATTTTTTGCTAAACCAAAGCATAAGAATAGCAGCAATCAAAGCCATAGTACCACCGAAATAGAATGGGACAGAACTATCAATTTTATCGTATAATTTTCCGGCTATAAAGCTGGCAGGAAGTAATGTAATACCTAAAACAGCGTGATAAATCCCGTAACCAGTACCTTTCAGCTCCTTGCTTACAATGTCTGAAATAAATGCTTTTTGGCTACCGTCGGTCAGGGCGCTATACAGTCCATACAATATAAATAATACAATGAAAAGGTTTAGATGGTTGAACCTGCCGAACAGAAAATAGACCAATGCATAAATAAAGAACCCTGCAATAATTAATTTTTCCCTTCCTATCCTGTCCGAAAGTTTCCCGATATAGACAGCAAAAAATACCGACACTACATTGAATATCATATACATGAGTGGGATAAACGACGCTTTTACTCTTGTCTCGGATGTTTTAATGAGTAACAGGGCATCACTCGAATTACCAAGCGAAAAAATGGTAATTATGGCAAGAAACAAATAAAACTTTTTTGGCAATCGCTTATACGATGTCTTTGTAATTTTAGATTTTTCGACAACGGAGGCTTCTTTGATGAAGCCAATGATCGTTATTACACCCAATATTGCCGGTATAGTTGCCAACCAAAATATTTTAGTATAATCCTTCGGAAAAAAATAAAGAACGGCAAAAGCGATAAGTGGACCAATAATTGCCCCGCTGTTATCCATCATTTTATGAAAACCAAAATTTTTTCCGGCATCGTTATTTTTGACTGATGCACTTATCAGGCTATCCCTTGGGGCAGTTCTAAGTCCTTTGCCAGTTCGTTCCAGAAAACGAAAAACAAGCACTTGTATAGGATAACTTACAAAAGCATATAGAGGAGTGATTAAAGCAGTTATTCCATACCCAATAATCATAAAGGGTTTGTTCTTTCCAATCTTATCACTCCAATATCCGGAAAAAGCTTTCAGCAAAGAGGCCGTACTTTCTGCAACACCTTCAATCAGGGCAATGGTAGTCTTCGATGCTCCGATAGAGAGCAAAAATAACGGCATTACACTGTATATCATTTTAGTTGAAGTGTCAGTAAAAAAGCTTGTCACTCCTGTATAAAATACATTCCGCTCAAAACCGAAAATCTTTTTGTTGCTCATACTGTTATAAAAATATATGCGCCGGAATGTTTAGGATTCTTACATATTCTATAGATTGTATATAACATTATAAAAAAAGTCGGACTTTTGCGGGCCAGACTTTTTTTTTTGAATTAACTATATTGGTTTAAAGTGCAGCTATAAAGATAGTCCTTACTGTGTAAAAGCAAAAGAATCGCGCAATGTTGTATAGCATATTAATTATTTGCATAAACACTCATTTAGCCTTACGTGTACATTAAATAATCCTCTTTTATTGGCACTACACTAGTAACTTGTACAAATAGCTGGTTCCGGCTACAGCGATAAGACACCAACCTAACAGTTTGGCTGCTCCGTTGGCGGAGTTGTTGGATTCTTCGGGGTTGATGCCTGGCGAAGTGTTTCCTTGTTTGGGGACGACGGCTGGCAGGTATCTTTGTCCGGATTGTCCGGGGGGTTGTGCTGGTTCAGTGTTACAAGAACACCCAGGGCCGCAAGGGCAATCTCCTTTTCTTCCATTACAAGTGCCAGGAGGATAAGGATCTTCAGGAAGGTAATAGTTGCCTTTTTGCTGTTTTTT
>Ga0074193_1003491_pt1 | contig 11422 bp, 10 predicted proteins | sample EPASupsiteHSE605_FD_64523 | JGI IMG/M metagenome (GOLD analysis project Ga0074193, IMG submission 64523) | Bioremediated contaminated groundwater from EPA Superfund site, New Mexico - Sample HSE6-05 | ecosystem: Environmental > Aquatic > Deep subsurface > Groundwater > Contaminated ...
AGCATAATTACCGCCAACCTCCATCCCTTCATCCCATTCAATGCCCAGCCATCTGAGGGAATCCAGAATATTTTCTTCTGACTCCCGGCTAGAACGCTCCAGGTCCGTATCTTCAATCCGCACGATAAAGTTTCCGCCAGATTTTCGCGCCAGAAGATAGTTAAACAAAGCGGACCGAGCTCCCCCGATATGTAAGGGACCAGTTGGACTAGGTGCAAAACGCACTCTTACTTTTTCTAAACCCGATAAAACCGTCATCTATTCAACTCGCCTTTCTCAAAATATAAATTATCCACTATTCTTTAATGTTCACCGTTACCACCGCATAAGCAGCTATCCCATCGCCGGCTCCGGCAAACCCTAATCCTTCGGTGGTAGTGGCCTTAATACTGATTAAATCCGTTGCCGTTTTAAGGGTTCTAGCGACATTTTCTCTCATCTCCAGACAAAATGTCGCCAAACGAGGTCTTTGGGCTACGATCACACTATCTACATTACCAATCTGCCAACCCAATTCTTCAATTTTAACCCTTACCTGTTCTAAAAGAGCTAAACTGGATACCCCTGCGTACCGAGGGTCCGTATCCGGAAAATGTTGGCCCAAATCTCCTAGAGCTAACGCCCCCAGCATGGCATCCATAATCGCATGGACCAGCACATCGGCATCAGAATGCCCCAGCAGTCCTTTCTCGTAAGGGATTGTAACTCCCCCCAAGATAAGTTCTCGATCTTTTACCAGTCGATGAACATCATAACCTACTCCTATTCGAACCATAGTTAGGCCACCTTAAAAATAGATTTACATTATTGATTCGTAATTGATTCACGTACCAGCATGGCTGCACTAGCAGAAATGGAAATTGTAGCCAAAGCAATAGTCATTATCATTTATGATCTCCATGCTTCCGACGCCGAGCTAAAATCGCTTCCGCTATGTCCAAATCTTCTGGAGTTGTTACCTTAAGATTTTCGTAACTGCTAAGAACCAATTTAACCTTATAACCAAGTCTTTCTACCAAAGAAGCGTCATCGGTTCCGTAAAATCCGTCCTCGTAAGCCTTCGCATATGCTTCCATAAGTAAAGATCGGTCAAACACCTGGGGGGTCTGGATACTCCAGAGACTACGGCGCTCTAAAGTAGTCTGCACTATACCATCTGGCCCGGCTACTTTGATTGTGTCCTTAGTTGGAACCGCAGCCACTGCGGCCCCACACACCTGAGCTTCCTTAATGGTTTGCTGGAGAATCTCCCCTATCAAAAGAGGCCGCGCCCCATCGTGCACGACCACCCATTGACAATCATCAGCAAGCACCTGCAATCCCCGGTATACAGAATCCTGACGTTCCTTACCCCCAACTAAAACCAACCTGACCTTGGATAATCCATACTGGTCCACTATTTTATGCTTACACCCCGAAACTTCGTCCTTGCCCACTACCAGTACAATTTCATCTATTAATGGTTCCCCTTGAAATACCTGCAGCGTATGTAGGATCATCGGAAACCCGGCTAAGACTAAATACTGCTTATTTATGGCGGTTTTCATTCGACTACCCTGACCGGCAGCGGGAATAATTGCGGTAATCCTAGCCAAGAAAATTCACCCCATTGATGTTTTCATGGGAACCGGGTATTTTTCTGTCTGTACCCCGCGGTTTAGCAAATATCATCCGGCCAGCGGCTGTTTGAAATACACTGGTAACCAGTACATCTACGGACTGACCGATGAACCTTCGACCCCCATCGACCACAATCATGGTTCCGTCATCCAAATAAGCAACCCCCTGGCCAGCTTCCTTGCCATCCTTGATCACCTGAACGACCATCTCTTCACCCGGCAAAACTATCGGCTTAACTGCGTTTGCCAATTCATTAATGTTTAGAACCGTTACCCCTTGTAATTCGGCTACCTTGTTCAAGTTGTAGTCATTAGTTGCAATATAACCGTTCTTTAACTGAGCCAGTCGAACTAACTTGGTATCCACCTCAGCAAGATCCTCAAAGTCGATCTCAATAACCTCAACGGTAATATTGGGACTCTTACGCATCTCATTTAGGATGTCAAGTCCCCGTCTCCCACGACTCCGTTTAAGTAAATCAGACGAATCCGCCACGTGACGCAGTTCTTCGAGTACAAATGAAGGTACTACGAGGATCCCCTCAATAAAACCGCTTTGACAGATATCCGCAATTCTGCCGTCAATAATGACACTAGTATCTAAAATTTTGTAACGACCTCGGATTTCCGCCTTGGCTGTCCGATCCTTATCTTTCCCACCAAAACGAGGAAAGATTGAAAAAACCGCCAGCAGTTCATCCTTTCTCTTCATTCCCAATACTAAACCTAAATAACCCAAACCTAAACTAACCAGCACCGCCAAGTACCCGCCAACTGCCGGAACATTCGAAAAAGAAAAACCTAGAAGAGTAGCAATGATAAGTCCGATAATTAGACCAAGCGCTCCGCTTAGTAAATCCTGAATAGGAATTTTTTGAAGGGCATTTTCCACTGCATCCGTAGCCAAGATTACTTTTCTAATCAGCCACGGACCAATAGCAAAAACTACTAAGGCAACTACCAAAGTACCTAACCCAATAAGGGTATACTTCATAAGTCCATCCGGAATCAGGGGATCAACTAATCTGTTCTCGAGCAATAAATCACTCAGCCAATAACCTAGACTGCCCCCGGCCAGAGTAATTACGATCCTAACCAGCCTAAAAATCATTCTTTACACCTCCTTTCCCTTAATTAAAAATTCCTAGTACCCATTATAACAATCCCCGTATACCCTGTCAAAAAGCGGCGTCCCCGCTTTTTTGTCATAGAGTGACAACCTTCGCAATCCTGGTCCATTGACAATAGAAAGTGCTTGTCATTATAATAGTGAGTGCAGTAACAAATATTGCATCTGAGAAATAAACCACCTGAACTGAAATTGAGCTTTGGGACAAAGGAGTGATTCCATTCCTATGAAAGACTTAATATGTGATGAATTTCAAAACACAGTTTCAGAACTACTTATTCGACATCACAGTATTTTGGATGTATTATCCAAATTCCAGGAATCTACCGCCCGGGTAGACCGAGCCGTAATTAAAGCAGTAACCAACTGCGGATGCGTCCAAATCGACGCTAAGAAAAAAACTATTCCACCTGAAGCCTCTCTTTCCGAGTTGAGAGGCTATCTAGAAAGCCATCTCCAGGGTTCCCTTTGTCCCTCCTGCCAGGAGGTAACTGAAATGGAAATAGGCAAATTACTGTTTTACGTGGCGGCCCTATGTAATCTGCTGGATCTTAACCTTTATGATGTTTTTCTTAAGGAGCAAAAAAAGATTAGTGCCTTGGGAATCTTTAATTTCACGTAATCTAAGATTAGTAACACTTAGATCCGCTGATCGAGAACAACCTGCTCCTGCAATCTTTTTAAACCATTCTTAATGGCTCGGGCTCTAACCTCGCCGATGCCCTCAACTTCGTCAAGGTCATCCATGGAAGCCCTAAGAATGCTGGGTAAATCACTAAAATTTTCAACCAGATTTTCAATAACCAAAGCCGGTAAACGAGGCACTTTCTGCATAATCCGATATCCTCGAGAGGAAACTGGCAGATCCAGAGTTCCAGTTGTAGCCCCATAACCAAGGCATCGACCAATGGCTACTAGATCGGTTAATTCTTCAGGTGACCAACGATTTAAATGTTCTCTTATTTCACGAGGGGACTTCTCTGCCGGACGAACTGCATAATCTTGAATTATTAAAAGGATTTCATTTTCGACATTAACCACTAATTCATTCATCTGCATGCTTACCAGTCTACCTTCGACCCCTAATTCATTTATATACCCTTCAATCTCTTTAACGATCAGCATTACTAATTCGCTACGCTGAATTACCCGAGCCACCTCGAAAACAGTTACCATGTTTTCAAACTCTAACGCGCTGAGGGTGATCAGGTCTTTATCCAGAACCATTCGATATTTCTCTAAAGTCTGTAACGCCTGATTGGCCTTAACCAATAACAAACTAATATCTTGAAGCATATATCTTGAATATCCCTGATACAGAGTAATCAGGCCCCGCCGCTTAGAGATAGAAATAACCAGTTCCCCTGACTGCCGGGCCATTCGCTCTGCAGTACGATGCCTGATACCGGTTTCACAAGAAGCTATCTCTGGATTAGGTACCAACTGAGTGTTAGCGTATAGAATCCGCCGGACATCGTGACTCAGAACTATAGCCCCATCCATTTTGGCTAACTCATACATATTAGCTGGAGTAAACTCGCAGTCAATTTTAAATCCGCCTTCTACCAAGGCCATTACCTGAGGGCTATCCCCTACCATAATTATTGCACCCATTTTGCCGCGCAAAATACTTTCTATACCCTCCCGCAGGGCGGTTCCAGAAGCCACAATTTTTAAAGCTCTTACAAACTTCTCTTGTTGAGCCTTTTCCTCGCGCATACGCTCCTCTTTTAAGTTCTTATCTTCCCGAAGCCGGTCATCTCTCTTTTCTTCTCTATCTTCTTTATTTTCTCTTGGTTCTTTTAAGTCTTTAGCCCCTTTTTGGTCCTTGCCCACTGTTTCTTTTAACGAAACTTCCTTTAACTCTTTAACCTCTTTAACCTCTTTACCTTCCCGAATTCGAGTTCCCTTTTCAATGATATCTTCTTTGCCTTTTTCTTCTGTTCGACCCACCCTGACCTTCCCTTCCTTCACTCCATCCAAGAATTATATTCTTCTTATCTATCTACACTACCCTTCTATAATAAAACCACCTGTAACGCTTCTGCCAGGGTAGCAACCCCTATAAACTCAGCACCGGGTAATTTCCCCACATGCCTTTCACTACCTTTAGGGATGACAAAGCGTTGAAACCCAACCCTATTCGCCTCCCGTACCCGTCTATCTATCTGACTAACGGCACGGATCTCCCCAGTTAATCCAATTTCCCCGGTCACCAGATAATCGGACCCAACAAACTTTCCTTTAAAACTAGAGGCTAAAGCTACTGCAATTCCCAAATCCACTGCCGGTTCGATAACTTTAACCCCACCCACCACATTGACAAAAACATCTTGATTCAGGATCTGTAAGCCTACCCTTTTTTCCAAAACCGCCAAAATTAGTGAAACTCGATTATAGTCGGCTCCGGTAATACTACGCCGAGGTTGACCAAATCCGCTTTGCACCACTAAGGCTTGAATCTCTACCAAAAGTGGCCGGGTACCTTCTAAGGTCGCGACTACAACTGATCCAGCCACCCCTAGGGGACGTTCCGCCAGAAACCACTCTGATGGGTTCTCTACATCCATTAAGCCGGCTTCCCGCATTTCCAAAATACCACTTTCACTGGTAGAACCAAATCGATTTTTAACGGCCCGCAGTACCCTAAAACTATGCTGTCCCTCGCCTTCGAGGTATAATACCACATCTACCATGTGCTCCAGAACGCGAGGTCCGGCTATGGCCCCATCCTTAGTAACGTGCCCAACAATCCAAATCACAATTTGCGTAGTCTTAGCCAACTTCATTAAAAAGGCAGTACTTTCCCGAACCTGACCGATACTGCCTGGAGCCATTGATATTTCCGGACGAAAGACCGTCTGAATGGAATCAATGATAATCATTTTAGGTTTAAGTACCTTTATATGCTCTGCTACTACGTCCAGATCTGCCTCTCCCAGGACTAACAATTGAGTTGAATCCAATCCCAATCGACTAGCTCTTAAGGCAATTTGCTGAATAGACTCTTCAGCAGACACATACAAAACTGGGCCCTGTCGATCAGCTAGCCAGCACGCTACTTGCAGCAGCAAGGTAGACTTTCCAATCCCCGGATCACCACCAAGCAGGATCAATGACCCTGGAACCAAACCCCCGCCCAAAACCCGATCCACCTCTGCACTACCGGTATGGTATCTGGATAGATACTCGGTAGAAATATCCTTTATTCCTTGCGGATTGTTAAGCTTCGCACCATCTGATATCCCAGAACTAGGGGGGATCAATGGTGATTCTTCTACGAAGGTGTTCCACTCCATACAAGCTGGACAGCGTCCGATCCATTTGCCTGATTCATATCCGCACTGTTGGCAGAGAAACCTCCTTCGCAATCTGGGCAACCATTCATCCCTCCACCCTAATATGTCAATGCCAATAGCTCCAAAAAATTCAGTCAGTTATCCCAATCACAGCCTTAATACCCATCAATCATTATAACATTTTTTGACTACTTATTAAATAAAATTCCACTTTCTCCAACATCAATTCGAACCGTATCCCCAGACTTAAACTGGCCTCGTAATAACTCTTCGGATAATTTATTTTCGATAAAACGCTGAATAGCTCGCCGCAATGGACGTGCACCAAAAGCCGGGTCATAACCTTCTTTTAATAAATATTCTTTAGCAGCATCATTTACTTCCAGTTTAATGTCCTGTTCTTCCAATCGATCAATAACTTCATTTAACATCAAATCCACAATCTGTTTTAGTTCCGATTCACTAAGGTTGCGGAAAACGATGGTTTCATCAATCCGATTTAAAAACTCAGGCCGAAAGACTCGTCCTAGTTCGGAAAGAATCCTCTTTTTCATCCCCTCATAGCGATCTTCCTCCCGGTTTTCCGTTCGAAATCCCAGGTTACCTTCCTGTTTAAGAAACTGAGCACCCACATTAGAAGTCATTACCACCACCGTATTTCGAAAGTCTACGGTCCGGCCTTGGGAATCAGTTAGCCGACCATCTTCTAATAGCTGCAGGAGAATATTAAAAACTTCCGGGTGAGCCTTCTCTATTTCATCAAACAACACTACTGAATACGGTTTACGCCGAACCGCCTCTGTTAGTTGACCACCCTCATCATATCCAACATAACCGGGTGGGGAACCCACCAACCGGGAAACTGCAAATTTTTCCATATACTCGGACATATCTAATCTAATCAGATTATCCTCATCCCCAAATAAGGCTTCCGCCAAAGCTCGGGCTAGTTCCGTCTTCCCTACCCCGGTTGGTCCAAGAAAGATAAAGGAACCAATGGGGCGTTTAGGATCTTTTAGTCCAGCTCTAGCTCTTCTTACTGCCTGGGCTACGGCTACTACTGCCTCATGCTGACCAATTACGCGTTCATGTAAAATTTCTTCCATCCGAACCAGGCGTTCGCTTTCCTCTTCCGCTAGCTTCTGAACCGGAATACCAGTCCAATCAGCCACAATATGCGCAATGTCTTCTTCAGTTACTAAAGACTCATCTTTACCCTGGGCCTGTTTCCATATAACCCGTTGGGACTCCAATTCACCTTTGATTTTCTGTTCCCGGTCTCTAAGCTGAGCGGCTTTTTCAAATTCCTGACCAACTACCGCCTCCTCCTTTTCTTTACGGATTTCTTCTAACCGATTATTTAAATCCTTAAGATCCGGCGGGGTGGTATAACTGCGCAATCTTACTCTGGAAGAGGCCTCATCAATTAAATCTATCGCCTTATCAGGTAAAAAACGATCCGCTATATACCGATCAGAGAGGCGGGCAGCAGCCCGAATCGCCTCATCCGTAATCTTAACCCGATGATGGGCTTCATAACGATCCCGGAGACCATTCAAGATCTCTATGGTCTCCTCCTCGGAAGGTTCTTCTACCATAATCGGCTGAAAGCGGCGCTCCAAGGCAGCATCCCTTTCAATGTGTTTCCGATATTCATCCAGGGTAGTAGCCCCGATACACTGCAGCTCTCCTCTGGCCAGGGCTGGTTTCAGGATATTTGCAGCGTCAATAGCTCCCTCCGCTCCCCCAGCCCCAATCAGAGTATGCAGTTCGTCAATAAATATGATAACGTTACCGGTATTTCTTATTTCATCAATGATTTTTTTGAGCCGTTCCTCAAATTCCCCTCGGTATTTGGTACCGGCTACTACTGAGGATAATTCTAGGGTCAAAACTCTTTTTTCCAGCAAAGTTTCCGGAACCTCTTGAGTTATGATACGTTGGGCCAGACCTTCGACGATTGCTGTTTTACCCACCCCCGGGTCACCAACCAGCACTGGATTGTTCTTAGTGCGCCGGCTCAGGATTTGCACTACTCGTTCAATCTCCTTATCTCTACCGATAACTGGATCGAGATTACCTTCACGAGCATACTGCGTAAGATCCCGGCTGAATTGATCTAAAACCGGCGTACTCCCTGCTTTATGACCCGCGCCGCTGCCCGTCGAGGCACCTCCATAGCCTGGCCCCGTCCCCTGACCGAGTAAAGACAAGACCTCACTACGAACCTGCTGTAAATTTGCCCCTAAACTATTTAGAACCCGAGCGGCAACCCCTTCCCCCTCACGAATCAGACCTAGAAGCAGATGCTCGGTTCCCACATACCCAGCCCCTTGTTGACGGGCCTCATCCACAGATAATTCTAAAACTCTTTTAGCCCTAGGGGTCAGTCCTACTTCTTCAATCACAGCCTGTCCGTGTCCAATCAGGCGGCCAACTTCCTCCCGAACCTTTTCCAAATTTATCCCTAAATTACTTAAGACTCTAGCTGAAACCCCTTCTCCTTCCCGGATTAAACCCAAGAGTAAGTGTTCAGTTCCTACCGCATCTTGTTTAAACTGCCGGGCTTCTTCCTGAGAAAAAATCAACACCTTTTGGGCCCTTTCAGTAAATCGTGAAAACATAGCCATCCCTCCTTCTATAACTTATTTATGAGCATTTAACTTTTCCCTAATTATATTTGCCCGTTTTTCATCTCGATCTAGAGCGCTCATCTCCTGACCAGCTAACTTTTGAAGGTAGCCTGGCTGGGTTAAGACAATTAGTTCATTTAAGGCTTTTAAATCAGTAGTCTTGATAATCCCTAAATCTACTCCTAATCGAACATCTGAGAGATGGGATAAGGCTTCTTCTGAAGTCATTATCCGCGCATTAACCAGTACCCCTAAGGCCCGACAAATACGATCCTCTAACGACAATCTGGCTTTTCCCAGCAAATGCTGCCGAGCTCTTTTTTCCTGTTCGATGATGTGCCCAGTTACGGTTGTTAGATTATTTACAATCTCCTCTTCCCGGGGCCCCAAGGTTACTTGGTTTGACACCTGAAATAGGTTTCCCGTAGCTTCTGTACCTTCACCATACAGACCTCTAACTGCTAAGCCAATTTGAGATAGGGTGGATAGGACCCGCTGCGCCTGATTGGTAATTACCAAAGCCGGAAGGTGCAACATTACTGAAGCTCGCATCCCGGTACCGACATTGGTTGGACAAACTGTGAGATAACCCCATTTTTCGTCAAAAGCATAGTTTAAACTAGACTCTAGATAATCATCTACTCGGGTAGCCATATCCCAGGCTTCTTTTACCTGAAGTCCCGGAAAAAGACACTGAATTCGCAGATGGTCTTCTTCATTAACCATGATGGAAATTGCTTCATCATCCCGGATTACGAGCCCGCGTCCCCTAGCCGTACTTTCTGCATGCACTGGACTAATTAAATGTTTCTCTACTAGTATTTGCCTGTCTAAAGCAGACAATTCGTTTAGTGTTACTACCTCCATAGTACCCAACTGCTGAAACATTTCATTTTTTTCCACTACCTGAGCAACTGCATCTACCACTTCCTGAGCCTGTTTCTCTGTCATCTGATGAGGGAAAGGTACCTCTAATAAGTTTCGAGCTAGACGTACTCGACTGCTAATTACAATCTCACTAAAAGGGCCGGTGCCTTCCAGCCATTTACTGTATGGACGATTAATTATGGAATCAATAATCACTGAGTATCCCTCCCCTCATACTCACCTTTTTTCTTCTCTAAATCGCGAATTATATCTCGAATTTCTGCCGCCCTTTCAAAAGCCTCCTTACGAATAGCTGCCTGTAATTCTGCATTTAGTCTTTCTAATTGACGCTTAATATCCAAGGCCTGCCCGGTTCTTTTAGGCACTTTGCCGCTATGTTGAGCATTTCCATGAATTCTACGCATTAAAGGTTCCAACTGGTCTGCAAAATGTTCATAGCACTCCCTACAGCCGAACTTACCGCCTTGGGTTAACTCCGCATAAGTTAAGTGACATTGTTCACACTGTTGTCTAAGCAGCATACCGGAATTGGTTAATCCCAAAACTCCTGAATCCTGATTCAATAAGCTGGCTAAAAGCTGCTGAATGCTAAATGTAGGTTCAAAGCCAATAGTTAACCCTTGGTATTCACGGGCGCATTGATCACACAAGTGCCGCTCCGTCTTTTGATTATTGACTACTTGGGTTATGTGGACCGTAGCCGGTCTCTTCTGACATTCCTCACAAAACATAACGGGTCACCTCACTATATAAAATCAAAAAATAGTACCGCTAATCTCAAAATTCTGCAGGGAATTGCTAAAATTAATTCTACTCTTCCGGACCACCGGCCTTCACTACTTCTAATAAAGCCGCTCTTAAAATCCTCGCCCGTAAAAAGTCTCTTTCGGGAAGCTCCAACTGAAGAGTATCCCGATGGATCATTTTCCGCAGCAGCAAGGCTTCCCTTGGAGTAAGTGCTCCCTCTCGATATAACCGGTCAATTAGCCCTTCAGCTTCTTGCTGAGAAATATCACCAACAAGTTCCTCCAAAACTAAACGACAAATAACATCTAAAGAAGATAAAGGCAGTTTTATAATTCTAATATACCCGCCGCCGCCACGCCTGCTTTCTACCATATACCCCTGTTGTAACGTAAATCGGGTACCTAATACGTAGTTTATTTGCGAAGGGGCACATTCGAACAAACTCGCCAGTACATTGCGCTGCAGTTCAAGAATTCCTTCTGGACAATTTTCAAGTAGTTCCTGTAGATGCTGTTCAATTCGTTCAACCATACTCCCCATTTCAGAATTTCCCCTTTTTCCTGTTCTGGTTGATTTATAAATTAATTTCATTTACCTTTCCTGACCTTTTGACCTTCTCTGACCTTTGACCTTATTATAGTATACACTCTAGAAATAGATCCAATTCCTAATCCAACGAAAATAGGGCTCTAAAAGCAAAAAAGGCTGCTTTTCCGCAACCAGAGAACTCAGCCTTATTTAATTACCTAATATTTCACTTTATCACTTTATCAAATATCCGACACAAATTCAAAATAAGAGAATCATCCCCGTGTTAGCCTTATCACTTTTCTGAAAACTAAATTTAAAAGGTAGTCCTTCATTTATAAAGACTACCTTTTTAAACTTGGCTCCCCGAGCTGGATTCGAACCAGCAACCCTTCGGTTAACAGCCGAATGCTCTACCGTTGAGCTATCGAGGAACGATAACTAAAAAAAGAAAAATTAAATCTGGCAACGACCTACTCTCCCAGGGCGTTACCACCCAAGTACCATCGGCGCTGGAGGACTTAACTTCCGTGTTCGAGATGGGAACGGGTGTATCCCCTCCGCTAGCGTCACCAGAAA
>Ga0074193_1003492_pt1 | contig 11411 bp, 10 predicted proteins | sample EPASupsiteHSE605_FD_64523 | JGI IMG/M metagenome (GOLD analysis project Ga0074193, IMG submission 64523) | Bioremediated contaminated groundwater from EPA Superfund site, New Mexico - Sample HSE6-05 | ecosystem: Environmental > Aquatic > Deep subsurface > Groundwater > Contaminated ...
AATACGGGCCGTTTCCTGCAGCTGCTTTTCCGAAAGCTGCTCTGCATCGACAAGATAAGGGATGTTCTTGGTAGATCCGCAAGAGACAAAGGCAGTCATCGCGGCAGCGAAAAGTGTAAGTTTGATGAGCTTCATATCAGTTAAAATTCTTTTTTAATTCTAAACCTTCAATACAAGATGCAAATGTAACTTATATTTTTTACTTTGATAACACTTTAATGTTAAAAGACACCCAAACCTTACCCAGAATCATTAAATAAAATTTGTTATGGATTACAAAAATGTATCAAATGAATGACATTTACTATGCAATTAAAAAAAATAGTCCCACCTTTGCAGCTTTAAAATACAAAACGTCGTCTTTCTGAATAACACCCAATACAAAGTTACCCCCCCTGGGAGTGACGAGACCTTGGTATGTTTAACAAACGACTGTATCAGACCACAAAACAGACTCAACAATAACCTGTATAATTAATTTACCGATGAAAGAATCCTTTAGGGCCAAAGCCTTCGGCTGGCTATTTACCCAATCCACTCCTAAATTAATTATTCAAATCATTACTGACGCTGGCAGGCATCAGAAGAATCTTGGTTTCTTTTGTCCGATTACACGATGATGTTATAATGAATAAAATAGATAGCAAGAAGATTGCCAAAAATACTTTATTCCTTTATCTTCGAATGTTCGTGATAATGGGAATAAGCTTATACACTTCGCGTGTTGTTTTAAACACCTTGGGAGTAAACGACTACGGTATTTATAATATTGTAGGAGGAATAGTCGTTTTATTTTCTTTTTTCAAAGATGCACTGACTAATTCGACTTATCGATTTTTCACCTTTGAATTGGGCAAAAAAAATCTGATGGGATTAAGAACCATTTTCTCAATGAGTATTAATGTGCATTGGTTGATGGCAGTTGTGATATTTGTTTTAGCCGAAACTATTGGACTTTGGTTTTTAAATCATAAAATGAATTTCCCTGTAAATAGAATTGAAGCCATAAATTATGTTTATCAGTTTACAATTGTTGTATTTTGCCTCGAAGTAATCAGAACGCCCTACAACTCTATAATAATTGCTTATGAAAAAATGAATTTTTATGCATATTCAAGTGTTATTGAGGCAGCATTGAAATTAATTATTGTATATATATTAGTTTTGTTTGATTATGACAAATTAATCCTCTACTCATCGTTGATCCTTTTCGTTGCAGTGATTATTTTCTTGTGGTACTTTATTTATTGCAAACTGTCTTTTAAAAACTGCAATTATCAAGCTGTGTGGGATTTTTCCATATTTAAAAAGCTTTTAAATTACTCTGGTTGGAGTTTGATTGTTAATACAGCTAATGTAGGTGCAACACAAGGAATAAACGTATTGTTTAATATTTTCTTTGGGGTTGCCATAAATGCGGCAATGGGAATTGCCAATCAAATAAATGCAGCACTTACAAGCTTTGTTTCAAATTTTCAACAAGCTTTCAATCCACAAATAATTAAAAGTTATGCTGCAGGTGACAAAGAAAGCTTCATGAAGTTACTTTTCAAGACATCCAGATTTTCCTATTTTTTACTTTTTGTAATATCTTTCCCAGTAATTCTTAATACAGATTTCATCTTAAAGATATGGTTAATTAATCCTCCTGAATATGCAGCACTATTTTTCCAACTGATGTTGTTCTATTCATTAATCGATTCTTTTTCCGCCCCTTTATGGATAGCTGTCCATGCAACCGGGAAGTTAAAGACACATCAATTATTGATGTCATCAATTATAGTTTTGAATATTCCGTTAGCTTATATAACTCTAAGTGGAGGACTAAGTCCTGTTTATGTGTTGGCAATTAAAGTTATATTAAATGGGGTGTGTGCTGTTGTTCGTATTATTTATATGCGCACGCTAATCAATCTTCCAATCAGACTATTCTTTAAAAAAGTTATGGTACGCATAATATATGTCTCTGCATTAATAATCCCGATACCACTAGTCCTATATTACCTACTCGATGGTTGGAAACAGTGTTTATTTACCACCCTGACATCATTAATAATGTCGTCATTAATTATATACTACACAGGCTTAGAGAACGATGAGCAAATTTTTCTAAAAACATTAATTAAAACAAAACTTAAAAAGACGAATGAAACAAATTAATAGTGATGACCAAAAGCCTATTATCCTTGATATTTTAAAGGATATTGACATGTTTTGCAACAAGAATAATATCAGATATTCTCTTGGATATGGGACACTACTAGGAGCGGTTCGTCATAAAGGATTTATTCCCTGGGATGATGATATTGACATTCTAATGCCTCGGCCAGATTATAACAGATTCATCAATCTTTTTAAGACAGAAAATGATAATAACGACAGAAAGTTCGTCACAATAAATAATTACACTTTTACTGAAGGATATTATTATCCTTATGTAAAAGTAACCGACGAACGTACTTTAGTGATTGAAAACAATAGCAAAGATATATGTAAAGGCTTATTTGTTGATATATTCCCTATTGATGGATTACCTGAAAATCAAGATAATGCAATTAAATTTATTGACAAATGTAAAAAAATAAAAGATATCTGGAGTTTAAAGATGCTAAAACTATCAAATTGCAGATGGACAGGTAAAATTTACAATTTGATATTAAAGACTAGATATTCGTTTTTACCATTGAAAGATGTAGTAGCTAAAATTGACAAGACAGCCCAATCGTATGATTATGATTCGTCAAATTACGTAGGAGCTCCTGCTTGGGGTTACACTCATAGAGACCGTTTTGAAAAGAAGCTCTTTGAAGATTATACAAAGTTATCTTTTGAAGGATATGAGTTCTGGTCAATTTCTAACTACGAGTTATATCTAACTCAGATTTATGGTGATTACATGAAATTACCTCCTATTGAACAACAAAAAAATTATCACGGATTTACTTGCTACTGGAGATAATAAAAGGTATATAAATTATGAACGACAAAATTAATGAAATTATTAATAATAACAGTTGGGAATTTTCCACCTTGTTATTCTATATAATTATATTATCAATGTCATTCCTGCTTTCAACTTACAGATCAAATAAATCGATTATTGTTAATATAAGAGATAAAAAAGCAACTATTATTGACGATATTAATTCATTGTTTATATTTTTACTTTTGTTTTGCGTATCGGCTTTTAGGGGAATTGGGGAGGATCTGAATGTTTATAAAGAGATTTTCAATTCTGTAACCTCTCAGTCAAATATTGAATACTACGGTATTGAGCAAGGTTTCGTAATAATTAATAAGGTTATACGGATTTTTACTGAGTCCGACAAAATAGCGATTGCTGTATTATCTTTTATTACAATTTACCTATTTATTAACACAATTAATTATTACAAAGACAAATTAGTTTACTCGTTAGCTATTTTGGCGTATGTTTGCATGTTCTACTTCCAAAGTTTTAGTTTAGTAAGGATCTATCTGGTTTCGGGAATAATCCTTTACAGCTTTAGATTGTTGGAAAATAATAAGTTACTAAGCTATTTCTTTGTTGTATCAGGGTGCTTTTTTATACATGCATCAGCTTTAACATTACTATTACCCTTGCTGTTTTTGAAAATTTACCAAATCAAACCTAAATACTTTTATATAACTTATATAGGATTTTTTATTGCGGTTTATGCAATTGCAAACCAACTTCAGATATTGAACTTTTCTGCAAGATATTCTGATTACTTTGCAAATAATGAGACAACACCTATCGGTATTTTACAGCTAATATATTATGCTCCTTTATTTTATTTATTATATAAAGCAAAAGAATCTGATTATGATGAACATCTATTCTCCATATTCTTAATTTTCACGCTTTCATCGTTTATGTTCTCTATATTGTCTTACAAATTAACAGTTATGGGTCGGTTGAGCATTTATTATACATACCCCTTTTTGCTGTTTGTTCCTATGTTTATTAATTACGGTAAAGAAAAAGGAATCTTATTTTCCAACTATTGGGTTGGCCTTTACGTTTTATATCTGATATTCAGATTTTCAATGTATTTTTTGGAGTATGCATATACCGATGGTATAATGCCGTATAAAAGTATATTATGGGAGTAAAAACGAAAACTGTTTTGCACTTATGCTCGATTATGAACCGAGCTGGGCAGGAAACCTTTATAATGAATCTATATAGAAATATAGATCGTTCCACGATGCAATTTGCTTTTTTATGTTTGGCTGAAGGCAAAGGAGATTTGGATGATGAAATTGAATCTTTAGGAGGAAAAATATACCATATAAAACAAAAACATTACCGGATACGAATACTGGAGAGAGTGAATAAGATTATACAACTGGTAAAATTTTTTCATAACCATAAAGAGATAGATGTTTACCATATCCACAATTACCATGCGCTGGATGTGTTTGAACATTTGCTGGCGAGCAAATGGTGCGGTGTGAAAAAAGTCGTAGTGCACAGTCACAACAGTGAAGCTCCAAGAAAAGGTTTGCATAAGTTTTTTAGAAAAATCAATAAACTGTTCAAATTTGACAAGTTTGCATGTTCTCATCTTGCCGCAGAATGGCTCTTTGGACCAGGTTCCGACAACGGTGAAGATGTTCGGATTATCAAGAATGGGACAATTACTAATAAGTATAGGTTCAGCAACATAGATAGAATTAAAATAAGAGCTGAATTGGGCATTTCCGGGGCATTTGTTCTAGGACATATTGGGCGATTCAGTAGACAAAAAAACCACAAATATTTGATAGAAATTTTTCGCAAAGTGCATGCTTCAAATAAGAATGCTGTGCTTGTTCTTGTGGGCGTGGGAGAACTGGAAAATGAAATTAAAATACTCGTTAAAAAATATGATTTACTTTCATCGGTGCTGTTTCTGGGACTAAGGACGGATATAGAGGTCCTGTTGTCTGCTATGGATTTATTTTTATTTCCATCGCTTTACGAAGGGTTTAGTATGGTGCTGGTGGAAGCACAAACAAATGGTCTACCATGCCTTATTTCAGATACACAAGATCCGTCCATTTGCATAACGGATTTAGTACATTCATTTCCCATCGACATAGAACATATTAAAGAATGGGAAACGGCATCATTAAGTAATTTGGAGTCTACTAATTGCCGTGAAAATTATGCCTCAATTGTTCGAGATAAAGGATATGACTTTGCTGTAATCGCAAAGGAATTACAAAATTATTATCTAAAGGAAGTATGAAAATAGCTGTTTTATATATTTGTACTGGACTATACAGTGAATTTTGGAAGGGATTTTATGAATCCAGCCAAAAGTATTTTTTTATCAACGAAGAAGTGGAGTACTTTGTTTTCACTGATTCGTCGTCAATTAAAAGCACTTCTGATATAACAAAAATTCACAAGGAATGTAAAGGATTCCCAATGGATTCTCTTTTCAGGTTTGCCATGTTTCTGGAAATAAAAGATCAATTAAGTAAGTTCGATTATATCTTCTTCTTTAATTCGAATATGCAATTCGTTGATTATGTAGCACATGAAATTCTTCCTTCAGAAAATGAAAACAACTTGACAGCCGGTGTTTCACCTGGATATTACCAGACAAATTCCGCTTTTTTCCCTTACGAAAGAAATAAAAAATCCTTTGCCTATATTCCTTATATTAAGGATTATAACTACACCTATTATATGGGAGGCCTCAACGGAGGAAAAAGTACAGAATTTCTTGATCTGATAGAGACTTGTGCCAATTGGATAGAGAAAGATTATGCAAAGCATATTATCGCGATTTACCACGACGAATCTCATTTGAACAAATACTTGTTGAACAAAAAAGTAAAAGTGCTGACTCCGGATTACGGAATGCCGGAGGGATGGGCTTTTAATATGAAACCTAAAATCATCATAAGAGATAAAATCAAAATCAATTCTGTCTTTAAGAAGGGACCTGTCACTATTCTAAATAGGGTATTTCTTAAAGCGAAAAGAATATATAAAGCTATTACCTGGAAAATATGATTGTAGTAAGAGTTTGGGGCGGAATAGGGAACCAATTATTTGAATATGCTTTTGGTTGTTATTTGAAAGAAATGTTTAACTGCGATGTATATTACGATTTAAATACATTCCAGAAAATAGATAAGGTCCGCGTATTTGAATTAGATTTAATTGCAAACGATCTGCCTGCATTCAAATCAAATAAGCTTTTTTTCTCTAAATACAGAGGGGTAAAAAATAGGTTACTTCGCTATTGGTTTATGCTTGACAACAAATACATAAATGAAGTAGATTTTGATAAGTCAGGAATTGTAGATAATGCGCCTATTACATATCTGGAGGGATATTGGCAAACTCACTTGTATGTTTCTCAGTTAGTAAATCCATTAGAATTTTATTTTACACCTAAAGGACAAATTCCATTGGTCTTGAAAGACTATTTAAACACAATTGAGGCAGACCCCAATTCGATAGCCATACATGTGAGGCGAGGCGATTACTTTCAACCACACAATATTGAGACGTATGGGGTATGCACAAAGACGTATTATTGCAAGGCTGCTAATTATTTGTTATCATTAATGGAAATCTGTAGCTTTTATATTTTTACAGATGATGAAAACTGGGTAAAAGAAAATATCCCAACTGAATACAACTATAAAATTATTAAATCTTTTGATCAGATAAACGACTTCTGGTATATTCATTTAATGTCAAAGTGCCGGCATAACATTATATCAAATAGTTCATTTAGCTGGTGGGGAGCATATTTAAACTCCAATCCAGAAAAAATAATTATTTCGCCTGACAAATGGACTCTAAAATCCAATGAAACAATTTCATTAGATAACTGGGTAAAAATACAGACACATGAATAGTAATTTAAAAATAGATAATAAATTAATAACTGTTGGAATTTCATTTTATAATTCAGAATTATATTTGAAATTTGCGATCGATTCCATTATAAAACAGACGTATTCTTATTGGAAACTTATCCTTATAGATGATGGTAGTAGCGATCGTTCCCTCGAAATTGCAAATTCATATAAAGACGAACGAATCAGTGTGCTTTCGGATGGAATTAACAAGGGGTTTCAGATTCGGTTAAATCAACTGATTGAAGCAACCGATAGTGTCTATTTTGCCAGAATGGATGCAGATGATATAATGCATCCGCAAAGATTGGAAAAGCAAGTTCGTTTTTTAGAAAATCACCCCCATATAGATTTAGTGGGGTCTTATGCTTATTCCATTTCCAGCTCAAACAAAATTGCAGGTTTTTTAAGCAGACCAACTGAACCAAATAGCATCAAAGATGTATTTCAAAATAATTGTTTCATTCATCCAACTGTGATGGGTAGAACGAAATGGTTTAAAGCAAATAAATATGATGATAAATCAACCCGGATGGAAGATTTTGAATTATGGATGCGTACAATTGAAAAAAGCAAATTTTACAATTTGAATGAGCCCCTCCTTTTCTATAGGGAAATCGGGATACCTTCTATTCAAAAATACTTAAAAACACATTCAGGATTAAGAAGTTTGGTCAGGAAAAAGTTTGCGTTGCGAACGGTCGCATCATATCTAACAAAAAGTTATCTTAAATGTTTAGTTTACTATCTGTTCGACAAATTCGGTTGCATAGACTTTTTGATAAAAAAACGCTCTTCACTGTTAAATGAAATACAGATAAAAGAAGGTCAGGAAATATTAAAAAAAATCATTTAAAGGGCTTATCCTATTTATCATTTTTGTATAATGAAAAATATTCTTCACGTCGTTAATATCTATTTTACAATACCTTATTTTTTGGGTGAACAGCTAAACCACTTTGCAAACAAAGGGTATAAAATGCATGTTATATGCAGTCCGTCGTCCGAACTAAGCAACAGTGCGGCTATTTATAATTATAGCTATAAGGAGATTCCTATTATAAGAAAGATTTCAATCTTAATGGATATAAGAGCTATTATAAAAACAGCTGTATATATCCGAAAATATAAAATTGATATTGTAACTGGCCATACACCCAAAGGAGGGTTAATTGCAATGATTGCAGCATTTATAACGGGTATACAGACCCGTATATATTTTAGACATGGATTAGTTTATGAAACTTCCCGGGGGGTCCGAAGAAGAGTATTAATGTGTTTGGATCGCTTAACAGCCAGTCTGTCCACGCAAGTAATTTGTGTGAGTGAGTCCGTAAGCCGCCAAAGCTTGAATGATAAGCTGAACTCAGAAAAAAAACAAGCCGTACTTCATTATGGGACATGTAATGGAATAGATGTAAATCGGTTTAATAAGGATAGGATTGATCTGAAAACAATCAATCATTTAAAACAGGTACATAATATCCCTGCCGATTCTATTGTCATAGGATTTACAGGGAGATTAGTGAAAGATAAAGGGATCATCGAATTGGTGAAAGCTTTTGATCGTTTACAGCAAACGAACAAAAAGATCTTCCTTTTGCTTGTTGGGATGTTAGAAGTTCGTGATGCTTTGCCCGAAGAAACAGTCAAGTCAATTCAGAATAACACCAGCATTGTTTGCACAGGTTATATTAACTATAATTCGATTGAAAATTACTACGCTATGATGGATATTTTTATTCTTCCATCTTACAGAGAAGGGTTCCCAACTTCTGTATTAGAAGCATCCGCTATGGGACTTCCAGTAATTACAACTAAAGCGACGGGGTGCATTGACTCTATTATAGAAAATGAAACTGGGATTTTTGTAGATCATGATGCGCAAAAGTTATCAGATGCTATAAATATATTAGTATCAGATAAAGAGAAAAGAACAAGCATGGGAAAGTCCGGTCGGAACTTTGTAGTGAACAAATTCAGTCAAGAACTGATTTGGACTGAAATAGAAAAATTTTATTTATAATGCATATAACTATTTTCAGTTGGAATAGAAATTGAAATAGAAATTGAAATAAAGAAATTAATGAAAATACTTATTACTGGTATAAACGGATTTGTAGGTTCTAATCTTGTGAAAGCCCTCAAAGAAAAGCATACTTTGTATGGCATAGATATAATAACAACTAAAAAAGATGGTGTTGTGAAAACATATTCTTGGGCTGATTTAAATAATGGATTAAACACTGATTTCGACACAATTATTCATCTGGCAGGGATTGCCCATGACATAAAAAATAAAACCAAAACACAAGATTACTTTTCTATAAATACGATGTTGACTCAAAAGGTATATGATTTCTTTTTGGAATCGTCTGCTAAAAAATTTATTTTCTTTAGTTCTGTAAAAGCTGTCGCTGAATTTGTAGTCGGAAAAGAACTTACTGAAAATGTAACTCCTAAACCAAAAGGGCCATATGGTGAAAGTAAGATTAAGGCTGAAAAATATATTCAAAGTCGATTACCTAAAAACAAACAGGTTTATATACTCCGTCCGAGTATGATCCATGGTCCAGGTAATAAGGGTAATTTAAACTTACTATACAGTTTTATTAGTAAAGGAATTCCTTGGCCGCTTGGCGCTTTTGACAATAAGAGATCTTTTACCTCTATTGATAATTTATGCTTTATCCTAAATGAATTAGTAGTAAAAGAGATTGCCTCCGGCATTTATAATATTGCTGATGATGAAGCAATATCAACAAATGAAATTATCTACATTACATGCGATGTATTGGAAAAAAAAGCTCATATTTGGCATCTTCCAAAAGTATTAATGCATTTTTTTGCTTCTCAGGGAAGTATTTTTAACTTCATGTTAAATACTGACAGCCTTAGAAAGTTAACTGAGAATTATGTGGTAAGTAATACAAAAATAAAGAATGCTCTTTGCATTGAACAGATGCCTGTAAGGGCTAAAGAAGGATTGATTAAAACAATAAAAAGTTTTAAAAATTAGATTAAACGAATAAGTATATTTCAGTACTAATTCTAAATTTCGCTGGCATTGATAAAATGTCAAAATAATAACAATTATTATTTATGAATAAAGCAGAGAAAGAAGAAATTGACTTGATAGATCTAATCCAAAGGACTTGGGCTGGTCGTAAACTTATATTTAAAATGTGTGGATTCTCCTTACTTATTGGTATAGGCGTTGCGTTTAGTATTCCAAAAGAATACACGACATCTGTCAGTCTTGCTCCAGAAGCCAAAGCAAAATTAGGCGAAGGTAATTTAGGCATGTTGGCTAGCATGGCCGGGATTAATCTATCTGCCAGTGCAGGAGAAGACGCCCTGTCTCCAGATCTATATCCTGATATAGTGAAATCTACTCCTTTTCTATTAGATCTTTTTCCAGTCCAAATAGTGACACAAAATAAGGAGATGCCTCTTTCATTGTATGAATATATGGATAAACACCAACGATCACCATGGTGGTCTACGATAACTTCCGCTCCTTTAAAAATCGTTGGGTGGGTAATGTCTCAAATTAAAGGAGATAAAATTACCGCATCCTACAATTCAAAACCAGACGCTTTTAGATTAACCAAAAATCAAGCTGCAAATGCAACTGCAATTAGTAAACGCATTGCAGTTAGCGTTGATAAAAAAACCGGGGTAATATCTATAAGTGTTACTATGCAAGACCCAGTGGTTTCTGCCCAACTTACAGACACTGTTATGTCTAACTTACAAATATATATAACCGAATACAGAACTAACAAGGCAAAAAGAGACTTGGCATATACGGAAAAATTATATAAAGAAGCTCAGCAGGATTATTACGCAGCTCAGCAAAAGTATGCTAATTTTGCTGATTCCAATCAAGATATCATATTGATTGGATTTCGCAGTAAGATGGAACGATTGCAAAATGAAGCAACTTTGGCATACAATCTTTACAACCAACTATCTCAACAACTACAATTAGCTAAAGCAAAAGTACAGGAAGTGACTCCAGTCTACACGGTGGTTCAACCAGCATCTGTTCCTTTAATACCGGCATCTCCAAATAAACCTATGATTCTTATTGGTTTTATATTCATGGCATTTGCCGGGAGTGTGGCATGGATACTAATTTTTGAAGATTTAACAAGGCAGTTGCGAAAAAAAAAGTTTGTTGATTCCAAGGCATAATCCCTTAAAAGGAAATAGAAACAATTAAAAAAGAAAATCGCCATCAATAAGAATTGATGGCGATTTTCTTTTTTTAGAAATATCTACTATTTAAATAACGTTATCATACTAGCTATAATTGCTCCCAACGAAGCAGTTGAAGTTCCTATTGAAAGAATCTCGCCTGTAGTCATTCCTCGTTTCTCTGGTTTGCTTGGTACAATGATTTCGCAGCCTGGCTGAATAGCTTTGGAGGAGCCTCCCGACACTTCGGCTACGGTTCCATTCATATAGACTACGTATACTTTGCTTTTCTTTGCACGGGGTCCGACTCCTCCGGTTTGGTTGATATAGGGTTTCAT
>Ga0074193_1003494_pt1 | contig 11400 bp, 8 predicted proteins | sample EPASupsiteHSE605_FD_64523 | JGI IMG/M metagenome (GOLD analysis project Ga0074193, IMG submission 64523) | Bioremediated contaminated groundwater from EPA Superfund site, New Mexico - Sample HSE6-05 | ecosystem: Environmental > Aquatic > Deep subsurface > Groundwater > Contaminated ...
TCCCTATTTTGAATCCTTCTCTTTCCAAGTTATAAGAAACCAGTCGAACAATAGCCTCCTCGTCGTCAACCACCAAAACCCTCTTATCCAAACAATACAACTCCCTAATATTAGAAATTATTAACATCAAATACGTAACCGAATTACCCATACTATCTTAAATTTAACCCAAAGCTAGCCAACAAACAAGAACGAAGACCTATTTTAAATCCTAAGATCTTTTTAATTAATATCGAAGGTCCGAATGTCAATGAATTTCTGAGCCACGTGCTGATGAATTTTTGAGCCAACGTGCTCGCGAATTAGTGAGCCAATTAGCATCAGTTAATCTTGTTCTTTTTTTTAACAGAAAACCGTCGTCGTCGAGGCTGTTAAGATGTGGTCAACGCTTGCGTTGTCCAAGCGGTTGTGGGCTCTGTGGATAACTCCCTGAAGGAGTTATCCATAGAATCCACAATTGCGGCATCTTAATGGCCTCTCATCCCTGATCCATCCGGTAAGATGGATTGTTCATGTTCATGATGTGTGACCGAAAAGTGAGACGGTCCACCAGAGCTGTAATGAGTGTTGTGTTTTCAAAAAGCTCTGTCCATCTTGAAAACTCCAGGTTACTGCTAATCATCACGCTGCTTTTTTCCGCCCGGTCAGAGATGACCTTGAAAAGAAGTTCAGATTGATGGCGGTTGAAGCTTAGATAAGAAAGTTCATCAATTATAAGCAGTTCAACTTTTTGCAGTTGTTTTTCAAGTTTCTGCAACTCTCGCCGGTCCTTTGCCTCCACCAGCATGGTAGCCAAAGTGGCAGCTGTGAGAAACTTAACCCGAAAACCGGCTTCGCAGGCTTTAAGACCAAGGGCAATACTCAGGTGACTTTTACCTCCGCCGGAGTTGCCGATCATGACGATGTTTTGCCGGTTATGGATGAAGTCACAGCAGGCAAGTTCATGAATAAAGGCATCTTCCACATGAAGTAATCGTTTCAGATCCAGCTCGTCCAGCGTTTTTTGATGCGGAAATCCGGCCGCTTTAATGCGTTGTTTTTGCTGATTGATTCGGCGGGAGTCCAGTTCCTGCTTCATCATGGCAATCAGGAAATCTTCATAGCCTACCTGCTCATTTTGACGCAGTATTTCTTGATACCGGGAAAAGCTGGAAATACGCAGCTGTTTTGCATACAGGGCAATGACTTCCTTTTTCCCATTCATTGTGCCACCACCTTGTATTTGCGGTCATAGGCCGCCAGGTCAATGGTATTCACTGTAATGTCTGTGGTTAGGCGTGGCATTGGTTTAGCTGGTGGAGCTAATTCGCTGCGTACCAGTTCAATGGTCGGTTTTGTGCCTGCTGGTAGCTGGTCACGTATGGCTAAGAGTCGGTTAACACCATACTCTACACTGAGCTTTAGTAGTTTGACGGTATCTTTGGCATCATGAGGGAAGGTTTTTCCCCAGTCCAACAGTGCAGCAGCAGCGGATTTTCGAACAGGCTTGGCATGATACACCGACCGAGGCTTTTGCTCAAGCAAGGGCAGGTAATGCTCCAGCTGAAAAAGCGTTTCTGATCGCCCGTAATTGCGTGTGTGTTCTGCAACGTTTTCTGCGTTGTAATAACAGGTAATGTGATTGCCGTAACCTTTCACACTTACTTGACGGTCTACCAGTTTTACGGGCACTGAGTAACGGTTCCGATCAAACTGAACAGTACTGTCATCGTATACCCGTGCGGATAAACTTTTGCTGGTATCAAATATAAAGGCTGGGAGTGGGTGAAGGGCATAGCAGTCTGTTTCTGACTGTTGGCCTACGGTTTGGCTCCTGCCCTGAATTTGATGATGCCGGTAATCCAGGCAGCCCGTCAATAAAATTTGGTTCAATTCTTCAATGGTTTCAACCCGTGGTACTGGTACCAAGATGTTTCGCCGGGACCAACCCACAAGGTTTTCCACCAAGGATTTTTCGTTTCCACTGTTAATGTTGGTGAAATGCATATCAAATGCATAATGGGCACTGAGTGCCTGATAAGCAGCCTGGGGCTTGGCGTATAGACCAAAGCCTTCTTTGACGGCTACTCGTGCGTTATCAAAAATGATTTTTCCTGGTACGCCGTTAAAATGTGTGAATGCATCGACATGGCCTTCCAGGAATGACTCTTGGTTCTGACGATAGAAGGCTTTGACAAATATATCTGCACTGTAGCATGGGCGGTAACAGAATAACTGCACCTTTGTTTTTTCGTCTCTAAAGTAGACTGTGGCTTCACCCCAGTCTATCTGAGCAGCTTCACCAGGATCAAATTGCAATGGCATAAAGGCTTCCTTGTTCTTGGGTCTCATTTCATTGACAATGTTTCTAATTGTGGACTCGCCACCAGTAAATCCTTTTTCCTTTTTTAAGCGATGGTAAATTCGCCTAGCAGTATGGCTTTGTTTTTTTAATCCTTCAGCTTCATCCTGGGCGAAACACTCTTGGATAAAAGCACGGACTTCTTCTGTCACGATAGATGATGCCCGTTCGTACAGTTTTCGGTTCCATGGAACGTGATCGCCATCGCAGTATTTCTTTACCGTATTTCTAGAAATGCCTAATGTGCGGGAAATAGCTCGTTGAGACTTGCCTTCCTGGATATACATATGTCGTATTTGGCCATATAGATCCACGTCTACGATCACACCTTTCACTCTCCCATCAATTGAATTGATCCTTTCAATTGTATAGGAGTTTGTATTAGGTGGCTTACTTTTTCATCAGCACATTTCCAGGACATTTTCCTTGAGTGGCTCACTTTTCCATCAGCACAACATGTGTTTTTGGCTCACTATTAGAATAGCATTGGCATGCTAATCATCCCTTTCCTCCAATCTCTACACAATTGTTTGCAACTACTTTAATAGTTCATAGGAACAAATCCAGTCCGATCAATGTCTGGGTTACCGGTAAAATGGTGGTATGTAATTTCTTTTAAATCCTCTGGTGGAATTTCATTATCAAATACAATAATTTGTTTATCTTTTCCTATCTTATATAAATTATAAAAAAATTCCGCCTTTATACTTTTATCGACTTCTTCATTTTTTTCATTTTTCCTTTTATCTTTTTCTTTGTAAGTCGTTAATGGAGAATCCAGAACAACAAATCCCGGATGTGGAAGTCCATGTTGCTTACAATATTGCATGATAGCAATTATAAAAGATGAATTTATAATTGCTCTTGATCCTTTACCATAAGATGCTTTTGTTTTTCCACAAACAATTACATCATTCGCTTTTCCATTAAATTTGACTACAGTTTCATTGGTCTTATCAATAAAATTCCAATTCTGCATCAATTCTTGAATCAGCTTGCAAAACTCTATCATAAGTTCATCTGATAATTTTTTAATTTCCACCTTATTAGAAGTAGCCTTAGTATTATCAATACGTTCATTAAGCTCTTGAATACGGCAGTTTGTTTCAAATAGCTTCTTTTTGTTATTTTGAATAGCTATAGCCATATCTCTAATTTTTTGATAATGCTCATGTTCAGTTAATGTCTTTGAAATTAGTTTTGCCTGCTCTTCAAGCCTACTTTCAAAAGATTTAATCTTCTCTTTCTCACGTAAGATGGATTCATTTATTTCCAATAAATCTTTTTCAAAATCATCTATAGTTCCTTGAAGATCGAAGAGATGAGTCTTTAACTTATCCTTTTCTTTATCTATAGCAATATAATATATCTCCTTATTCTCCATAGAAGATTTCATTGTTGTGTGGCATATAGGACATTTAACATCTATTATTTGACTCGTATAATCATAAGATTGTTCAATAAATTTCAACCTATCAATATCAGATTCATAATTTTTTTTAAGTAGTTTGAATTTTGATAGATTGTCTATAACTCTATTTTTTTCTCTTAATGTTGAATTTAATATGGCTAATTCCTTTTCGCGTTCTTCTTCAATCACTTCTATTGCGGAACGCTGTTGCTTTATTGAGTTTTCTATATTTTTTATTAACTCAGAAATCTGCTTGAAATCATAATTATTAAAGATAGTCTCGGCCGCTGTAATTTCTTCGTGTAAATCATTGCAGATTAGAGTTAATTCATCAATTGCGCCTTTTAACTGTGCTTTTTTAACTTCTATGCTTTCAGGCTGAATATACTTCTGATAATCGAGACCAGATAATACTGTAAAAAAGGAGGCTGCTTCTTTAGTGGAACTTCTATCCCTTTTTGTATCACCCATATAAATGGGTGAGTTTTTCTGAACTATACGAGTTTCATTTATCATCATTAAATATACAAATTTTCTGAATGTGAATGCTTCTGTTTCCCCATTAGTACTTTTTCTCAGAATGTTTCTATATGAACAATTGCATAGTGTTAATAATTTTGATGACAAGCTATTTTTTGCGTTAGAAGAAATAGATAAAGTTTCTGAATTAGCATCAGTTAAATGGTCAATATCTGCATAAATATAATAAATATTATTTTTTTCACTATCCAGTAGGCTTCTTTTTAAAGTTATTTTTTGATCTGATGACTTATCTAAAAATTCTAATAAGACCCACTCATATCCGCTAGCCTCATTAGGAATTTCAGGTATGTCTGTAGACCCCAAAATATAATTAATGCATTCATAAGCAAAAGATTTACCAGTATCAGAGGCTCCTGCAATAACATTTAGTCCTCTATTAAAAATCAAAACAGCATCTTTTTTCCCTGTGCCTTGCAGTTGCAATTTCTTTAACTCTATTCCAAAGTCAGTCATTTATTCACCTCCAATGAAAGTACTATTTTCAAACTCTCCAGACCATTTTCCTATATTACCATTTATGTATTTATAAATTTGCCTATCAGAATACTTTAAAAAGAATTCATTAACGGTGGCAATATTAATTATTAATTCTTCAACATAGGTATTTTGAAATAGATTAACAAATTGGTGTGTTAATTGGTTGTTTTGATAATAAATTCCAGTCTTAGAATACTTAACACTTACAAGCCCTTTTGCGATTATCAGGTCTAATCCTTTGTTAATTAAATCTCTTTTAATAGCTATTTGTAGAACGGCACTTTAGAATCGGGTCAAACAGCAGATTAAAATTCCAGAGAATCGGATGAAAACCGCACGATATATTTCCAAACGACACATAACGACCGTGAAAACGGCTGATTAAAATATAAGATCTGATAAATAATGACCATGATGCGAACACCATGGTCAGAAGATCAAGATTATATATAGTTATGAGATTTGAGTGCTCGGAGTGCCTCAGCGACAGTAGCGGCATCGACAGGGTTCATGATCGCGGAAAGCCGTTCATTGTTCCAGAAATAATCGCCATAATCGGCAAGGTCAGACCCGACATCAAAAGCTGGGATACTTATGAAACCGCCGTTTATATATCTACCAATAAGAAAGACAAACCCGCTGCGGCTACTGATATGAATCTCATAATGGCTACCATGGTTGATCAGACTGGTTACCCTACCTGTCCAGTTTTCAGAGCGACGGCCGATCTTTTCGTGACACAGAAATACAACCGGTGAAAAAGCTTGTTTAGGCATAGGACGCCTCCTTAACGTAGAGCAAAGTTGTTACTGGTAGCGAGGATGACCTCGGTATCGATGATAGTTTTCTGAAGCTGCGTGCCGAGGATAAGGGCATCAGTCATGACGCTGTTGATGAGCCGAGGAGTACCCTGACAGAAGTTAGCAACGGCATGGACAGCGGCTTCATCAATCATAGTACGTGTCCCGCCGCCGGCATCGATGCGGGAGTAAATGTAATCCTTAGCCTCGTCGGAAGAAAGACCTTCATAGTTATAGTGAATGGTTATGCGCTGCCGGAGAGCTTCATGGACCGGCTTTTCAAGGATAGAACCAAGATAGGGTTGGCCGATAAGGACCAGGGCAAAGCAGTCGAGGCTGTCAAAATGGGCATTCAGGAGCATCTTAATATCCCTAAGGATGCCGGTAGAGAGATACTGACTTTCATCGATGGCCAAGAGGAATGTTTTACGCTTCTCCTTCAGCAGATGAAGGAGGCGTTCCTGGATGTTTCTGAACATCACAGTCTTTTTGGAGCTGTAGTCAAGACCGAGTTCGAAGCAGAACTGGTGGTAGAACTCGGTAACACTGACCGTTGAGAGGCAGACGTAGGAAAGTTGGAACAGATTGGGGTTCAAACTTTTAGCAAAACAGCGCAAGGCAAAGGTTTTACCCATACCAGGCGGGGCAGTAAAAAGCCCGATTCCCCTGGCATTTTTAAGATAATCGAGTCTGGAGAGCATTTGCTGATGGTCTCGAGAATTGAAAGCAAGGTTCTCAGGAAGAGACTTCTCAAAAGGATTGAAGTTAAGACCATAAAAGGATTTAAACATGGATCGGGCCTCCCATTTTAGAATAATCAATAGCGTGAGTATTATTGCGTTTAGTGCGGCCATTCTCCACCCGGTTGGTAGGCCGAATGGGATAATGGATGCCATCGGACAAGATGTAGGCATCCTGCATGCGATCTGGCAGGAAACGGATCTCGACTTTGGAACGGATGAACTGCATGGGAACATCGTAAGAAAGGTTATCGATGGAAACCGTAGCATCAAGATTAACCTTGCGGGTGATGCGGTTCATAAAACATTCATCGAGCCATTCTTGGCTTTTGGGCGGTCGGACATGGGCGATACCCAACTGGTAGCGTTCCATAGGGGTGGTGTTGATGGAACGGTTGAAAGTAGTATTGCGTTTGCGAACATAATCAGCAAGCAGGCGATTGAGTTCTTCCAGGGACGCGACTTCGGAGGGATCGAAGCCGTTAAGCCAAGTATCCTTAACCGTTCGGAAACTGCGTTCCACCTTCGCCTTGCTAGCTCCATCTCGAACCGGTGTATGGATCTTGACGATACCGAGAGAACCACAAATCAAAGCAAGCTGGGCATTGGCATAGGTACAACCATTGTCCAGATAAATTTTTTTACATAGACCATAGCGGGCAATAGCGTCCTTGAGGACGAGCTGGAAGTTATAAGCATTGTCATTGTAGAAGAAACGGGCACCGACAATCAGGCGGCAATGGTCATCGACGATATGGATAAGATAAGTACGCCTGAGCTTGCCGTTTTCCTTGATGTAGGTGGTATAGCAGGTATCGGCCTGATACATCCCACCGGGATAAGCCTCCTCAAATGCCTTACGGTCCTTCTGATTAGGGTTGACGGCAGCCCTCAGGTCATTGCGCTTGATGAAACGCTGGACGCTGGAGAGGGAAACCTCGGATTGGTTGATGAAGCCATCCTCGATGAGCTTGTTATAAATGAGGGTCGCGTTGATCCTAGGGAACTTTTCCCTGAGCTGATAGATCTGATCAATGGCCCGGTTATCCAAGGAACGTGGTGTTCCAGCATCACTGCGTTGTCTAGGCATAAGGCCGTCCATCCCAAACTTTCGATAGTATTCCTCCCACTTCTCAAGGGTCTTGGGATTGTAGCGCATGATTCTACCATCGGGAAGGGTCAGTTCGTTCTCAGTGATCCTGCGATAATAGGCCGTCTTTGAAGGATCAGTAAAGACATCTTGGATGACCGGAGCAATCAAGGCAAACCGGAAATAGGCCATCTCGATGGCGACTTGGTTATTGAATTGCTTTTTCAGGGCAAACACCTCCTGAAAATAGGATAATCCATCGACTGCCTGACAACCATGACGGAGGTATGAGAAAAGGAAAAACAAAAAGATGCAGGAATCAAGCCGAACTGCAGCGTGCCGTTTTGGAAACACCCTGAAGAAAAGACATAGCATGAAGGCGATAAAAAAGAAATAAATCATCTGAAGTAGCCACAGATGGCAGGAGGGCTAAAAAATCAAGAGGTTTTGTGGAAAGATCTCTAAGCAGCCCAAGCCAGAGCTTTTTATGGAGAGTAAAAAGGCGCTTCCAGGCATATAGCGTAGAATGGGCGATCTGAAACTTGTCACAGATATCCCTAACGGTCATCTGGGAGAGATAATAATCTCGAAGGACAGTTAGGATGAAAACCAGGCTGTAAGAGCCGTAGGGAATGATGATTTCCGGCAGGATGGCATGGGTGCGGCCACAGGAAGAACAATTGAGACGGGTTACGGAAATCCGATGGGTAACGGTCGCGCCGTGTTCAAAGGAAATTAGATAACGCTCATAGTTGGCGTAAAAGGACCAATGGGGATGTTTGGCACCACATAACGGACAGAGATAATCCAGATGGGGCAGTCTCTCCTTAGAAAAATCCAGCATGGCATCCTCAAATATCTCCTGAGCAGAAAGTTTTATTAAGTTCAGCTTGCAAAAAATCTTAAATACTCTTATCATAATTTTGTGAGGCAGTGTACTCCAGTACATTGTTGCAGAGAAGAGAAAGAGTGTTAGGCGTGCAAGCAAAACGGACTCTTTCTCTTCTTCTATGTTTTTTTATTAATGATATGGAATATAGGGATATGGGTCAAGAGGCGCCGGTAAGAATGTGAAGAATTTTACGACACGATCCGGTCGGCTATATAGATAGAGAAGAAAAAATAATTTGCAGTTTATTAGGTGGGACGGGGAATAACAATTCGCCGCTCTACATCTAGACATTAATGGTTGTGCCCATTTTATTAAAGAATGGGTAAATAGACTTTGGATTAATACTGTTATCTACTTTCTGAATATGGATATGGTCCTAATTGAAAAGATAAGAAGGGTAGTATTATGTTAAATTTAGACAACAGTGAAAATGGCTAGTAGTAAACAGAAGAAGTGTGAAACGGACTGTACAAGTTGTCATGAATCTCCTGTTTTACTGAAGCGTCATCCAAACAGACGACACATCCTTACATCCCACCATACGGTGGGCTTATTATTTCCACCAAAAACGCGGGTTGTAAATTTAGACAAAATATCTCTATAGAGAAGGAATTTGTCAAGTTTTGGAGAAGTGGAATTATAACGTGGCAAAAAAACCAAATCATAAGACCCAATTTTGTTTGAGAAGATGTAGCTAATGTTTATTACATCAAGCTAGACCCATCTGTCCAACTTCACGTAAGGCTAATAATCAGCAGCTCGCTATATTCCTTTTTATTTAGTTTTATATTTTGTTGGGCTAATCTTAACAAAAAACTATCTAAAAGAATACCGTTGAAATATGAATCTTAATTAATGACTATAGTTTGAAGATCGAATCATTTCTTATTAAGCACAGACTAATGATCCGTGATAGCTTCGCATTTTCCATACTAAAAAGTAGTTAGTTTATATAGCCTTTACTATAATATGGGAGTAGTCTATGGAAAACTATTAGTTATTGCTTTTTCTTAAATCAAATCAAAGCGGTAAAGGATGTTGTAGAAAATGCACTATGGATTTGGATATAGTCAAAAAGCCAAGAACAATGATAAAGAAATAATTATAACCAAACATATTTCAAAAGAGGAATATGACAAACATAATAAAGACATGGAATTTTGTAGATATTATAGTCATTTAAAAGAGATTTATTCCTTAGTTAATGACAATGCAAATAAATATCTTCAATATATGGAATTGGTCAGTAATATCACAAAAACGGAAAAAATGAATGACCAGCATATTGGACTAGAGGGAAATCGGTTATTGATAAACTATTTAACGTCTATGGGAATGTTCATTGACTATGGGGAAAAGGAAATTGGGAAAGCTCTTGGGAAAAATGCAAGAGAAGAATTTCAGAAGAAAACTAACGAACTATATAATAAATATATATCATATCGTTTCATTGTTTTAATGCGTAATTACGCAGTGCATTTTAGCTTTCCTCTACAAACATACATTAGAAGCCTTGTTAATCCATCTGGACTATTTGCAAACAAAAGCACACTGTTAAAATTTAAGAAATGGAAGCATGCTAAAGCCGATATAGAAAAGATGCCAGAAAATATAAAAGTAGAAACGCATGTTATTCAAATGCAAGAGTGTATTGCTGAACTTTTCAACCACTGTCTATTTGTGTTTTCAAGTAAACTTATTAGCGTTATCGAATATGCTAATGGTCTTGTTAAATCAGTAAACAAAAAAAGACCTGTTTTTATCGAATTCGAAAGTGAAGAACATTTTAAGGCTGGGGAATTTACTTTGCACTTTGTTGATTTTGGAGTAGTGCTAAGCGCTCTCAAAGATTTGCGAAGCCATCCTTGGATAATGATCAAGGACAAGACCTCTGAAGAATTGGAGACAAGATTAGAATTCTATTATAATAATAATTTTATTATGGAAGGTTCGATAAGCGACTTTAAAGAGATAATAACTAATTCTTCAGACCCTAAAGATAAAGATCCAAGATTAGCATTAGGAGATAGGTTTACATTGGATGGTTTCCCGAAGGAAGAAGTTTCGACGTTAGTTAGAGTGATAAATATAACAATACTATCCAAACAATTAAATGGTAAACCTGATAGGATTCAATATTATATTGAACCTTATTCAAACGAAACCGGATTAGTGGAATAAGTAAGGTGAGTTGATAATTGGGCATTTTTTTATATTACTTAACAGGAGTGGGGTAACATGACATACTACCAGGTCTTTTTTTTACCGTGGTACAAGGTTGAGAAAAGTATTACCATAGGTCCTGTTACTCTTTGGTCATACGAAGAAGCTGATAGTAGAATAAAGGACAAAGAGATAAGACAATGGCTTGATAGGTACTTTAAAGCTTATGTAGATAATACAGGTAAACCTGTTGGCACAATAACTGTGTGTTCCACAAAAGATGATTTCGTTTCTAGGGATAATGATTTTCACAATATTAGAGATGCTATAAACTGCTTAATATTTGCTGCGATTATTCCTCAAACACTCAATGGCGTGGGATCAGATAATAACAGTCTTGCACCCCCAACGTCAGATTTATTTGAATTAGTTAATCAAAGATTTGTGCCAGATAATGATTATATTGCAGTAAGTACAGGGAGCGTCTTTAGTGGTGGCCTTAAGATTGGTCAAGTATTCTTTTCAAGACCATGGGCTATTGGTAGCTTATTAATAAGTATAGATGGAGAAATATTAGATGGTTTAAATAAATGTTTTTATCTAGATACATCTGAGGATCTAAGATTACGGATATTAAGAAGTCTTGAATGGTTTAGAATGGCACATATTGAGAGTCAGATTGACGTTCTTTCTAGGGTAGTCATGATGGCCACTGCTTTCGAAATATTGTTAGATATTGATAATGATAAGAAAGCTAGATCATTTGCTAATAAGCTTGAAAGAATAATAGCCACGGAAAGTTTTACAAAAGAGAAAAGAAAGCTTGGCAGAGAATATGAGGAACGTACTATTGCTTATTGGTGGGCCTTCTTCTTTTATCAGTTAAGAAATGGGATCGTCCATGGAGATATCATTCATAATGATCAGCTAATATATAGAGGAT
>Ga0074193_1003495_pt1 | contig 11399 bp, 9 predicted proteins | sample EPASupsiteHSE605_FD_64523 | JGI IMG/M metagenome (GOLD analysis project Ga0074193, IMG submission 64523) | Bioremediated contaminated groundwater from EPA Superfund site, New Mexico - Sample HSE6-05 | ecosystem: Environmental > Aquatic > Deep subsurface > Groundwater > Contaminated ...
GGTTAACATAATCACGGGAAGCTGGTGCTGAACCGGATGATTTCTGATCCATTTTAAGACATCCCAACCGTCCATATTTGGAAGAACGACATCTAGAATTACGGCTTCAAAGGGAGATTGTTCGAGGTTTTCTAAGGAAAGAACAGTCAAACGATCTTTGCTTCCTTTTCCCTGTTCCACCCGGATCAGCATGTTTTTCGAATCAATATCCGAAACTTTGAGGCTAAGTGCCTCGCTAATACGCAAACCTGAAGCGTAGATAGTCATAAGAATGGTTCTGTGTTTGAAGTTGCTAACGTGATCCAAAATAGATAGGATTTCTTCTTGAGAAAGTACCTGATTAAGTTTTTTGTGGCGTTTAGGTCGAACAATGACATCGCCTGACCAATTGAGGTTGAGCACTTTGTTGAAGAAAAGCTTAAAAGCACTACAAGAAATGTTGATGCAACTATGACTTATTCCGGATTTGATGCGATAATAGAGATAGCTTTTGAGTTCATCGGGCGAGATGTTTGTGGCAGGTCGCTTGTAATATTGTTCGAGTAGATTCAATTGGCAGAGATAATGTCGTTGGGTTTGGGGTGAGTAACCCCTAAGTTCCATTTCGAACTTCAATTTTTGAAGATGGAGTGAAAGGGTTTTTTGCAAGTTTTGAGGCATGATATTCATCCTTTCCAAATTAATTTGGGTAGCAAAAAGATGATATCATGCCTCATATATTTATTTTGTCTTTATAAAGCCACCGCGCAGCGGTTTAGTACAATTCCCTATTCATAATTCGCAACTGTCGGCTAAGTCGGAGGGATTGCTCCCTCTTTCTCGCCTAAGAACTGTACGTGTCCCTTTCAAGACATACAGCTCAAGCTCTCATTTATCCGTCTGTCTTTATGATATTTCCGCCAATCTCAGTTGTCTTATGGTTTTACAGCCTTCCTGTTTTTGTTGTTCATTTTGAGGCTCACCTTTTAACGGGAACATTTTTCCATATCGTCTATTACAATATCCATGTACCAATTGTAAATTATTATATTTCCTTGTCCCGCCCTGTATCACTGGTACTTTTTCTTTCACTACCAGCTTTTCACTAAAATCCGTAATACTCATTCTGCATATAGGACATTTATAATTCTGTATTTTAGCCAGTTTCTGTTTGCTTTTAATACAGTTTCTGTCAAACTCCTTTTCGTCCCTATTCTCGAAGTATTCGTTAAGGCAAGCGTCATATGGCGTTGCTCTGAATTTGATAAATGTATGCCTGACTATTGGTATCCACGACATTTTTGTGAGTTGCTTATGCGCTTTCGGGTCGGTCAGTATCCATCGGTTTTTGCTTTGTCCAGTTATATCCGGTTTGTAGTATCTATCTATTATCCAAGTTTTGCTTTTCTTTGGATGTAGATATTTTAAAAATATAAACGTACATTCCCAGACATGGTGGTCCATATATGAATACGTCTGTTTTGCGACCGAAGGCGACCAATAGTTCCCTATGCCTCTAATAATGGGATTGAGTTTGTCTATTATTGCACTAACGCTATTGCCTTTCAGTTTCTGTATTTCCTTTGAGATGGTTTCCTTGCCTTTCTTGATAGATTCCTTAGATGGCTTTATCAGCAGTTTTTCGCCCTGATATGTTTGGTATAATCTAACATTAAATCCCAGAAAGTTAAAGCCTTCCTCTAATGGCACTACTCTTGTTTTTTCTTTTGATAATTCCAGACCCCTTTTATCCAAATATGGTTCCAATAGTCCATAGACATCTTCTGCATCCTTTTGTGTATTACACATTATTACAAAATCATCTGCATAAAACGCCAGTGTATATTTGGTCTTATTTGTATAACTTGCAATTCTGCCATTGCTCTTCACGGGTTTGTACTTTATTCCAAGTAAATCTTCCATACCCATTAGCGCAATGTTTGCAAGTAGCGGTGATATGATATTTCCTTGCCCGGAACCAGATTCTGTTTCGTTAAATACACCGTTGTCAACATATCCTGCTTTCATCCATTTGCATATCAAGTCAGCATAGGGAAATTCTTTTATCTGCTCCTTAATGTAATCGTGATTCAGATTGTCAAAGCAGCCTTTAAAATCCCCTTCAAAGATCCACCTTTTATTGCCTCTGCAGCAGGACAGAAAGATCCTCGAAATAGCGTCGTGACACCCTCTTTTGGGTCTGAAACCGTATGATATTGGTTCAAACCTTGCCTCCCACTGTGGCTCCAATGCTCCTTTACAGATATTTTGGTATATTCTGTCTCGCACTGTAGGTATACTTAGTGGTCTTAATTTTCCGTTTTTCTTTTTGATGTAGGTTCTACGTGACGGTTTGGGATTATGTTTTTCTATATCCAATCCAGATAAATCATAAAATAATTTAATTCTATCTTTATTGGATAATGCCGTTTCACCGTCAACACCTGCTGTCTTTTTGCCCTTGTTAGTTTGAGTAACTCTTTTTATGGATACCAGCAGCATTGCCTTACTTCTTACTAAGAGTCTTTGCAGATTTCTTACTTTGCGTTTATCACCAAGACATTCGGCACGGTATATCCGCTGTTGCAATTTTTCTACATACCCGTCAACATGGAACCAGTCGATATGTTTCCATTGGGTATCGAGAGATAATGTGGACTTCCTATAACTTGAAGCTTTTCGCATCTGTTACCTCACTTTTGAAATCTTGCTTTTCGTTTTATTCCGTGTTGATTACCAGTTGGAAGTCAGCACCCTTTCGGGTATGTAATTTTTACATTATTCGCCCAGTTATTTCTTATTCCTGTTGGTTTGCACCATAGCGACATTTGCTTTTTCCAACGCTCCTTTATCCTCTGAAGATTGTGTCTTCCTTGCGGTTGACCTACCGAAAAATCGGACTCCATAGGACTTATCAAGTTCAGCTTCTATTAGATACGAATGGGTTAGGTTCATTCAATACACCGGCAGATATGTAGGTAGTAACATACGCATATCGGAAGCTACGTTTTCAAATCTGCAATACAATGGCTAACATATCCCAACCATTGCTGCTAATGACGATGCTTAATCGTAAACCATACCATTCTTTCCCTCGCCCCTAGTTGCCATGGATACTAGGCAACCAGTTGGGCTTTTCCTCATGCAACCCACCCCGGAGTTACCCCCGACGCAGTTTCGGACGGGAATGTCCCTACTACTGGGACATCAGACTGTAGTCTGCACTAATCTTTCAAGAAGAAGCCGCTTCTTGTCGCACACCGATTATTAGCCTAATTGTAACTTACGCAAGTCTCTTCCAACTTCTGGTTATGTGCATTTGTTGTCTTCTGCAAATTAAGTCAATACTACTTGCAAGGAGATGATTAGCAAATGCAATCCAATAAAACTTGTCCACTTGTTGAACAGTACCTAGGGTATCTTGTCGTTATAAAAGGCAGATCAGAAAACACGGTTAAGGAATATCGTACGGATTTACTTATGTTTTTCAACTTTGTAATGGCATCCCGAAACAAGCCTATAACTAACAAAATCTTTGTAGAGGTTGACTTGGAATTCATAAAAACGATAACTCTTAACGATATGTTTACATTCATTGCATATTGTCAAACTGAACTACACGCTTCGCCTGGCACTAGAGCAAGAAAAATCGTATCTATCCGTCAATTTTGGAAGTATCTCAAAACAAAGGCTCATCTCATTGATAACAATATTGCTGAAGAATTGGAAACCCCAAAACTCCCTAAAAGAATACCCAAATACTTAAGTCTAGAAGAATCAGTTAGACTTCTAATTCAATGCGAGGAGTCTCCACGCGATCATGGCATAATAACCATTTTTCTGAACTGTGCTTTACGTTTATCCGAATTAGCAAGTTTAAATATCGACCAAGTAGATAATGAAGTTATTAGTGTCGTTGGCAAAGGGAATAAGGAACGTAGAATCTATTTGACTCCAGCGGCCAAAAAATCGATTAATAAATGGATTCAAATACGGAAATCCATCGATATACCTATCAATGCATTATTTATTTCAAGAAATAACAGGCGGATGACAACCAAGGCTATTCAAAATGTTGTTAAAAAATATATCATTGCATCTGGTCTTGACCCTAAATCCATATCGACTCATAAGCTCCGGCATACGGCCGCAACACTTATGTACAAATATGGACGGGTTGACATACGATCACTTCAACAGATTCTTGGGCATGAGAGCGTAGCTACTACTGAAATTTATACCCATATTGATGAGCATCAATTGCAGTCTGCTGTAAATTCCAACCCTCTTGCAATGATGTTTAATTAAGTGTATTTCCCTCAACTGAGACTATAAGATTATTTCATTTTTCTTGTTGATGCCGCCCTAAAACTTAGATATTAGGCGTACTTACGGGTTTAAGAGTAATGCGCATAACGTTTCCATGTTCTCGTAGCGCCATATTAGCCCCTTGAACCCCCATACGATTTCAAGTTTACATTTTCCTTGTGCTTATTACGCTGCTTATTAAGGCTACCCCACTACAGAAAAATGGCAAAACAAAAAATCCCCATTTTGTAATAATAAAACCTCCCAGCACGGAGCCAAGCGTAATCCCAATATATAGTGCTGTGTTATTTAGGGCAAGTGCCATACCACGAGTTTCTGGGAATTCCTCTGCTAAACGGGCCTGATATGAAGAAAAAGAGGTATATCCAATAAAAGCCCACAAAAATAACAAAAGATAAACCCAAATTCCCGATGAAAAGCAAAAACCCAATAAGTTAAGTATACCAATAAGCATGGCTGTACTGACTATTGATACCATTTTTGCACCAATTTTATCTGTAACTCTTCCACTGGATAAACTACCAGTTACAGCTCCTATACCGTAGGCAGTAATGGAGGCTGCTAATTCACTTGATGAAAAATGGTTATATAAAACCAATCCTGTTCCAAGATATACATAAAGAGCATACATGGCAATTGCCCAAAAAGTTGTTACACTCACTGCAGAAATAATTTTTAAAATACTTCCTTTTGTCTGTGCCTCTGATGAAGGTACTCTATTTATTGAAGCCCAAACTCTCAAGTTTAAGATTGACAGTAAAGCAGCAATTGTAGCTAAACTAATAAAAACAGAACGCCATCCAAGAAATTGCTCTAATAGAATTCCGATAGGTGCTCCTGCCCATAAAGCCATAAGATGTCCTGATACTACAGTAGAAAGCCATACTCCCCTACGTTCAGGTAATGCTGTATCGCCGATAATTGCATAGACTAAAGGGGTTATTGACGCAACAGATAAACCAGCAAAAATACGACTGGCTATTAACATTGCAAATGAAGAAGAAATGGCTGTCAAAAAGTTGGCTAATGAAAATGATAATAAACCGAAAACAATAAAAAATCGGCGTCCTTTGCGATCTGAAAGCCATCCAAAAAGTGGGGCACTAATGGCATACATTAGTGAAAAAACAGTAACTAGCCACCCTGCAACAGCAGGGGTAATTCCATATTCTTTAGCAATAAACGGTAACAAAGGAGATATGACAAACAAATCAGTACCTATAATAAATAGGGTAACCCACCCTGTAAGAAGATAAATGGCTTCTTTTAAGTTAATACGAATATCAATCACCCATAAACAATATATCAGCATATTAGTTTATTTATGACAATATTACTATAACCAATTAATTTCTAATTAGAGATTTTCCTACTGACGTATCCAGTATCCAGTATCCTACTAATTGTGTATTATAGGTTTTCGCCTAGAAATATATGATTTACCTCTATTTTGTCCTTGGGTCCGATAATGCACATTTCGTAAAGTTCCTAAAAATTACATTCTCCGTTTTGGTCCAAATTCCTCTCTGACAGGTAATTCGCGTGTTTTTACTTTCTGCTTTTCTGACTCATTTAGTGTGTTTTTGTTCGAAAAGCTAAAGTCCGTTTTTCTCTTGCTTAAGTCGATTTACTATGGTATTTGTTTTGAGTTTTTTCCTATTTGGGTTACGTCGTGTCCTTGAGACATGGATAGTTCTAGCCTGGGCATATTGTTGCTTGAATAAGTTAATGAAGGAATATTTAATGCGGTGATTGAGAAGTGGAATTCTCCACCACCTCATTTTGTTTTTGAGTTGAGGAAGGGGATGAGGGTAGAGGAAATAGGGGAGGAAAATTCACAATCTGAGTAGGGTAATGACAGCTCTCATATTCTCTGTACTGGGATTTAAGTTCCGCAAATTTAACTATGCAAAATAAGAATAACTGGAAGTTCAAATGAAGATGGTCAAATATGCCCTTCTTTCAGAACATAAAGAACACTCTGGAAAGAAGGGTTTATTTTCAATGGTATTTATGGCAGGTATTTCAAGAAAGTTGTTGAAATCCTGTTAAGAGAGCTGAACGCATTTCTTATGACGTGACGGATTAGTAAGAAAGTACGAATTAATCGAGAAACTATAATATTTAATGGAGGGATAGAATTGGAAAAGAGAATTAGTCTTTTATTTGGTATTCTTGGGGGATTATTTTTAGTGTTTTTGAGGCTTCCACATGTTAACTTATATATTGTACTAGGAGGCTTTCAAGGATTTGTTACGAGTTTCATAACAATTGTTTTTTCTCTAATTGGACTAATATTTATTGTGTATTTTAGTGTTTTATTAATTATTGATACATTAAAGACAATACATAAAAGATAGGTCGTAACTTTCGTATACTCCGACGCAATAGTAATTTGTATTAAACCAAAAAAGGGGGAATAAGGTTGAATATAGTTGGATTGGCATTAATTGTCCTAGGTATAATATTTCTAATTTATTCTATTATGTCTAAAAATAAGGTCAATATTTACAATAGACGTAATAATCTAATCATAATAAATAAACATAAATTTTTAAAACTTCAGTTATGTTTTTCAATTTTCACTTCAGTATGTGTTATTACGTGGGGACTGATAATATATAATTTGCCTAATTTGCCTGACATATATATACTACTATCTCCATTGTTATTCCCTTTTATGAATTCTATAATAAACCCAATAAGTAGAATTAAAGGATATATAAAATACGAGTAAATATATCATAATACTACGCAATTTTTTTAAAATTCAAATTAAGGGACGCCGTTTTGGTTTCTCTTGAAAATTGTCATATTATCAACACTTTTATTAAACATAGCCATAATTTAAAATGATATTTGCATATTATTCGTATGGTGCGTTGTATTGCCCGTACTGCCAACTTCCAATTATCCATAGCAAATTATCCGAAGTTAGGTAGAAAAAAAGAACTCCTAAAGGAGCTTAAGTATATAAGTATGGATATCTTGGATGATCCGATTTCCCTAACTTTGGATAATTTAGATAGCACGAAACCGCGACGATTAGGAAAAACCTATGGGGATTGTATTCCTAATCCCCTGGTAATTTAAAGGACTTTGATTGAAAACATTGTACAATATGTATCTTAAACTTTCAAATATGCTGATTCTGGACATAGCTTCCCCCTCCCCATGACAGGGCAATTTTTAAACCCATGCACTTCGGATGATAGCAGGGGGAGATTTGCCTAGACTCATAAACTGTCTAGGTTTTTCTGATCCGCAGTTAGGGCATTTAGCTAAATCTTTTCCTATGAGTTTCTGGATAAGCTGGATAGTTGAAGCCTTCTCCTTCATTAATAAAGTCGTATTGGTAAGTTGTTTACAAAGCTTGAGCTTAGTGGTCTTGTTGCGATTACCAAGTAAACCGTAGTGTCTAATTTTCATAAAGCCACTCGGCAAGATATGAATAAGAAATCTGCGAATAAACTCTTCAGCGGAAAGAGTCATCACCTTTTGTTTGCTGTTGTCCTTGTAGTCCCGCCATTTGAAGGAAACCGTATCTTTTTCGATGTTGATGATACGTTTATTTGATATAGCCACCCGGTGAGTATAACGGCCCAGATATTCAATAACACAAGCTGCGTTTTTAAACGGCGGTTTGCAGTAAACAACCCACTCTTTGTTATAGAGAGAGGATAGAAGTTTTTCGAATTCCTTATCGTCAGTAAGATAGGTTTGACTACCATGGAATTCAAGCTTATTTTGGCCGTAGAGTTGTTTAATGTGATAAAGAAATTTGCCTCTGAACTTTCGGGATAGAACTTTAACTGGAATGAAGAATTTTTTTCTACTGTTCACCCATTTTCCGATGGAGGATAATCCGCCGCCGGGGACAATACAGTGCATATGGGGATGGTGCATAAGGGCTTGTCCCCACGTATGCAGAACAGATGTAAAACCAATCTTTGCGCCGAGATACTTTTTGTCAGAAGCTAATTCGTTAAGAGTTTCAGCAACGACCTTAAACAGAAGGTTATATATAGTTTTTTGATTTTGATAGGTTACTGAATTGAGAGTATCAGGAATGGTAAATACCACATGGAAGTATCCTATGTCGAGCAAATTGTTTTTCTGGTTTTCAATCCATCGCTCTTTGGCAAGAGCCTGGCATTTTGGGCAATGTCTATTGCGACAAGAATTGTAAGAAATTCGCGTATGCCCACAACTGTCACAAACTTCTTTATGCCCACCTAATTGTGAAGTTCTGCATTTCTGAATGGCTGACATTGCTTTATGCTGGACAAGAGTGAGTTTGTGGTTGGTTCGATAGTCTTTGCCATATCTCTGGAAGATATCTTGTACCTCAGCCATTGGGTTTGTCCAGTTCAGTCATTTGGTCAAGGGGACTTTTTACGTTGAGTGATTCAATCTTTACTAAATGCAGGTAGAAGCAGGTTGCGGTGATATCTGTGTGTCCGAGCATCTGCTTAATGCGAAAAATATCTGTTCCAGATTCCAGTAAATGAGTGGCGAAGCTATGCCTCAAGCTGTGAACTGTCACGTTTTTATTTATCTTAGCTTTAGTTGCATACTTATGAAATAAATTCTGTACAGCTTTGGTCGTCATGTGTGTGCCGGTATTATTCCTGCTGTAAAAAAGCCATTCTTTAGGGCGATAAGCTTTCCAGTAAATTCTGAGTATATCCAGATTTGCTTGAGAAAGGATAGCATATCTATCTTTACTGCCTTTAGCCATGCGAATAAACAACTGCATTTTTTTGCTGTCGATATCAGAAACTTTAAGAGCAACCACTTCACTGATGCGTAGCCCTGCACCATAGAGAGTCATAAGAATACACTTATCTCTCAAGTTATCGCAGGCATTAAAAAGGGATTGGAGTTCTTCCTGGGTAAAGATAGCAGGGAGTTTGCGATGTTTACGGTGGCGAGGGATTTTCTTTACTTCTAAGTTAATATCAAAGGTGATACCATACAAAAAACGAAGGGCGCTATTGTAGGTGTTTACTGATGCAGAAGCTAGCTTTTTTTCTTTGGTGAGATAGTGGAGAAACTGTCTTATATCCTCTATGTCTAGCTCGGTTGCAGGTTTATTGAAGTGATCCTGAAAACATTTTACTCTGGAATAGTATTCATCTTGGGTATTCTTACTTAATCCTCGTAGTTCCACATCGAATTTTAGCTTGGTTAAAACCTCTTCCTTTGTCATAAACAACACATCTCCTTTAGAATAAAATCTCTAATATTCTACAGGAGATGTGTAAGGGAGAGTAATAGCCTACAGAGATATTCGGTTAAACAGTAAACACTCACTCCGGAAACCACCGCGCCAGCGGTTTAGTGCTATCAATAATAACAGGGAGAAGTTCAAAGCTTTTGATTAGGCTAACATAGGAGGAAGTAATGAGTCTGAAACTCAAAGAGTTAAGAAAATTAAATGACGAGCAATTAATTGAGATATATGATGAATCCGCCAAACATACATCTGTGGGGTTAAATTATTATACTGAGGAATTGAATAGACGTAGTAATGAAAAAACAAACAATATCATGATTAGATGTACTATTTGGATAACTATTATGACGGTAGTAATGTTAATAGCTACAATAGCTAATTTAGTTATTACTATCAAATATTTATAATGGATTTTTTACTAGTGAAAAAGAGGAGAAAAAATGTTTGTACCAACTTGGGAAGCAGTTCTTGATATGAACCCGACCAATTTTGACAAATACTGTGTGCAACTACTTTAAGAACAAAGTGTTGGATTAGAAAACTGTATATTTCAGCATAACAAAATCATTTCAGCAGATGATGGCGAGTACCAGATTGATGGTTTCATTGAATTTTCTGTGATGGGAGTAACATACAAAACACTTGTGGAGTGCAAACACTATATGTAGAAGTATTCTGAGAGAAAAAGTCCAAGTACCTTATGATAAAGTTAGGGCAACAGGGGCCCAGAAAGGCATTTTAATGTCAATATCAAATTTCTAATCTGGTGCAATTGACTATGCGACTAAACATGGGATTGCCCTTATTCAGATAATCGAATCTGGAGAACAGTTCTGCGCACGCGCAAAGCCAGGAACTATTGTTGCTGCACTACATATCCCACATAATAATGGATGTCCATATGTAGGGGTTTTGCAATATGGGACGGTTGGGATGACTCATTGTTCATATCTGAGCTCGGGTAACATGAGCTTACAAGACTTTCTGCTTAATGGTTTCAAGGAAGAAGTAAAGTAAATTATCACTTTTGTTTACTGATTAGAATAAAAAATTCTAATTTCAATTTTCCAATAAGACTCTCTTCAGGAAGTACTTGTTCAGCAAACTCAACAATATCGAAAATCCAGTATGTTTTATCAGGAAAGATGTTGATGTTATCCAAATATATCACCAATTATTGAGTGTCGTTTGGTGAACTTTCAATTTTATTTCTTCAAATTGCAAGTTCTCGTTTATATTTTTGTTAATTGAGAACATTATTATCTGGGACTCTTTATTTAAAGAGCCTAAAACGGAAAATAAATTTTCTTTTCGTGAAATCTCATTATTATCGATATTTTCAAAAACGTCATCAATTAGTCCAAAATTGATATTTGTAATTTTATTTTCACGATTAACAGTTAATATCGAATGCCATAAAGCGATATCAACAAGCTTTTTGTCTGAAAGAGCTAACGCATATTTATCAGAACAATCTTTTATTGAGTTTCCAGTGTTAAGCAAAAGACATCCACTTTCTAAACATAACTTATATGGAAGCGGATAGATTAACTTACCAAAAATAGTATTTAACCGTTTGTTGAAACTTTTCAGAACAGTTGAGTTTTTCTCATCATTCGTAGTACTTTTGAGGGTAAGTGTAGTATCAATGTTTTCTAGTGTTGATTCTATGTCTTTTTCGATTTTCTCTAATTTGTGTTTTAGTTGAGCAATATTATTCATAGAGTCATTGACAAAACATTCATATTTTTCCATATCCACTTTGAGCTTTTGGTATTCTTCTTCAATTTTCTCCTCACTAGTATTCTCAAGAACTCGAATTATCACAGAATTAACGTTTACTTTCAGCTTT
>Ga0074193_1003496_pt1 | contig 11399 bp, 13 predicted proteins | sample EPASupsiteHSE605_FD_64523 | JGI IMG/M metagenome (GOLD analysis project Ga0074193, IMG submission 64523) | Bioremediated contaminated groundwater from EPA Superfund site, New Mexico - Sample HSE6-05 | ecosystem: Environmental > Aquatic > Deep subsurface > Groundwater > Contaminated ...
ATTAATTATCCCGAAAATTTTGTAGATGGGATTGGTATCCTTGCAGAACTACTCGTATCGTCCGGGGCAACAGTTATAGGCGAAACCTCTGCTGATGGTTATCACTTTGAACAATCGCGTGCTCTAAAAGACGGAAAATTTATGGGATTAGCGATAGATATCGAAAACCAATCCGACAAAACCGACGAACGAATTAGTGCGTGGGTAGAACAACTTAGAAAGGAATTCTATTAAATTATAGGGTGTCTTTTAGAACTTGCAGCAAAAGATGATCCATAAAAACAGGCATCTTTATAGACAAGATGCCTGTTTTTTTGTTATATGCTTTTCCTTTTTTAGATGCTCAACGAATGAATGTAATTAAAGAAAGGACCGGCAAAGCTAAAGACGATTAAACCAATAAGACAAGCATAAAGAGCGATTTTTAATGTTGTTGCCGGTTGAATCTTTTCAAGAGGTTCGTTTGTTTCGTCGATAAACATATATTTGACCACTCTCAGATAATTGTACAGAGACAATACAAGATTTACTCCTGCAAAGGCAAGAAGAACATAAATTCCGCTTTTGAATCCGGCTGCCAAAAGAAAGAGTTTAGCAAAAAATCCTGCTACCGGAGGAACTCCAGCCAAAGAAAAAAGAGCAATAGCCATCATCAAGGCTAAGAATGGATTGGATTTATACAGACCCTTGAATTTGTTAAGCGACTCTGATCCGGTTTTATCGTTAACTGCGCCGATAACACCGAATGCTGCGATATTGCTCAACATGTAAATAAGAATAAAATAAACCACAGAAGTGACACTCACATCCGAAGCTCCTGCCATGCCTACCAAAACAAATCCTACCTGGGCAATGGATGAGAATGCCAAAAAGCGTTTGGCATTCATTTGCCGAAGTGCAAATAAATTTCCAATCGTCATGCTTAGAATGGAAAGAATAGTGATCGCGTATAGCCATTCTTCCTGTAATTTTCCGAAAAGCGTGTAAAGTACAGTAAGAAAGATGAATACGACGGATCCCTTGCTTATCACAGACAGGAAGTTACTTACCGGAACAGGAGAACCTTCGTACACATCTGCCGTCCAAAGATGGAAAGGAACGATGCTCATCTTAAAGGCAAAACCTGAAATGATTAAGACAAAGGCAAAGATTGTAAGCGAATCAGGATTGATATTTGCCAATACATGGGTAAAAGATAAATCACCCACGGCCCCGTAAAGCAAAGATATTCCAAATAGCATGATTCCCGTGCTGAATGAGGACGAAAGAATGAGTTTTGTACCGGCTTCGGAAGAGCGTCTTTCTCGTAAGTTTAGATTAGACATAGCTGCAATGGGTATGCTTGACATTTCTATACCAAGATAAAGCATCAGCACGTTTCCGCTCGAAAGCATGAGGTATACTCCGAGAACACTGCAAAGCATTAGCACATAAAACTCAAGACGTTCGTCCGATTTGATCAGCCAATTGTATGATGTAAGCGAAATTAGCAATACCCCTAAATTGATGATGTTCTTTTGTAATACAATCAGCCCACTGCTGCGAAAGAATTCTGAAAAATAATATCCTTCGGGTATGGGCAGAAATCCAATCAGGAAGGTAACGAATAACAAGATATTCATTGTAAACACAAAAGGTTTTGCTTTCATGCCGAAGTCAAACAGTGCCCCGGCAATTAGTGCGAAAATCAATATTGCGACAATAATTTCAAAACGAAATAATAAAGCTATATCCATGAGTTTTATTTTTATTGTTTAAACCCTTTTGTTGTTTTCTTTAAAGATTGCTTACGGAAAGAAACCGACTGTAAATAGCACTTGTATCGGCATCAATAAGATTTGTAACTAAAAACGGTGCAATACCAATAATGATGATGCCGGCTATAAGCAAGATTGCCGCACCTCGTTCACTCCAGGAAGCATCTTTCAGTAATAGGAATTCTTTGGTTTTAATACTTCCCCAGATAGCAAATCCTATTGCGCGAAGAATATAAACAGCCGTAACAACAATGGATGCACAGGCGATTATGGTGGCTATACGGTAAAATAATCCGGTACGCTCCCAGGAACCGATAAATATAGTCATCTCTGATACAAATCCACTGAATCCGGGTAATCCCAATGAGCATAATCCGGAAATAATAAATGCAGTACCAATAAAAGGTATCTGTTTCAGAATTCCACCCAGTTCGTTAGCTTGCCTGGTATGCGCCCGGTCATATATCATACCGATCGATGCAAAGAACAAGGCTGTCATAATTCCGTGCGAAACCATTTGCATCACTGCTCCGGTAAAGGCTACTTTTGTTACCATGGCAATACCAAGAATAACAAACCCGCAGTGACTAACCGACGAGTACGCGTTCATGTACTTCAGGTCTTTTTGCATGAGCGTAGCGAAGGCACCGTACATGATGGCAATGGAGGCAAGGATAATAAATATCCACGATAACTGCTGAGCTCCCGCGGGAAGCAGGTAGGTAGCTACACGCAAGATTCCGTATCCACCCAGCTTCATTGAGATACCAGCCAAAAACATAGATGCTGCCGTGGGCGCCGAAGAGTGTCCGTCGGGAGCCCAGGTGTGAAAAGGAAACATGGCTGTAAATACACCGAATCCAACAAAAAGCAATACATACAATACTTCTTGAATCTGAACAGGCAGATTTATTTGAGAAAGCATTAAAATATTCCAGGTATAATTTCCTCCATATTTCCCAGCCATGTAATACAAACCGGAAATACCTAAGAATACGAGTGCCGATCCAAACATGAGCATCAGTGCCAGTTTCATCGCGCTATATTCTTTTTTTCCGCTTCCCCACATGCCTATGAGTAAGTATTTGGGAACTACTGCTAACTCCAGAAAGAAGAAAAGCACAAATAAGTTGGTTGTCATGAAGAATCCGTAAGCACTTAGACTAAGTAATATGATTAGAAAGAAAAACTCTTTTACTTGTTTTTCTATTTTCCAGGAAACGAGGATTCCCGCAACTACTACCACTGCGGTAAGCAGAATCATAAGAAGCGAAATTCCATCAACACCCAGACTAAATGCAATATTTAAAGGAGTAAACCAATCATAACTACTTTGAAATAACATTTGGGCAGTATCACCCGCTTTGCGCAAATTTACATAGTTAATTGTAATGCCAATTGCGGCTATTAATTGGAGAATGCTCCCGGCAAGTGCAATCCATTTAGTGAATTTTCCTCTTGGGGTAACTAGAACTCCCGTTATCGAAAGCAGGGGTATGATGAGTAATAGTAATAATATGTTCATAGCTTAAGCAAAATTTAAAATTAGTATTGCAGCAAGAACCAGTGCTCCACCCAGAAAGAATATGGCATAGGTTTGTACTCTTCCCGATTGAATGGGCTTGATTATCTCGGAGGCTTTAACGCTTATCCATGCCGTACTGTTTATTGTTCCGTTCACAATGGTCCGGTCTACCCAGGCAATGGGTCTTCCAATGAGGTTAAATATTATTCTTTTTGTAACAAATAAGTAAACCTCATCTATAAAGAATTTTCGGTAAGCCCAGCCATAAACGGTTTCGAATTTGGCAACAGCCACTTCCGATTTGTTACTTTCTTTCGCAAAATAGAAGTATGCGGCAGCGATACCAAGTATAGCAATGGTGACTGGCAGAATAATTGAACCTAGATGAATTGGAAGTTCTAAGGAGTTACCGTCGGCACTCACAAAATGACCGAAAGGAATGAATCCTACAGATAAAGAGCCCAAGGCTAACAGTATCAACGAAATATTCATTGCCCATGTATGTTTTTCATGATTGTGTGCATCTGCTTCGGGTTTCTTAAACCAGAATATGCGGAAATAAAGCCGGAACATATAGAATGCAGTCAGACCCCCCGTAAATAATCCAACGAAATAAATAAGCGGATTGGCTTTCATCGCCGAGCTTAAGATAGCTTCTTTACTAAAGAAACCGGCAAAAGGAGGTATCGAAGAGATTGCCAAACAAGCAATCAAGAATGTGATGTGCGTAATAGGCAATGATTTTCGTAAACCACCCATTTGTTTCATTTCGTTACTGCCAACAGCATGAATAACAGCTCCTGCACCTAAGAAAAGTAAGGCTTTGAAGAAGGCATGCGTAAATAAGTGGAACATGGAAGCCGTAAAACCTTCTGCCTTATCGGCACCCCAACCTGCTACTCCCAGTGCAAACATCATATACGCAATCTGTGAAATCGTTGAATAAGCAAGTACCCGTTTTATATCCGTTTGAGTACAAGCAATTATTGCTGCGAACAAAGCCGTGAAGGCTCCGATGTATCCGATAATTAGTAATGCATCCGGAGCCGAGATCGAAAATATTGGAAAAAGTCTGGCAACCAGGAAAACACCCGCTACAACCATCGTTGCAGCGTGGATTAATGCCGAAACAGGTGTCGGACCTTCCATCGCATCTGGTAGCCAGATATGAAGAGGAAACATGGCCGACTTTCCCGCCCCCCCAATAAATACTAAAAGAAGTGTCCACGAAAGAGCCGACAACCCGATAAAACTACCCTGGAAACTTGCCAAATAAGAAGAACCGGGTGTAGTAAGCCTTTCTATTATTGTAAAGAAATCCAGAGACTGAGCTCCGGAACTTAACATTAAAATTCCGATTAAGAAACCTAAATCCGCAAAACGTGTTACGATAAAGGCTTTCTTCGCTGCAGCGATTGCCGAAGGTTTTGTAAAGTAGAAACCAATTAGCAAGAAGGAGGATGCACCTACCAGCTCCCAGAACATATACATTTGGAAGATGTTTACGGATACAACCAATCCTAGCATGGAGAAAGAGAAAAGTGAGAGATAGGAATAGTATCTCTCAAAATATTCCTCACCGTGCATGTAGTTTAAACTGTACAGATGTACCATGGCTGAAATAAAGGTGATAACCACCAGCATTATTACCGATATAGGGTCGAGAACGATTCCTAAATCGATAGATAAGTTCTCTGTGAAATGTAACCAGTCAAATTGAAAAACAATGTGCCTGATATAAGTTCCATTTACGTTCCCGAATTCGAAGAAATAACCTCCGGCTACATAAAATGCCAACACGGTGGTAACTAAGATAGAGCATGTCCCGATAAGACCTGATAGTTTAGGCGCGAAGGACTTTCCTGCCAAAGCAAGCAAGATAAAACTCAGCATCGGAAGCACAATTATCAGTAAAGAAGAAATTCCGTAACTGTCCATAGCTTAGTACTTCATCGTTTTGGTATCTTCGATATCAATTGTATTGAACCGACGATATAAGTTAATAATGATTGCAAGGCCTAAGGAAACTTCGGCTGCAGCAATTGTTATAATAAACATTGTGAAAAATACACCGTCGAGTTTATCCGGATACAGATATTTATTGAACGCAATGAAGTTAATGTTCGCGCTGTTTAATATCAACTCAATAGACATAAGTATGGTAATTAAGTTTCTCCGGGCAAGAAAGCCATAAACCCCAATAAAGAAAAGAGCAGAGCTTACTACCAAAATGTGTGATATAGGTAATTGTTCCATAAAATGTCTGTTTTAATTTTTATTTTTATGCTTAATGGCAATCGTTATGCCTCCTACCAATACCGCAAGTAAAAGAAAACTCACTGCTTCGAACGGTAAGAGATAACCATATTTATCGAAGGTCAGTATCTGCAAACCTATTTCCTTAATTGATAAAGGAGTGCTTGATGGTGTGGTGTTAACTGATAATAATTGGCTTGATAATAGAACCCAACTTGTAAAAACGAACCCAATCAGAGCAATAATAAATGATCTAATACGTCTGATTAGCGTTTGTTCAGGTAATTTCTCGCTTGCACGATGTGTTAAAAATATGGAGAATATGATTAGCACTACGATACCACCCACATAGATGATTATTTGCAGTGCGGCAATAAAATCCATATCCCAAAGCAAATAAATTCCGGCTATACCCACTAAAGAGGTAAGCAAGCAGATGGCTGCCCTGAATATTTTCTGAGTGAACACGGATATCGCTGCAAAAACAATAACAATTACCGATAATATATAAAATAGAATGATTGTTCCGTTCATGACGCCAGCATAGTTTTTATCGGTTTATTATTCTCCTTAAGCTTTGAACCTGGCCGATTTAATTGCCGGATTAATGTGCTTCTGTCGAAAACACTTAACTCAAAGTTGTTTTTCATGCTGATTGCATCAGACGGACAAGCATCCACACATTGTCCGCAGAATGTGCACATATCCAGATGGTACACCCAGCGATCTAAATTTTTTTTCTTTTTTCCGTCTTCGGTTTCAATCGTTTTTTGAAATATTTCGATTGATCCATTTGGACAAGCGTGCTCACAAAGGGTACAAGCTGTACATTTATGCTCGTTGTTTTCGTCGTGAGGCAGAGTAAGTTCTCCTGCAAATCTTTCTGGTATATTGATTGTCGTTTTACGATTTTCGGGATACTGCTCGGTTATGATTGATTTCCAGGGAGTAAGGAAAAATTTTAACGTGAGCATAAGACCTCCTATCAGAGAGGTAAAAGCCTGAATTATTTCTTTAATATAGCGATAAAGTGCTTTCATTACATGTCATTGTTTAATTCATATTATAAATGCCAGCCAAAAATGGATATGGCTGTAGCTAAAATCAAGTTACAGATGTTAATCGGCAACAAGTATTTCCATTCTAATTTTAATAGCTGATCAATACGCAGACGTGGTAATGTCCATCTAAACCACATCATAAAGAATATGATCATAAACATTTTGCCAAATAGCCATATCCAGCTGGGAATAAAATCCATCAGATGATTGAATAGTTGTATATATTCATTGTTGAATGGTAAATGCAATGGCATCCAACCACCCAAAAACAGGGTGGAGGCTACAATAGAGACTACGCCCATGTTTATGTATTCGTTCAGGTAGAAAATACCAAACTTCATCCCGGAGTATTCGGTATGGTAACCAGCGGTTAACTCTGATTCTGCCTCAGCTAAATCGAAAGGGGCACGGTTACACTCAGCTGTGCTGGAAATTACATAAGTCAGAAATGCGATCATTGCAGGAATATGTCCTTTGAGTATCCACCATCCATCGGCTTGCGATTCGACCATTCCAACAGAGGAGATTGTACCCGACAAAATCACAGCGGTAACAATTGCCAATCCGGCTGAGAGTTCATAACTAACTATTTGTGCCCCGCTACGCATGGCGCCCAATAACGAATACTTATTATTACTTGACCATCCTGCCATTAATATTCCGATTACGGATAAAGAAGTGATGGCTGTAATAAATAAAATGCCTATGTTGCTATCCCACATGACTAATCCCGGACCCCAGGATATGGGTGCAAGGGCCATGAGTGTTACCATTAACACAATGCAGGGAGCCAGATTAAACATAAATTTATCGGCACTGTTCGGCGTAAACGATTCTTTAAGCAGTAGTTTTAGTACGTCTGCAAAAACCTGAAAAGTACCAAAAGGTCCTACTCTGTTAGGACCCAGACGCATTTGCATAAAGCCGGCTACTTTTCTTTCCATGTAAACCATTATGATTACACAAACAATCATTACGATAAAAGCCAACAGGGCTGATAGGATAATTTCGGTTATCTGTGTTGCTACAGGCGAAAGAGACGCAGACAATGTCTGATGAATCAGGCTTGTTATGTCAGAATATTGAATCATTGAAATCATATAATTATTTCTTTATCTGTCTATGTCCGGAACTATTAAATCAATCGTAGCCATCGTAGCCATTAAGTCGGCTATTTTCAGACCTTTTCCAATGGCTGTAACGGCTCCAAGGTTCGAAAAACAAGGGGTGCGGTATTTGAGACGGTAAGGTTTTGTTGAACCGTCGCTCACCATAAATACACCCAATTCTCCGCGAGCTGTTTCTACCCGTTGATAATATTCGCCAGCAGGAACTCTTAATACACCCTTTAACTTTGTACGGCTTTCTCCTTCGGGAAAATTTTCAAGCAGCTGCTCAATGATATGAATGGATTGCTTCATCTCTTCCATGCGTACAAAATATCTTGCCCAACTGTCGCACCCTGGATCCGTAATTTCTTTAAAATCTAACTTGTCGTAGCCGTCGTATGGATATAACTTGCGAATGTCGCATTGTACCCCCGAAGCGCGTGCCACCGGTCCTGTACATCCCAGCGAAATAGCTGATTCTTTCGTTAGATACCCAACACCCTGGGTACGATGACGGAATATGAAATTACCTGTTATAAGCTTTGTATAATCTTTAAAGTTGCTTTTAACTTCATCGATTACATCCCGTACATCCGAAACGAAGTTGGGCAATACATCTCGCATCACTCCTCCGGGGACGATGTAATTCATTGTAAGCCGATTGCCTGTATTCGCTTCAAAAAGATCGAGAATCCTTTCCCTGTCTCTGAAGCCTACAAAAAATGGAGTCACGGCTCCAATATCCATGGCACATGATCCCCACCATAATTGATGAGAAGTGAGTCGCTGCAATTCATCCATTATCAACCGAATCGCTTTTGCTCTTTCGGGCACTTCTATTCCACAGGCCTTTTCTATAAGTAATGAGCAGGCATGATTGTTAATGTGAGCCGATAAATAATCCATTCTGCTGGTCAGATAAATCGATTGTTTATAGCCCATGTGTTCGCTCATCTTTTCGATGCCACGATGAATATATCCTAAATGTGGAAGAATATCTTTTACAGTTTCTCCGTCTAATGTTACCTCTACGCGCAAGACACCATGAGTTGCAGGGTGTTGCGGACCAATATTTATTACGAACTCTTCGGTCATCAGTTGTTCGTTGTTCAAATTTTCTATGTTTTCCATATTATTTGACAATCATTTTATCATCTTGATAATCTTTTCTCAACGGATAGCCTACCCATTCATCTGTAAGCATAATGCGCCGTAGTTTGGGATGGTTGGAAAAACGAATGCCAAACATATCGTAAATCTCATCTTCATAGAGTTCGGCTGCTGTCCATAGAGGGTATACCGATTCTATAACAGGATTCTCCCGATCTTCCAGTACTGTCTTTACAACCAAATCATGGCGGTATTGGGTAGATGTTATATGGTATACAAGTTCTAAGGCTGGATTACGGTCAACGGCCGTTTCACAAAAAAGAAAATCAAATGCGGTTGCCGGACTTTCTTTTAATTGTTTTAAAACATCCAGTATATTTTCTTTTGGGACATGTAGTTCGGTGAAATCAAATGATTCAGTGAGACTGAATTCAGAGAAGTGCTGTCCGAGATAGTTTTTCAGCTCATCTTTACTCATTATATTGCTTCTTTATGAGGTTTTTGAATTACATAGGCTTTTGATTTCCTTATCTTTTCCTGAAGAGTCATCATCCCTTGAATCAATGCTTCAGGGCGTGGAGGACATCCAGGGATATATACATCTACTGGGAGAATATTGTCTACTCCGCGTACTACTGCATAAGAATTATAGAAAAATGGTCCACCCGACACAGCACATGATCCCATCGCAATTACATAGCGTGGCTCTGGCATTTGGTCGTAGAGTCTTTTTAAAACAGGAGCCATTTTATGGGTAATTGTCCCGGCAACGATGATTAAATCGCATTGTCTTGGACTTGCCCGCATCACTTCAAATCCGAACCTTGACCAGTCGTATTTGGCAGAAACTGTACTCATTAACTCGATGGCACAGCAACTGGTACCGAAAGAAAGAGGCCAAAGAGAATTACTTCGTGCCCAATTAGCAACAGCATCTACACTCGACACCAAAAAATTGGTCTTACCTGTCTCGTCTTTATAAATTTCGCCCGGAAATTCCGGAACATTTTCTTTTACATCCATGATAATGCCTTCTTTTTATATGCGTAAAGTAGTCCTATAAATAATACCAGCGTGAAAAACAAAATTTCGAAAAAGGCAAATGTTCCTACCGATTTTAATGAGACAGCTAAAGGATAGAGAAACACAATTTCCACGTCGAAAATCAAAAATAAAAGAGCAAACAAGTAGTATCCAATGTTAAACTGAACCCAAGTTCGTCCTTTTGTCTCGATTCCACATTCGTAAGGCTCTCCTTTAACCGGATTTGTAGACGAAATACCGAATACTTTACCTATATAAACGGCAATGAACGCAAATACAAGTGCTAGCAATAGCAGCACTATTAATGAAATCTTTTCCATAAACCTATTGTGAATGAATGAGAAAAGGTGATAGTAATAAGTTGATAAGTAAACGTTTGTCAGGCGTAATCTATTTGAATATATTGACAGAGGTAACCTTGATGAGAATATATCAGCATGCTACTTACATATAAGCTCCCAATGTGAAAAAATTTCACCAGGCTTCTCTGTAGTAAACAGGCACAATAAATACTCCTAAATTAATAGTAGATTACGCCCGTAGAATATGTTTCAATATATTGGGACGAACGTTTTTAGAAAAGTAATAAGTGGGCTAAATTATAATTTGCTTTCTGCCGTAGATGTAATACTTTTTATTGAAAAGCATTTCAACGAAAGAATCATGGTTGACAGAAAACGATTTTTTTAGTTTTGTGCCAGGAAGAAGAGCTCTTGTCATACAGATTAGTCGTCTGTCTATAGAGGTTGTAGGTTCTTGAGAAAACGGACGAGGAACCCTCAACCTTTCAACAAGATCTTTTTCTAAAAGGCAACTGGATAATTTAGATAGAAGGAAATTGTAATGGCGTAAACCATTAGAGCTTTTTAGTTCTGTATGTCCATTATCATTTGAAATAGAAAAAGAGGCTTCTTTTGAATTTGCATCATTCTCTGCTCCACTAAGAATTATTGGAGTGAAGAGTAAGAGAGAGGTAAACAGCAGTATGTTTGAAAGCCAATTTTTCATATACATCTTTTAAATTGAAAGTTATTCTCTCGAATATTTTCCCCGCAAAGATAGATTGTATTTTGAGATGAACATCAAAAAGATTTGTTTTCTTTTTTTGTTTTCTTCAATATGTTACATTATATATTATTTGTCAGGATCATTATTTAAATATTAAAAATAATTGCTATGTTTACGTCATAATGTAACCTTTCAAAAATCGATAAACGATGGATAATGCTATTTTTAGATTTGCCAAGCCAATTAATGAGCCGGTAAAGGCATACGCGCCTGGTTCAGCAGAAAAATCTTCTTTAAAACAAATGCTTAGCCAGCTAGCTACTGAGCAATGGGATATTCCTTTAATAATTGGTGGAAAAGAAGTTCGGACAGGTAACACCGGTAAGGTGGTAATGCCTCATAATCACAAGCACGTACTGGCAACATATCATAAAGCTGGAGAAAAAGAAGTACAGATGGCTGTTGATGCAGCCGTGAAAGCACAACGAGAGTGGTCAGAACTTCCCTGGATAGAGCGGGCATCAGTTAT
>Ga0074193_1003497_pt1 | contig 11391 bp, 12 predicted proteins | sample EPASupsiteHSE605_FD_64523 | JGI IMG/M metagenome (GOLD analysis project Ga0074193, IMG submission 64523) | Bioremediated contaminated groundwater from EPA Superfund site, New Mexico - Sample HSE6-05 | ecosystem: Environmental > Aquatic > Deep subsurface > Groundwater > Contaminated ...
ATAATATTATCCAAAGCAGTCTTTAATAGTAAAAGGCATAAACACCTGAAAATTAGAATTACATATACGCAGCTTTGGATAATCTTTTACTTTGGATAAGAAAGTCTGGGCATATCAAAAACCACAAGATTTATTGCAGTGCCTCCCTTTAAAGCAAGGGTACCAGCTGTTAGAGGATTGTCTGTAATATATTGCAGTATTTCACATAGCCTCAAAACTTTTTCCAGATTATCCCGAATAAATCCACTTTTCGAAGCTAATATATCTATATCTGTTTTGCTATACATTTGCTATTTCTCCTTGTTCTAAAAATAATAGTATGTTAGCTGGAGCACATATCTTCCATTCGGTAAAATAAGTGTCCGATTCTTGTGGCTCTGTAAGATAACGGGTACTCATCCCTATCTTACTCTTGCATAAATCAAAAACTTGCTCACTTAATTTTGTCTCATTTCTAAAGTATTGTAATATAAAACCTACTTTTTGAAATAGAAATTGCTTAGAGTATTGTTCGAGGTATTTTAATAGTTTTTCTTCATTTAAGAATGTCAGGAGTGAAAAACACTTTACCAACTCTTCTATTCCGCCACTCCTGTCGATTCTGTCGATACAATCAATCACTGTTCTTTCAAGGTCTGTAACATGAATCAAGCTATCTGCAGAAGGAGTCGTAACTCCTAAATCAATTTTTGATTGACAAAACAGATAGTTTATCTCATCAAATTCAAAAGATTTGAACTTTTTATTCGAGGATACATATATATCATAAAATACTTGTTGAGCCAACCCATGATATTCTAATGCAGAATGATATGACAAATAGGAGGAATCTGTTATTTGGCTTGCAATTTCAAACTTATTAGTTGTATGTATTTTAGATGCTAAATCTGTCACTGAATACAAATCTCTTCTTATATGGCATATTAATTTTTGCTTTTTATAGTTCTGCAAAAGATCTTTAGCAGAACTCTCGTTTCCAGATAAAACGACAATATCTTTTAGTCTGAATAATTTCAGCTTATGCAACTCTTCAAGATACTTTTTCATTACTTACTCTTTATATTTAGCTCAAAGGTACAGAAATATCCGTACTTGCAAAATATTTACAAAGATTTATGAAGCATTGTGTCATAAAAAAAGCTAAACATCTTTTTACAGATATTTAGCTTTTTTCGGAGCGGTCTGGACGGGACGCACAAACTTTGTTTTAGCTTTATTTATCTTTGTTTAATAAGTGTTATAATAGCATGAATAATAAGTTGTAAGATAAAAAGAAGAAAAGATGGATAAAATTAGATAAATAAAATGTGGGGAATATGTGGGGAAAATTCTATATTTGTAATAGATCTTTAAACCAAAACTATGGCAACATTATCCTTTATATGCAAGTCTAAAAATAGTGACTCTCTTGCAACAATTTATCTGAGACTACGCTCAGGCAGAGAGATTGATATAACCGTACCTACCTACCTAACCGTAAATCCAAAAAATTGGAGTAATAAAACGCAATCCTATAAACAACGAATGAACACTCCAAACTTTGATAAAGAAGCACAGGAGATCGAACTTCGAGAGATTAAAGAATTCATAGCTAAATCGCTTAATAATCTTGTTGGATTATCGCCAACCAAACAATGGCTATTGGGTTCAATGAAAAGTTTTGAGGCCTTAAAACAGCCAAAGAATGAAATTAGCGACAGTGAGGAAAACTTAAATCAATACATTGAGAGATTTATTGCTGAGGCCACAAGTGGAAAGAGACTTTGTAACAGTCGAAATACAAGAGTGCCATATTCAGAGGGAACTTTAAGAAGTTTAAAGGACTTTAAAAGAGCGTTTTTTTCTTATCAAGGAATTGACACCGGAGGAACAGGTAAAAGATATAAAAATGAAAGCAGGGATTATATGCCACTTAATTTTAACGATATAACAATTGATTTCTATAATGATTTTTTGTCACATTATTACAATAAAGGTTGTGGAGCAAATTATATTGGCAAACTTGTCAAAATTCTCAAAACTGTAATGCGTTCTGCAAGGGAGGAAGGTAAACATAGTAATGAAGAAATTGAACGTAAGGCCTTTAAGGTTCTAACAGAGGATGTGGAAAATATTTATCTTACTGAGGAAGAACTAAGGAAATTATATGATTTAGATTTGGAAGATAATAATAAGTTGAGAATTGTTAGAGATGTTTTTCTTATTGGATGCTATACTGCATTAAGATATTCTGATTACGGACGGATATCAAAAGATAATATCAAAGAAATCAACGGAGTAAAAGTTGTTGAAATTATTCAGCAAAAAACACAAAATAAGGTTGTTATCCCCTTAAAGCCAGAGGCTATTTCTATTCTTGAAAAATATGACTTCACAATGCCAAAAACCTATGAACAGATGATTAATGAGGGTGTAAAGTCGATAGGTAAATTAGCAAAAATTGATGATGTCATAAATTATGAGGTTAATAAGGGAGGTTTACGTGTTAAGCAATCAGTTCCAAAATATTTATTGATAAAAGCACATACAGCCCGCAGAACTGGGTGTACTCTTATGTATCTGGCCGGTATCAAACCAATTGATATAATGAAAATATCCGGCCACAGGACAGAAAAAATATTTCTAAAATATATTAAAATTTCAAAAGAGGAGACAGCAGTATCTCTGGCAAATCATCCATATTTTAAAGAGCGCAACCTAAAAGTAGTAGGTTGACAAATCGTTAATTATACAAATATAGATTGTGTGCCAATTAGAAGTTAATATCTTTTGGTCTATTTACACAAAACTAAGGCCAGATAGATTAATTTTGTATTCACAATACTTCATTCAACCCAATCGGGGTGAATAGAGTCAGAAGATAGCATATCGGTTAAACAATACTTAACCCAATTTGGGGTGAGATTGATAAACGGGATGAGATTGGAAAGATAACAGATCGGTTAAACAGAGCTTAACCCAAATAGGGGTGAGACAGGGTAAACGGGATGGGATCGCATTGAAAAAGAAATTTTTTAATAATCTTAATCCCTTTAATCATGGAAGCAATCAAAGAGCCGGATATGGCTCATGCAATAAAACAATTAGCACCTTTTTTTAAACAAATGATAAGAGAGGTCATATCTGAGACCTCTGAACCGAAACCTCAATTTTATAGTAGGGACGAGGCCTGTAAAATAATAAAGATCTCTTTACCTACTCTATCACGATATATTGACTTAGGTATTCTGAAAGCTCACAAGGTGGGTAATCGGATTTTAATATCTCAGGAAGATATGGCTATAGCATTAAAAGAAATCAAACACTCTTAGTGCAATGGAAAAGGAACGAAAAAACACCAGTTTTTTTGAAGTTGAGGCTCTTAGAGACATATGCGATATCAAGAATAACTATGGCAGAAAAATATCACATAAGATTGAAAAGGTGCAACGATATGCCAAACCAGAAGAAGTAAAAGAACTGGAGCGTATGGCCTATAAAGCCGACAGAATAAAATATCCAACAATCCCATATATAGCACCCCGGAAATTCAGGGATGATAGTACAAATGGATTGACCTCTTGCATAACAGCCTATTTAAGCCTCAAGGGAGCATTTGTGAGCAGATTGAACAATACGGGTATATATGATCAGAAGCTTCAAAAATACCGCATAGGAACTTCGAGAAAAGGACTTCCTGATATTTTGTGTACATATAAAGGTAAGAGCCTATTTATTGAGGTTAAATTCGACAAAGATCAGATGAGCGATTACCAAAGGACTATTCAAGCAGAACAAATAGCATCTGGAGGCATATATTATGTCGCAAGGAACTTTGCAGACTTCAAGGGATGGTTTACTGACATAAACTTTTAACACTTAAGTAAAAATGAAAAACAATAATGAAATATATTTTAATGCTCCAGTGCAGCTTCTGGAAGGTTTTTTAATTGACAAGAATAAAAATTTAGATGATATCCTTTATTATGCACTATATGCCCGATCATTGAAATTGGATTATAATTCCGAACAGGAAAGATTTATAGCAGCAGCAGATTATATGAATGTTAATCTTATCAATTCAGATATGGTGTATATAAGAGGGAAGGAGTTATATAACAGTATTGACACAGACTCGCCAATGATTGGCATTTCCCGTTTAAATTTTTGGGAATTTCGAGACAATACAAAATCTGAATGGGACTGTGTTTGCCTTCTTGGTTTTTTAGCATTAAAGACGATCATTGGTAATAAGGAGTATTCAAAGACTACTAACAATCTCTGGTATGCCCGTATGGATGGCAAAGTAAAATCAATTGAGAATGCATCCGAATTGAGTATAAATATTCAGAAATATTACTCTGAATACAAAAGTCGAAGATTGAGGAAAACTCTTGAATTAGAATGGCATATGCCAATTTATTGCCAACACACAAAAGGATTCTACTTCACCATTAAAGGATCTAAGGAATCTATTGTTACGATAGCAGAACAGCGTAAAAGTTATTTCAGAGAGAAGATCAGGAGAGAGGAAGAAAAAGCAATAATTAAGAAGGTCAAGTCACGACTAAAAACGGGTGAGCCGATATACTAAGACCATAATAAAGAGAAATTGAGGTAGTGAAAATTTTAGCCAAATAAACTACATATCAGATACTGCGACCATAATTAATATACATAATCAATATCTATAAAATAACTCATAAAAAAAATCTATAATAATGTGTTGAATAAATTCAACTTATTGAAAATTAAGGCAAACAATTATAAATTTTAAAAAAGATGAGTCAATTTTTGAAAATAACAAAGATTTACAGACATGGGAATAAAAGGACATACAAATAACCCCAAAGGCAGACCGAAGGGAATACCGAACAAGGCAACCACCGATCTAAGGGAGAGAATGAAGCAATTTTTAGATGATAACTTTGATTTGATCGAGATGGACTTCAAAAAACTTTCACCTGAAAGAAGAGTTGCTTTATTCGAAAAATATGCAAAATTTATACTGCCTTCATTACAGGCAAGTAGAGTAGATATATCAATAGATAAAATGTCAGAAGAGCAGGTTTCAGATCTGCTGAACAGACTAATTAAAAAGGGGGATACTAATGAAGAGAATTAATGAATTAACAAAACATGAAAAAATTCTCTTGCTTAAATCTATTGCGCAGGGAGAAGTATCAAAAGAGGAAATAACACCTAAGACCTTATTTGGCATCAAGCATGGAGAATGGTTTTTGGGGTTAATGTGGATGGCCGATAATCCTGATATGCACATAGTGTGCATTGGTGAAGCAGCCAAAGACAGAGAGGAGATGATAAGGTGGTATATGAATAATAATAACGATTAAAAAAAACACTGAATATTTTTATGATCTCTACCGATCATTTAAGAGAATATCCCACCTTAAGCTCGCTTAAATAGGAGCTTTTTATACATTGTAATAACCTCTGATGTTACGATAGAAAAGCACGAATTATATAATTAGTAGAAAATTGTTTTGCAAAATATTTGATTTTTTTGTTCAAAGTATCAAAATGTCATAACTTTAACTAATCATTAAAAGATCCATTATTTGTAGAAATAATATAAAATCATTATTGGGACTCAGTTTTTAAAGGGTAGCTGGGAAAAGATACTACAATGCTATAGTGAAATATAGACTATAATTTAACTATGTATAAAAGATCTACTTCAATTTTATGAATAATTACTTAGAAGGAATATTAATAAATCAAGTATCAATACATATGAAAGATACAAGTATAATTGATCATGCAAAATGAGTATTACACGAACAATAAACCCCCTGCATTTTGAAGATTTAGAACCCCATAGATTTGAGGATTTAGTTCGGCAGTTAATTTATGATTTTAAGGATTGGAAGTCGATTGAAGCAACAGGTAAGCTTGGCTCAGATGATGGTATAGATATTCTTGCAATAGAAAATGCCGTAGGTGAAATTAATAATGATGATCAAGGATATGTTATTATCGAAAGAACATGGATTATTCAATGTAAACGAGAGCAAAATTTATCTCCAAGTAAGATTAAGAAGATAATTGATAATGATTTAGATAAACAACGAGTGGCTCCTTATGGATATATGCTTGTGGCTTCTTCCAACTTTTCAAAGAAGTCAAGGGATATGTTCAAACAGAAATTGAATGAGAATGGAGTAAGTGAGTTCTATATTTATGGAAAAGCCGAATTGGAAGATCTTCTCTTCCTTCCAAAATATGATCACCTACTATTTGCCTATTTTGGTTTTTCCCTACAAAAAAGAAGCAGGTCTTTGAAATCAAATCTAACTGCACTATTAACAACCAAAAAGAAATTAGTAAGAACGATTGGAGAGATAAACAATGATAGGCTAAAACCTGCAATTTTAATAAAGCCAACACAATCAAATGAATATCCGATATTAATTGATGATAAACTTCTCAATTGGAGATACTACGAATTTGCTTCGTACAGACCGATTGATTCTATCTCATTTGTAATGAAGAAGTACCTTGCATATATTGACTGGAATAAGAAAGAGTGGGATATAATTGATCATTATGATCTCGGATTTCCTGAAGATCCTGTTTTATTTGGGCTATCTGAAGAGTTCTATGATAATTTAAACGAGACTCGAGGAGAAGCATATGACAAATGGGAAAAACTCGATGATAATAATAAGGGATTTTATATTGAGGTAAGATCGATTCCTTTTGATAGAATTGTTCTTATTGATGAAATTGGAGATGCATATAATTCAGCTCCTCACATTATAGTTGATTATGTCAATGATACACCTTTCGAAAAGAAAAAATATACATTTATTGAAAGTAAAGATAAATATTCTGAAAATTTTCTTTCAGAGCCAAAAATTGATGATAGAATTAAAATATTTTAATAGTAATGCTGGCTATATTTAGTTTATCATGAGAGGATGCACGTTATTTATGTATTGGTAACCCCTAAATTGTTGTTTAACGGGATAAGAAAATTAGAAGCATCTATTTATTAGACATATGAATAGATGCTTACCACAAATAATTATGACAAGAACTTCATATATTTTTTAAAATATTTAAATTTAAAGACATGAAAAGATTATTAATATTGGTGATTATTGGAATCTTATCAATTTCATCATATTCTCAAGAGACTACACGAGTAAAGGAATTAAGCAATGCGGAAAAATTTTCTGACAGATCAGGTACTTTAATGAAAAAAGAATATATCAATATTGGTTCCGTCAAAAAATGCGATATTAAAGTTGTTTATTACACAGATTTGATTGGTGGACAAAAAACAACTGCGATTAGGTTCGAATATACATATGTAAGTTCTTACACATCGGATACCAAAATTGCAGTTCTTGATGCTGATGAGATTGATGGATTAATCAAGTCTATTAATATCATAAGTGAAACAATATTTCCTACGACTCCAGAGAACTACTCTGAAATATCATTTCGCAGTCGCAGTGGTTTTGAGTCTGGTTGTTATAGTAGTAATGGTAGTTGGTCAACATTTATGAAATTGGAAAGATACGATAGTAATTCATTAGTATTTATGGAAAAGGAAGATTTTGCAATTTTTGCAGAATTGCTACAAAAGGCAAAATCAAAAATGAATTAATTATGCTTAGATTTAAATATATAAACAGGTTGGCGAAATTTTATATTGTAATTGTATGACAAAAAATGCTACCCCTACTTTGAGCGTTATACAATAATGCATTTGATGAATATTATTTCTGAAAAAAGAGATAATTCATGACTTTCTTAGTATCGATTTTTGAATGTTGTTGAAAGAATATGGTAGACTCTTATAAGGAGTTAACATGTTCATTGTCAAGGATATTATAAGGAAAATGTTTTAAATTATGAAGAAATTACTTGATATACTATTATCGATTATCTTTCTACTAATATTTGGGTGTAGTGAAAAAGGTGAGATAGATACTCCTGACGTACCGATCAAAACCTATTCACTTTCCATTAACCCTTTATCTTTTGTGTGTTCTGAGGTTGGTGAAAATATAAATGTAACAGTTTTAAGTAGTAATAACTGGACGTTGTCTGGAAGTGTTAGTTGGTGTGTCCCATCAGCAACAACTGGCAAAAATGGAGATGTAATTATCTTTTCAGCGCAAGAAAATAATACGCCCGATGAACGAAGTGCTTCTTATACATTTACTTGTGGTGATAAAACAGTAATTCTTGTTGTTACACAGAAGCAGAAAAATGCATTAACAGTAACTAAATCTAATTATGATGTTAAGGCGCAAGGCGGAACTATAGATATCGAAGTGAAAGCAAATATTGATTATTCTTATGAGATTAGGAACGATTGGATAAAGTATGTTTCAACAAAAACCATGACATCTAAAATGTTGACATTCTCTGTTGAAGCAAGCAAAGAAACAGATCAAAGAGAGGGAACAATTGTATTTTCAAGTGGAAAACTATTAGAAACTATTCGCGTTACACAGGCTCAGAAAGATACATTATCTATTGTACAAGATAACTATGAAATTGACAATGATGGTGGAGTTATAAAGATTGAGGTTAACTCAAATACCGACTATACTGTTGAAATTTCAGAATCATCTAAATCGTGGGTATCCCAAGTAACAACTCGGGGCTTTGCAAAATCAGAAGTTAATTTTAATATTGCAGTCAGTGACTTATATAAAGACAGAAACGGAATAATTATTATTAAAAATATTAGTAATGCAAGCTCTCACACAATCACTATAAAACAACATGGACTAAAATACACTGATAATATATGGGACGGTACTGTAGCCAATGGTTTTGCTGATGGGAATGGTTCTGAAAATAATCCATATCTAATTGCTACAGGGGCACATTTGGCAAAATTAGCGAATGATGTCAATAATGGGACTTCATATAGTGGACAATACTTTAAATTAATGGATAATATCGACTTGTCGAATAAAGTGTGGACTCCAATTGGAAAGGTTAATGCTCAATTTAAAGGTGTTTTTGATGGTAATGAAAATATAGTGTCAAATGCAAAAATACAAGACGAAAACAATGAATATGTTGGATTATGGGGGTATATTAAAGAATCAAAGATATCGAACTTGTCCGCCTCAAACACACTCAATATTATAGGAGGTAAATATGTTGGAGGTATTTGTGGGTATGCTGACAATAGTCAAATTATTAACTGTGTTAATAAAAGTGTAATTTCTTCAAGAGTTAACAATAGTCATATTGGAGGATTGTGTGGATATATTGCTTCTGGCAAAATTGAAAACTGTTCAAATCTCGGAGAAATTAATACTTCGTCATTAGAATGTGAAGTTGGAGGAATTGTGGGCACTTCTTATGGAATAATAACAAATTGTGAAAACAAAGCGACAATTACTGGTTCAGATATGAAGAGAAGCTCGGGAACTTCCTGTCTTGCTGGTATTTGTGGGTATCAGAAAAATTCTAATATTTATAATTGTAAGAATTATGGAGCGATATATTCAAGTTCATCTATTTACTACATGGCTTGTTTAGGAGGTATTGCAGGGCGATCAGACAATAACGTCATTCATGGCTCTTATAATGAGGGATACATTCAATCTGATAAATATGATAGTGGAAACTCTGGTGGAATATGTGGTTGGCTAAATGGAACCGTCATGGGATCAGTAAATTGTGGAAACATTCAAACATCCTTCCCGAACTATTATTTAAATTACAGTCATTCATCTGGTGGAATATGTGGTTCTGGAAGCAATGGAAACACAGGTTTAGTTGTAATTGCGTGTTATAATACAGGCGATATCTATTGTAAAGGAAGGTTGGATCACGCTGGGGGAATTAGTGGGACTTCATATTCAGGCAATTTTTATTCTTGTTATAACATAGGAACTATTACAGGTAATTATGCTGGTGGTGTTATTGGTGAAATATTTAACATTGGTAAATTCTATACTGGCTTATGGTTAGAAGGTACTGTTACCGACAAGAGTGATGGTTACAATACTGAGTATTTGCAAAATTCATCAAGCGAACTTAACCAAGGAATTTCCAAATGGAATAATGCAAATCCAGCGTTACAGTGTAAGTATTTTTTTGAAAAAACTGTTAGCGGAATCAATGATGGCTATCCCTTGATCAAGACAAATTCTCAATAAAAATGAGCATTCTATGTTGAGGTATCTAAAACTTATAATTAGTCATCTTAACGGCTATAAGACAGTTTCAATCATAAGACATCATGAAAATAAATAAAGAGGGATTTTTATTACTAAAGGAGAAAGACGTAAACAAGATGCATAATTAAAATTTATAATTGGTTATCAAATTTTGAAAAATAAATTATTGCGTTATTAGAAACTCTCCGATATTCTCAGAATGGACTAATATTTAATTAATCAATCACAATTTTTAGAAATTGTTTGAGATCAATCGGTGACAGGCTGGATCTCTGCCAATTAAATGAATCAGCCGGTCACAAAAAATAAAATGGATTCGAACGAAATTAAAGAAAAACTTGGGATTGACGATGATAGCAGTTATCGCATTAATCCTGATTCGGGTAATGTTGAAAGAGATACTTTTTTGGGTTGGACTGATACGGATATTCGTATCGACTCTGAAACGGGAAATGTTCAAAAGGATACTTTTTTAGGATGGTCTGATACAGATACTCGAATCGATTCAGATACTGGAAATGTTCAGGAAAATGGTTTCTTTGGGTGGCAGGATACCGACACAAGAGTTAATCCAGATACGGGTGTAATTGAAGAAAAAGGAGTTTTTGGGTGGCAGGATACTGACACAAGAGTTAATCCAGATACGGGAGATCTTGAAGAAAAAGGATTTTTTGGGTGGCAAAAAAAATAATTTTTTTTTAATATGATAATTATTTTTAGTCTATGAGTTTTTGCTATGGTGGGGAAGATGTGGGGAAAATGACCAAATAATAGGTAAAACAAAAAAGCTAAATATCTATTTTACTGATACTTAGCTTTTTTGTTTTGCGGTCTGGACGGGACTCGAACCCGCGACCCCATGCGTGACAGGCATGTATTCTAACCAACTGAACTACCAAACCTTTTTCCCTTTTGGGACTGCAAATATAGCGATCATTTTAATATTTGCAAAATTATTGTATCGTTTACTTTTATTTTTTTTCGAAAAAGGAGAAGTGGACATTCCCGTATTTTTTTTCCTTTGTGAAAAACGGATTTGTCTCATAGTTGAAACCTGCAGGATGTTCGAAGACCAGAATTCCTCCATCTTTGAAAATGGGGCGGGAGAGTATCTTTTCCGGAATGCCACCAAACCCGGCAATGTCGTATGGAGGGTCGGCAAACACAATGTCATATTGCTGATTGCATATTTCCAGAAAGTCAAAGACATTGTGACGTACAACCTGCATCC
>Ga0074193_1003498_pt1 | contig 11390 bp, 8 predicted proteins | sample EPASupsiteHSE605_FD_64523 | JGI IMG/M metagenome (GOLD analysis project Ga0074193, IMG submission 64523) | Bioremediated contaminated groundwater from EPA Superfund site, New Mexico - Sample HSE6-05 | ecosystem: Environmental > Aquatic > Deep subsurface > Groundwater > Contaminated ...
TAATCTCATTTATCGCTTCCAAAAAGAAAATAAATCTTAAAGAAACATTCGATAATCTATTAAAAACACATCCGGTATTAAAAGATCGGTTTCAGAATGCCCAGCCTTTGGAAACAGTCAAAGGTGCTTTGCTCCCGGTTGCCATGAAAAAACAGAAGATTTCAGGAACGAGATACATCCTTACCGGCGATGCAGCCGGACTGACTGATCCACTTTCGGGCGAAGGGATTGCAAATGCTATGCGCAGTGGAAGAGTTGCTGCAGAACATCTGTTAAACTGCTTTCGGCATGATAATTTCACAGAAACGTTTAATGAACAGTACGACAAAGAAATATACCGTCGCATGTGGAATGAATTCAGAGTCAGTAAGCTCTTTTTACGTGTATTTCACAACCCACGATTACTTAATTTCCTGATAAATAAAATCAGCAAAAAACCTGAATTACAAACATTTATTATTGAATGCGTAGCCAATCCAAATCAGTTAAAAAAATTGATTAGCATACGGTTTATTTGGAAGATATTATGCTAAAATAAATCATACGTTGATTGATTTCTTCAAAAACAAAAAGAGGTTACCAGATGATGACAACCTCTTTTTATTTTCAAATTATATGTTTAATAACTCTTTGTTTTTATAACAAATTCCATATTAATAACTCCTGCCTGTCCACCATCAGCAGTTGTAAGCATTTTAACCATTCCCACAGATTTATTAATGAAAAAGAAATTTTCGTCTTCATTTGTATTATTGGTTTCACGAACTTTTATGCATTCAAAAGCCCCGGCAGTAGTGGCCACATTTTCACTTAATGCAACAATATCTCTATATGTTGAATCAGTGCCCTCTCCCGTAGTATAATGAGTATTCAATACAGGATTATAGGTTGTGTATAAGAATTTATTTACTCCTGTTGAATCATCAACATCTGCAAATTCAGTAGAACTAACAAACCAATAGCCTGTATCAACCTGGGCAGGAGCTCCCGGAATACCCAAATTCAAATCCATTTTTACCTTCGCTACATTGTTTGAATACTTTCCTATTACAGTCATTATAGCTGTACCATTAAATGTCTGTCCCATAACTGTTGTTTTTAATTCATACGTTGCAGTATTTCCAACTTTTGAAAAAGTAAATCCGTTAATAGGAGTAGGTGTATTATTATTGTCATCATCTTTACTACAAGATGTAAAAGCTACTGCCAATGTCATTGCGAAGGCTGCAAAAAATAAAGTTGTTCTTTTCATAGTGCTGTCATTTTTTAGAATTTGATTTCTGCTGAAACAATTATTGTGCCAGATATAGATTTATCAGACAAATATAGTATATTTTCATCATATCTACATGAAATACAGGAATCTGTTAAGCAAAATATAATCTACTCAAGGGCTGTTCGCAATACGCAAAAAAAAGTAATTTTGCTAACCGATAACAAACCTAAACCATAATCAGCATACAGTTAAACACTGAAACTTATGTATAAAATTGAGAAACATCCTATCCTTGAAGTACCTCAACCAGAAAAGGTGAAATTTGTTTTTGACGGGAAAGAAATTGAAGGAGAAAAAGGATTTACCATTGCGGCTGCACTACATCAGGCCGGATATCCTGTACACAGTCATAGTTTATCAAATCGCGAACGAAGCCTCGAATGCGGTATTGGAAAATGCGGTGCATGCGAAATGCTTGTCGATGGTCAGATAAAACGTATCTGTATCACCCCTGTTGACGACGTGAAAGAAATTTCGGAAATCCCGCACGACTACCAACCCGAAGCAGTTGATTTCAAAAAAACGGAAGCCATCAAGGTTTATAAAACTTCCGTCATTATTATCGGAGCAGGCCCCGCCGGTCTCGCAGCCCGTGAAGAGTTAAACAAATACAATGTCAGCAATATAGTTGTTGACAACAATGATAAAATTGGCGGACAATTTACCATGCAAACACATCAGTTTTTCTTTTTCGAAAAAGAAAAGAAGTTTGGTGGAATGCGTGGTTTCGACATTGCCAAAACCCTTGCCGGGGATGATTATACAGGAATCTTCCTTAACTCAACCGTTTGGGATATTCTCGATGGCAAACGGGTAGCTTTGAAAAATGTTCGTACCGACGAAATTTATTACATCGATGCAGAATATATGGTAGTGGCAACTGGAGCAGTTCCGTTTATGCCTACATTCGAAAATGATGATTTACCAGGCGTTTATACTGCTGCTGTAGTTCAAAAAATGATGAACAACGAGCTTACATTACTCGGAAAAAATATTTTGACCGTTGGTGCCGGAAACATTGGTTATCTGACCTCATATCAGTTAATGCAGGGCGGTGCACGAGTAAAAGCCATTATCGAAGCCCAGCCTTTCGAAGGCGGATTCCCTGTTCAGGCCAACCGTGTTCGTCGTTTAGGCATTCCCGTATTAACTTCTCATATTCTGCTAAAAGCAATTCCGAACGAAAATCACGATGGTATCATCGGAGCTGTAATTGCCGAATGCAAAAACTTTGAACCAGTTCCTGGAACTGAACGTATTATTGACGGTATTGATGCAATCAACATTTGTACTGGCCTTGTTCCGGACGATCAGTTACTGATAAAAGGCAACGAAGTGTTTGGACGTAACTGTTACGGAGCCGGAGATTCTATCCGTATTGGAGAAGGCACAAGCGCAGTACTCCGTGGAAAACAGGCAGCTCAGGAAGTTTTAATTGAAATGGGCGAACGTGTAAAATACGACGATTATCTCGCTCTCTCGAAAGAATATATCGATTCACAACAACATCCTGTACGCATCATTGAAGAACCATACCTCCCAACTCCGGAACGTATGGAAGAAAAAGGATTCGTACAAATTGACTGTTTGTATGGCTTTGCATGTAATCCATGCGCATTTGCCTGTCCTTATGGTGCAATCACCAAATCATCAACCAGCACAGTTCCACAGATTGATTACACTAAATGTATCGGCTGTATGGACTGCGTTTACCAATGCCCGGGACTGGCCATCTTTGGTTACAACCTCAAGAAAAACTGGCTCTTCCTCCCTATCGAATATGAAGCACAAGAAGGTGCTGAAGTATTCCTGGTTGACAATCAGGGTCAGAAACTTGGCGAAGGCATAATTGAAAAAATTCTTCGCAAAAACAACAAAACCAATGTAGCCCGTGTACGTTCACTCAACCTTGGCGGCATCGAACTGGTAAAAGCCCGTGGTTTTATCGTGAAAGAGAATTATCCGGAACCAATTCGGTTAAAGGAAATAAAACAAACCATCGAATCAGAAACGTATGTTTGCCATTGTGACGATGTTAAAGTAAGTGAATTACTCGAAATCATCGGCGACCGTAAATTTATCTCGGTTGACGAAATCAAACACACAACCCGTTTGGGAATGGGTGCTTGTCGCGGAAAACGTTGTATTCCCCGATTAAAACAAATGATTCGTAAATACGGGATACAGGTTGTAGGAGATGCAACTCCACGTGGACCATTGTCAAATCAGGTTTCGTTAGGTGAAATTTATCCACGCAATGTTCACGAACAAATCATCACGAATGTAGACGGAAAAGCAACCCGTCAGGTAGAAGTTCCGGTATTAATTGCCGGAGGTGGAATTGGAGGCAGTGCTTTGTTCCGCTACTTTGCCGAAGCAGGAAAGAAACCTGTATTGGTGAACTTTGGCCGTGGTGCATCCTGGAGAAACATTGCCGGAGGCCGTCCTGCTTTCAGCGTTCCTGAAATTTCAGATATTGCACATCATAACCTTGAAATATTCAAGGAACTGCAACAAATGCATAACATCGATTACAAACCGATTCGTTATGTAAGTTTTGCCCATGATGATGCAACCTTTAAGGCTCTCGACGAATCACGCTCGTGGTCAGATGCCTACATGGTTGACCCAAAAGATTTCCAGAAAGAAATTTCACCACTTTTCAATCCCAGTCTCAAAACATATCAGTCTGCATTAATTACCCGCGATTGCTGGCAGGCAACTCCGGGTCGTGTTATTGATTTAATTCGCCGTATGGGTATCGAAAAAGGTGGCCGTATTCTGGAAGATTGTCAGTTAATTGATGTTCACAAAGAAGATAATAAGTATAAAGTACTGGTTTATACCCACGATAAAGAATATGTGGAATATACCACTGACGTATTTGTGAATGCATTGGGACCGGAAGCTGAAAAATATGCCCGTATGCTGGGTATTGAAACCGGCTTGTATCCTGTAAAACATCAGGCATTTATTACCCGCCGTTTACCGAATATGGGTATTGGTGGCGATACATTGGATATGTTAATCGATCGTAGAAAATATAAAGGATTCTCAGCTGTTTACGGTCAGCAGTTAGCCGATACAGGTCAGATTATCGGTTGCGCCTCTCCGGCTGTTGATCCGATGGAAACAGCCAAAAATCTCAAAGTCAATTCCAAAGACTTTCTCGAAATTGTTTCGGAAATCTTTGTCGACTGGATTCCAGAGCTTTCATCCGTTGGCTTCCAGGCAATCTGGGCCGGGTATTACACCGAACCCCGTTACATTATCGATCCTGATTTAGGATTGTTTATTGGCTTGCGTGGTCATGGATTTATGCTCAGCCAATACCTTGCAAAGGTTTATGTAGATGCTGTATTGGGTAAAGAAACCCCATCCTATCTCAACCGGTTAAAGCTCAGTGGCGACGGGCTCTCCGAAACTGCTTTCAAATAAAAACCAAAACTTTTAATAAATAACTAAAAGCTGATTCATAACAGATTCAGCTTTTTTTATTCTTAAAAAATGAGTCCAGTAAGATTATTTGGATTTTAGGATTGTCTCAGCCGGAATTATTTACGATGCTATACTGATATCGATATAACTTTCTCATAAGTATGTTAAGCACTTTGAAAGTATCGGTTGCGTTCTCTATTTTGTATAATTACAATTTCACTCCTTAACTGCCAAATTAAATCAAAACTAATCCATATAAACATCTGTAAGGTTTCATGTCCTCCTCCTTTGCATTAAGCCTAAAATTATCCAATCGTCAGTATCTAACTATCAATAAGTTTTTTTACAAAAAAACACAAATTTTCCCTTTGTTTTAATCGATATTATACATATCTCATTTTCTTTGCAATAATAATTAATCCAGGTGATATATTAATTAATCCTATTGTAACCATGTTTAATAACCAAGATAGTGTATAAAATGCTTTTACTTTTAAATTCATTACTTTCCCTTTTTCATGACTCGTAATTTTCAATATTTTATATCCGTTATTTTCAAGCAAATAAGATATGCTTTTTTTACTAAAGCTAACTGTTGCATCTCCTAGGCAAAAAACAAGATCTTTCTTTAACAACCTCTTCCTAATTTTCGCCAGCCAATTCCGATTGGTGATTCTTAGTAATAGTAACCCATTATCATTTGTTATATTATATATCTCTTTAATTAAGCTAACTGGCTCATTAACTAAATAGAGTGTATCTATCAAACTCACAACATCATATTTCTTTTCCGGCAAGTCTTTAATATCCTTATAAACGATCAATCCTTTCTTCTGGGCATATCTTCTTACGCATTCTGCAATCTCAACTCCTTCACAATCAATTTTTTGATCATGAAGAAATTCAAGAAAGTGTCCATACGAACAGCCGAAATCAAGCCAGTTTAAAACATTATTTGAATATTTACTCAAAACAGAATAAATATATTTAAAATACTTAATACGCGAACGATAAAATGCCTCTTCGTTTTCAATATTCGTATAACAAACGGATTTCAAATGCGACCATATTGAAAAATCGTTTATTTCCCTTATAAAGCTATTACAATTCTGGCAATAGAAAAAAGGAGTTGAATAATATTTTTTATCTTCTAAATAAATAGCGTCCTAAACGATTAAAAAAAGAGAAAAAGAGAGAATGGATTCTCGTATCTCAAATTATCTTTGAGTTGCACAACAAAAACCCCCTTCTCTCATGACAAATATAACATTATTTAGCCAAATCATCTCCAAGTTAGACCGCACAAAATTCAAAAAGCTTGTATATCAGCTCAAAACCGATAAACATCAAAAGGGTTATAATAGCTGGACTCAACTGGTTTCAATGCTATTCTGCCAGTTTGCTAAAAGTCAATCTGTTCGTGATATAAGTAATGGTCTTCGTTCAGCAACAGGTAATTTAAATCATATGGGTATTGAGAAAGCCCCATCAAAATCAGCCATTAGTTATCAGAATAAACATCGTAATTGGGAGTTGTTCAGGGCTTACTATTATAGTCTGCTTCATAATTTAGGACAGCAACCGGGGTTTAAGCGTGTAAAGTTCCGCATCAAGTCAAAGATATTTCTGTTGGATTCTACAACAATTAGTCTTTGCCTAAGTCTTTTTGACTGGGCGAAGTACAAAACAGCAAAAGGAGCAGTTAAAATGCACACACTCCTCGATTTTGAAGGCAATCTTCCGGCTTACGTTAATATTACCAATGGCAAAACGGCAGATAATAAGGGAGCCTGTGATATTCCTTTGTATGCTGGTAGTGTGATTGTGGCAGATCGGTTTTATAACGATTTTTCATTGCTGAATGTTTGGGACAGCAACAAGGTGTTTTTCGTAATCCGGCATAAAGAAAACCTGCAATTTATTTCTATTAAAGAAAATGACTTGCCAGAAGATCGGCATCAGCATATTCTTATTGATGAGATAATCGAACTCAAGAACCAGCCATCAAAAGAAAAATATCCTAAAAGACTCAGGAGAGTTGTTGTTTGGGATGATGTTAATAAACAGACTATTGAACTTATCACAAATCAAATGACCTGGTCTTGCAATACTATTGCGGAGTTATATAAAAGCCGATGGGAAATAGAGATATTTTTCAGGGACATAAAACAATTGCTTCATATCAAATCATTTATCGGAACAAGCGAAAATGCCGTGATGATTCAAATATGGACTGCTTTGATAACCATTCTTGTCCTTAAGGCATTGAGAGCCATTTCAAAGTACAAATGGCACTTGTCAAATCTGGTAGCTTTTATACGCCTTAATCTTTTCGTTAAAATTGATTTACAACAATGGATAGATAAACCATTTGAAGAAAATATCGGCCCTCCCAATTCGCAAAACCTGATACAGGGGGTTCTTTTCTGAAAATTAATTCTTTGAATGGTAAAACCCTGATATATTTATACCTTAACTTTCTGTAATAAACGTTTAGGACAGGATTGATTTGCCATCATTAAAATTTGAACGGAATTATTACAGTTGAGTATATAATTGTTTATTTTTGCTGTAACTGAAAAACACACGTTAATTTAACAAGGCCGAAGATGAAAAAGAAAGTACTGGTTACCGGAGGAGCAGGTTTCCTTGGTTCTCACTTATGTGAAAGATTATTACACGATGGTCATGAAGTTATCTGCCTCGACAACTACTTTACCGGACAAAAACAGAATATTGTACATCTTTTAGACAACCCTTATTTTGAACTGATTCGCCATGATGTAACCATGCCTTTTTTCATTGAAGTTGATGAAATATACAATTTAGCATGTCCGGCTTCTCCGATTCATTATCAGTATAATGCAATAAAGACTATCAAAACCTCGGTAATGGGTGCTGTAAATATGCTTGGCTTGGCAAAACGCATTCAAGCAAAAATTCTTCAGGCATCTACTTCTGAAGTTTATGGAGATCCTCAAATTCATCCTCAAACTGAAGAATATTGGGGACATGTAAATCCAATTGGGTTACGTGCTTGTTATGATGAAGGAAAACGTTGTGCTGAAACCCTATTTATGAATTATCACCGTCAAAACAATGTAAAAATCAAAATCATACGCATTTTCAATACGTATGGTCCACGTATGCATCCCAATGATGGCCGCGTAGTTTCTAACTTCATTGTACAGGCTTTGAAGGGAGAGAATATTACTATTTATGGTGATGGTATGCAAACCCGTAGTTTTCAGTATGTGGATGATTTAATTGAAGGAATGATTCGTATGATGGGAACTGCTAACGAAATTACAGGACCTGTAAATATTGGAAATCCTGGCGAATTCACTATGCTTGAACTTGCAGAAAAAGTAATTGAACTTACCGGAAGTAAATCTAAAATTACCTTTGAATCTCTTCCTGCCGATGATCCAATGCAACGTCAGCCTAATATTGATAAAGCAAAAGAGCTTCTCAACTGGGAACCCCAAATTCATTTAGAAGAAGGGCTTATAAAAACCATTAAGTATTTCAAAACCATAATTTAGTAAATAACGTATTATTTGATAATTCAGGTAAAAGCAGTCATTTAATAATACTTTCTTTTGCCTGTAAAACATTAAAGAATGGCCAGAATTCTCATTACAGGAGCCAACGGACAACTCGGTCAGGCATTCAGAAAACTTTCAATACATTATCCGGAACATCAGTTTTTTTTCACTGATTACCAAGAACTTGACATCACAGACTACCAACAAATTGATAGAGCTATAACTAGATATCCTCAGAATTTCATCATCAATTGTGCTGCATATACAGCTGTTGACAAAGCTGAGGATGATCAACATAATGCTCGCTTTCTGAATGTGAATGCTGTTCGCTACCTTGCACAGCTCTCTAAACGTCACAATTGCAGACTTATCCACATTTCAACTGATTATGTTTTCAATGGCAATCAATTCCAACCGTATAACGAAACAGATAATGTATCACCCACTTCATTTTATGGCAAATCAAAATTAGAAGGAGAGCAGGAAGTATTAACACATGCCGAAAATGCAATTATCATCCGAACATCATGGCTTTACTCAGAAGTTGGAGGTAACTTTGTAAAAACAATTCGCAAATATGGCCGTGAACGTGGAGAACTTAAAGTGGTATTTGATCAAATCGGTACTCCAACATTTGCAACCGATTTAGCCCAAGCGATCTTAAATGCACTACCTGAAATCGGAAAAATGAACGGAGTGGAACTCTTCCATTTTTCAAATGAGGGTGTTTGTAGCTGGTTCGACTTTTCCAAGGAAATTATCGAAAAATCTAATATTACCTGTAAAATTAATCCTGTGACCAGTGATGAATATCCAACATCAACTAAGCGTCCATTTTACAGTGTTTTGAATAAAAAAAAGTGGAAGACGTTTTTCAATACAGACATTCCTTACTGGAAAGACAGTTTACAATTATGCATTGATCTTTTAGATGAACAGGAACGAGCGTAACAGATTAATTACTGAAATACTGGATGCTGCATCCGAAGTACACAAAAACCTTGGAACAGGATTACTTTCATCGGTTTACAAATTGTGCTTTCACTCTGAATTGCGTGTAAAAAATATCTACTTTAACAAAGACGTTCTGCTTCCTATCTTCTATAAAGGAATAAAAATTAAAGAAGAACTATTGATTGACTTATTAATTGAAGAAGAAGTGATTGTTCAGATTGTTGCCAAAGAACAAATTACACAAATTCAGGAATCCTATTTGCTCACAGCTTTGAAAATGTCTGGAAAAAGTGCCGGAATCATCATCAATTTTAATGAAAAACTCTTTTCAAACAGTTTTCGTAAATTTGTAATCAACTCAAATATTAAACCTTAAAAAAAAGAATATGACCCCTCAAAACATTGAACCACAAGTATGGAACCTCATTCAAGTTTGGTTGAATGGTAATTACGATACTGAAACCAAATCAAAAATAAATGAACTTCTTGAAAAAGATCCTATAGAGCTTACCGATGCTTTTTATCGTAATCTAGAATTTGGCACAGGAGGTTTGCGTGGGATCATGGGGGTTGGAACCAACCGTATGAATAATTATACTGTTGCAATGGCTACCCAGGGTTTAGCAAATTATATGATGAAATCGTTCGCCAAAATCAGTCAGCTTCGTGTTGCTATTGCCCATGATTCACGAAACAACAGCCGGGCATTTGCTCAAATCACAGCCAATGTTTTTGCAGCCAACGGGTTCAAAGTATATCTCTTCGAGAACTTGCGTCCTACTCCAGAGCTTTCGTTTACAATTCGTGAGTTGAAATGCCAGGGCGGTGTTGTAATTACAGCATCACACAATCCAAAAGAATACAATGGCTACAAAGCTTATTGGAATGATGGAGGCCAACTGATCGCTCCCCACGACAAAAACGTAATCGCCGAAGTATTAAAAATCACTTCGCTCAATGATGTAAAAATGAGAGGAAACGAGCACTTGATTGAAATGATCGGCGAAAAAATCGATAACGTTTATATCAATCGCATTTGTGATTTATCTCTTAATCCTCAAGCTGTTAAGAATCAGAAGGATTTGAAAATAGTTTATACAGCTCTGCATGGTACCGGAATTACCTGCATACCAAGAGCCTTGAAACAGCTTGGATTCGAAAACATTACTATTGTTGAGAAACAGGATATTCCTGATGGAAACTTTCCTACTCTGAAATCACCTAATCCGGAAGAAAAAGCCGCACTTGAAATGGCAATTCAAAAAGCTATAGAAATAGGTGCAACTCTCGTATTGGCTACTGATCCCGATGCTGACCGTGTAGGGATTGCTGTTCGCGATAATCGGGGTGAATTTATCCTGCTCAACGGAAATCAAACAGCTTCGGTATTGATCTACTATTTGTTGACACAATGGAACACAAAAGGAAAAATAACTGGAAATGAATATATTGTAAAAACAATTGTTACCAGTGAATTATTAAAAGATATTGCAGTACGCAACGGTGTTGAAAGTTATGATGTACTTACCGGATTTAAATTTATTGCAGATATTATTCTCAGGTTTGAAGGCAAAAAAACCTTTATCGGAGGTGGTGAAGAAAGCTATGGCTATCTGGTAAGTGATTTTGTTCGCGATAAAGATGCTGTAATTTCCTGTTGTATGATCGCTGAAATTGCTGCTTTTGCAGCCGAAACAGGAAAAACCTTCTTTGATATATTACTAGATCTATACCTTGATTATGGTTTCTATAAAGAAGACCTGCTTTCAATTACAAAAAAAGGAAAAACCGGTGCCGAAGACATTGAAAAGATGATGATAAACTACCGAAACAATCCCCCAAAAGAAATCAACAATTCGAAAGTATTGATAATGAAAGATTATCAGCTTCAGAAATCGATTGATTTTGTGACCAATACAAGCGAAGTTATTGATTTACCTAAATCGAATGTTTTGCAGTTCTTTACCGAAGACGGAAGCAAAATTACCATTCGTCCATCGGGGACAGAGCCTAAGATAAAATTCTACTTTGGCGTAAAAGATATCCTTCCTTCCAAAGAAGAATTCCATAGTGTGAACGAGCAACTTGACCGGAAAATCAAAGGCATTATCCAGTCAATGAATATATAAACTTTTAACAATGAATATATTCATTGACTGGATAATGCCTTTGAT
>Ga0074193_1003499_pt1 | contig 11389 bp, 11 predicted proteins | sample EPASupsiteHSE605_FD_64523 | JGI IMG/M metagenome (GOLD analysis project Ga0074193, IMG submission 64523) | Bioremediated contaminated groundwater from EPA Superfund site, New Mexico - Sample HSE6-05 | ecosystem: Environmental > Aquatic > Deep subsurface > Groundwater > Contaminated ...
GGTCTAATTGTAGTCGATTTCGCAGTTTGATTAGAGTGTTCTTGATGGTCTTGACATGAATGTGTTCACTGCTGTTTCGTCCCGGAAACAGCCAATCGTCAGGCTTGTAGCTTATGGCAGAAAAATACGCCCTGAAATACTTTCGCAGCACCTCAAGGGCTGTATCCGATAAAATGCTATACCGGTTTGTATTATGCTTGGCGTTATCTACCCGTACCCGCATGCTTTTACTGCAAATATCACAAATCTTTAGCTTTGCTACTTCTCCGACCCGCAAGCCACTTCCGTATAGTAAGACTAAAATAGCTTTATGTTTAAGATTAGCGGTTGCATTTAAGATCGCCAGCACATCCTGTTTAGGAGGGACTACCGGAAATTTATGCATTCGTATCATCCGTGGGATTTTCAACGGATTCCATTCCTTACCCAATACATGGGTATGGAAGAACCTGATGGCGGAAATATAGTTGTTGATGGTCCCTGCTGAGAGTCCTTTGTCTCTCTTAAGATAAAGGATGTATTGCTGAATATCGCACTCTGCAACATCTTCCATACACTTATGCCGGGCTTGCATAAAATTGATAAATGCACGCATCCTGCGCAAATATGATTCTCTTGAGGAGTCAGGTGTTCCTTTGAGTTCGAAGTATAGGTCGATCTCTTGTTCGTAGTGTTTCATGGAAATACTACCTCCTGATTTCTGATTGTTTTTTATCAATCCTTTACATCAGAAAACAGGAGGATACCGGGCTGTGTTAAAAAACGTATGTATTTGTCTATTCGCACATGTTATAATCATAAAAGTAAAAAGTATGCTTCCTTGGTTTGTTTCTTTTAGCGATTAAACAATACCACAAAAAGGGCGTACTTTTTACTTTTTTATGCAATTTTTTCTAGAAAAGGTATGGCCAAGGCCATCGCGGAGCGATTTCGTTCTTCTTGAAGGGTCCAATCGGAAGTTTTGCGCGCAAAATTTAGGGCTCAATTAGCAGATGCCTTCTGCTTGTTTAGCCTCAATAACACGCGCAAAATTTTTGATTGCCCCAGAAGAATGAAGTCGCGACCTCGGTCAAGCTATGGGATTTCAATCTTTTGTTTTTGGCTTTCGATATTTAAATTTTCCTGTTTTGGTACATATCCTTCATTAATGTTGCTTAATTTGGGCCTAATTTGGCTTGATTTGGCTTGATTTGAACATACCTTCCCCCTCCCCACAAATGGGTCTTTGATGGAGTATTCAATTTTAACCGTCATTATGGTGAGGCCCTTTTAGGTAATGAATATGCTAGCTGTAATTTTCCTTCCCCGCATACAGGACACACCGTTACATCTCTGCCTACAAGAATGCAAAGAATTTCAATGGTTTCCAGACCCTCAAATTTTGGTTTGTACGCTGGACTGCAGGTTAGTTTTCTGCTCAGTGCCAGCTTTGTCTTTTTGTTTCGGTTTGCAAGCAGTCCATAATGCCTGATTTTAACGAATCCTTTCGGAAGTATATGCAGCAAAAACCGCCGGATGAATTCAACACCTGTCAGCGTTAGATTCTTTGTCTGGTTGCTACACTTACGGTCTTTTACGGTGATTGTCACTGTATGCTCATCCATAGAGACAATCCGTGTATTGGATATGGCAATCCGATGCGTATATCTTCCCAAGTACTGGACGACAGCCAGTGGACCCGAAAAGGTCTCTTTTATGTAGCTGTACCAATTTACGGCGTAGCACTGCTTGAGCAATTCTCGAAAATTTTTTGGCTGCTGATATTTCTGTGCATTTCCATAAAACTTAAGCAGGCCTTGGCGGTAGTATTGCTTGAGATAGTGCAGAAATTTACCACAGAATTTTTTTGACAGTACCTCTACCGGAATGAAGAACTTCTTGCTGCTGTTTCGCCATTGATTGAGTTTTGTCAGCCCGCCTGCCAACACCACCGTATGAATGTGCGGATGATAGTGTAAATCTTGTGCCCATGTATGCAGCAGGGAAAAGAAGCCGACCTGCGCACCCAGATATTTCGGATCTCTGGAAAGTTCCATAAGGGTTTGTGCAACTGCCTTGTACATTAAGCCATAGAGTAGTTCCTGGTTTTGATAAATCAATGGCTGAAGTTGCTGTGGCATTGTAAATACTACATGGAAGTAGGGGGCATTGAGGATATCTTTGCTCCTTTGGTCCACCCAAACTGCCTTGGTAACACCCTGGCATAAGGGACAATGCCGGTTTCTGCATGAATTGTAACGTACAACAATATGACCGCATTCTTCACATTCAGAAGCGTGCCCCCCCAAGGCCGCGGTCCTGCATTGCATGATGTCACTACAGGCTTTGGCCTGCTGCGTTGATGGAGTATAGCTTTGTTCATACCGGGAATAAAATCGAAGGAAAACATCTTGTACAGTAGTCATTTTGTGTCGCTGGTGTCAAGGGGGCTTTTGATACCCATAAGGCTCTTGGATGTCATGTAAAGATATGCGGCTGTAGTCTTAAGACTTTTATGACCCAGCATTTGCTGGATGAACACGGGATCTACGCCATCCTCCAAGGCATGTGTGGCAAAACAACGGCGTAATGTATGGGCAGAAATATTCTGGTCTAATTGTAGTCGATTTCGCAGTTTGATTAGAGTGTTCTTGATGGTCTTGACATGAATGTGTTCACTGCTGTTTCGTCCCGGAAACAGCCAATCGTCAGGCTTGTAGCTTATGGCAGAAAAATATGCCCTGTGGGAACACACGGGGTCTACCATTGTAATTGTGAGGGACATCCTTGGGAGAACATGGTAAAATGAATACAGACGAGGGTGTGGCTCATGGGGTTCGTTACTCACGAAAGTGAAGTTAACTCGGCTCTGAATTGCCGCCCTCGTTTTATTGTTATCGTAAAGTTGACCGGGATGATGCCGTCCTGCGGGAAGTGGCTCTGTTTGTAGACGTAACGTTGGATAACAAGATTGGGGGCGTATTACAAAAGGTGGGGAGGAAAAGCGATGCAACAAAAACAACTGTTGGTTGGCGTTGATGTAGGTTGCCATGAACACCATGTCGCCATTGGAGGACCAAGTGGGATTGTGGAGCAATTCGAGATAACCCATGATACTCGCGGCTTTGCCTACTTCTTTGCACGTTTGGAAGGACAAGCCCGTCGCCACAAATTACCCGTCGTAGTTGGCATGGAAGGAACTAACGGCTACGCTCGTCCACTGGATCAAATGGTCAGGGCTAAAGGGTATACACTCTTAAACGTAAATAATCTGAAATTAGCGCGGTTTAAGGAGATTTTTGCTACGCCGGCGAAGACCGATAGCATTGATGCACAGACGATTGTTACCCTTATGATGATGGCCCCGCTTATGAAGCAAGCTAAAGAATCACTACAACAGGTGCCAGTAATCGGCGAGATCGAAATGCAGTTAAAGCGGATCAGTCGCCGCAGACGGCAATTGGTACAGGAAAAAGTTATTTTACAAAACCGGATGCAGGCAGACTTGCAATCGGTGTGTCCTGGATTTCTTGACACCATTAAAAAAGTTGATGCCCTATATGTTCTGCGTTTTCTAAGCTTTCGTCCGGATTTACGTCAGCTCGCCAGACTTAAAGAGGCCACCCTACGAAGTATTCCGGGCATCGGGAAAACGATAGCGCAAAGACTAGGCCAGTGGCAAGAAACAGCTACCTTTGGACCTGAAGCAGCCTGGGTAGGGCCGATGATTGTGGAAGATGCCAAGCGCATCTTAGAGTTGAAAGAAAAATTAGACGCTTTAGAAGCGCAAATGGAAACACTTGTTGATAATTCTTCATTAAGTAAACTGTTGTTAAGTATACCTGGTTTTGGTGTCGTCTGTGCAGCGGAAGTAGCTAGCGAAATCGGGACGATGGAGAGGTTTGATTCAGAAGCAGGATTGGGCATTTATTTAGGCATGGCCCCAGTGGATAACAGCTCAGGGAAGTATAAAGGCACGAAGTCTCCCCGCCAGGTGAACAAACGTGCCAAAGCAGCTATGATGGTTGCATTGGGTCATCACGTCCGCCTCGTAGATGAATCAAAAATGTATTATAAAAAGAAGTGTGCTGAAGGGAAAAAGCACAATCAGGCATTGCGTTCCTTGGGGCGGCATTTGACGCGGGTAATTTGGAGAATGGTAAAAAATAATCGAATATACGAATCAAAATCCGTAGTGGCTACTGCCGCATAGGAGGATTTCCGTAATATATATCGTTCAAGGATACTATCTGCTTCTTTTTTTAAATTACATAACAACGAGACGGTATCATCATTGACGAATAAGCTAAAAAACGCTTGACAAAACAAGCGGGATGTTCAGGCCTTACTAATTAAACTGTTTTCCAGTAAAAACAGTTTAATTAGTAAGGCCTGACCCCGGATCTTTCTACATATACTATGCTTCTAATGAAATCCACGAGTTAGAAAAACTAAAATGGTGGGAACTGGAAAGGATAAGGCCAACGGAGACAAAGTGATAGTATTATCCATGTATAAATAATGCCACCGTTTTGGCAGAAATGTACTCCAAGAAGAATGTTGCCGCTACGCATATTTATAACAAAAATAACGCAATTTTGAGAGGTTTACACAGTTTTTGTTCTGTATAAACTGCATAAACATCAAAAAGAGAGCCAGGGGGCCGCAAAAGTGCGCCAATCCTGGCTTTTTTTGTTTACGCAAGAGAATTTTATCAACCCTAGGGTTATCTTTTAAAATTGATTTGGTAAAATAAGCAGAAGCATGAGAAACGTCCCGACTGCTTCTGTACAATAATAAAAAAATCAAAGATTATGCGCTTCAATATTTCATTCTGACGTTAGATGAAATTAACTTATTTTTCAGCTTGTTGAATAACTGCTATCGCATCATTGTCTGAAACTAAATGGTTATTATACGTATCAAGAAATTTGTAGATAAAATCAGCTTTTTGTTGATCTCCAACTGCATAGGCATTATACCATGCTTTTGTTAAATCAATACAAATCTCTAAATGACGGTTATTTTCATTATCAGAATAAGGTGCTGCTAAAACCATTGAACTAGAACAAAGCAAAGCTAATAGGACAACCCCCATGACTAATTTTTTCAACATAATCCCCCCAAACTTATTATTAGGCTTTCTTTAATCATTTTTATGCAAAAAGTTCATCGTAAATGCAACAAAATTACTAGATAATTTTAACAAAAGGCTCGGGGTCACACGGGGTCAGGCCTTACTATTTAAACTATTTTATTACTCTGCTATAATATAAATGCCAGGGAAGAAGAATAGTTAGGAGTGGGACTATGGCGAGAAAGCAGAGAATTCATTATTCGGGTGCTATAAATCATGTGATAGTCCGTGGAAATAATCGGGAAACGGTCTTGTGGGAAGAGGAAGATAAAGCAAAGTATCTGTTTTTTGTCGTTAAGTATCAACAGAAATTCAAGTTCAACATATATGGCTATGTGATTATGGATAATCATGCTCACATGTTGATTGGGGTAGAAAATGAACCGCTTGCTAAAATAATGCAAGGGATACAGCAAAGCTATACTCAGTACTACAATTGTAAATACACAAGAGTTGGGCATGTATTTGAACAACGGTATAAGGCTAAATTATGCAAACAGGATACGTATCTGTTGAGTCTGCTCCGTTATATTCATCAGAACCCTGTTAAAGCCCGAATTCGCGAAGGCCTAAATTATCAATGGAGCAGTCACAGTGCATATCAAAGCGGAATAAATGGATTAGTGAAAACGGACTTTGTTTTGTCGCTTTTTTCGCAGAACAAAACGGCGGCAATCAGGGCGTATATGAGTTATATGGAGAAGGAAGCTTTCGAAGAGGACAACATACAGGTGGGGCAAGCCTATATTGAAGATATAGAGACGACTAGCGGGGAACAACTGCCAGAGGCAGCGACTTATTCTTTTGAGGAAATACTTATCCTCATTGAAAAAGCCACCGGAATAGATTCGGAAAGGATAATTCACGAGAAATACAATAGGCAAGTAGCGGCGGCGAGAGATATGGTTATCTATACTGTTATTCGATTAGGAATTATGACGAAAACGGAGTTAAGCAAGCGACTACCCGTTAGTTTAGTAACTATTATCAAGAGTTATAACAAGGTCGCTGGAGATGAATCGCTAAAACGTCATGTAGAACAAATACTAATAGTTTAATTAGTAGGCCCCGAAGGATCCAAGTTCTTTTTAACCGGTGTGATTGAAACGGCTAAAGAAGCAGTGGAAATTACCAGGGATATTACTGTTTCGCATGAGAACGATTTGCGCAAGATAAGCGCGCTCGGCAGGACAAGCGAAAATGCACTGGCTATCTATGAAGGCTTGTTTGATAAGCCAACGATCAGCATCGAAGAAGCAATGGTTATGTTAGACATCAGCGCGGCTACCGGTGGTCGTCTGCTAGAACGTTTATGCGACTAAGGGATTTTAAACAATCTGGACAATCGCAAGCGGAAAAAAGTTTTTGTATATCAAAATTATATTGATGCATTCAGCCGGGATTGAGTCGGGATAAAAATACGGCATCTTCAAGATGAATTTCATTGAGGAAGGCAGGTGTAATTGATGAAAGCTTATCAGCTTAAGATCGAATTGGTTGGTTCGAAACCCTTAATATGGCGGCGGGTTATTATCCCGGCAGATGTAACCTTTAGGCGGTTACATGATACGATCCAGTTTTCTATGGATTGGTGGGACAGCCATTTATATGAGTTTGAATTTCCGCAGGAAAAGCTTCACATCACAAACGATGAAGGTGTCTGGAACGATCCTAAACATCCCGAGCATGAAGAAATTCGTCAGTGGGGAGAAAGCCAACACTATCGGCCTTTTGACATTGCTTTTAGAAATAATTTACTCAAGACTTGCTTGAAGATTAAGAAGGTGCAATAGAGCGTTCATATGCGCTATTATCGGACGGAATGAGTGGGGATATTATCTTGTTTTCATTGAGATTAAATGCATTTTGATATAATAATAACGGGTTCATCTCCCAAATTTTTTGAAAGAGGGGAACATTGCTGATGGCACGACCCAAAACACAAGAAACACAAGTATTGAACGCCTGTTTTTTGCCGAAGGACTTTGTTGTTGATGATCTGCCTATTCAACCGGCGGATGGGCTAAAAAAGTGGATAACGGCGTTTGAAGACGATAAATATAGCGCATTGTTTCAGCTTGGCTTTAATAAAAAGGAGCCATGGTTTTCGCCTTCCCTCGAATATCTTCATCATCTTGCGGAATTGCTGCTGAAAAAACTGAGCCAACAGCCCGAAATAGAGTTTAACCGGGATGCCGTTCAAGTGGATTTGACGGACGACGAGCTGTATAAACTCAAGGAAGAACTGCCCTTTGTCATTGGGATGGAATATGTAAACGACGACTGGATTCGAGCGGTGTGGAAATCACTCTTGGCTGTGTTCAAACGGGAAATCAAAACATACGACGGGACCGTCGCACGATATTTTACCGATCATAATGCCAACATCAACGTGGCGGGCAGGGTGTTTTTTCATCTGGTCGAGAATCAAGCGGAGCAGCATCCATTTGCCTTTATGGCGACTTATTCGACAAGACCGGTCAAAAGCAAGCGGGCAATCCATACCCCACTGAAAAATGCGTTAAAAGAATTCGACGGGGATGAAAGGAAATTGTTGTCGCTTATTTCAACGGTCATCAAGGCATCCGAAAAGAGTGCTTTCATTTCGGAACTGCTAGAAAGCGGGGAACTGTTCTCGCCGCTTAAGCTCACAACCGAAGAGGCATATACCGTCTTAAAGGAGACGCCATTATATGAAGAAGCCGGGATTCTGTGCAGAGTGCCTGATTGGTGGCGTAAAAGCAGCAACTCGCTTCGACTGTCGATAACGGTGGGAGAAAAAGAACCGTCCAAAGTAGGACTGGAGGCCATTATGGACTTTTTGCCAACGCTCACCGTAGGCGATGAAGTGCTCACAGAGCAGGAATTGAGGGCTTTTTTGACCATGGCGGAGGGAATGATTCAATATAAAGGCAAATGGGTTGAAATAGACAAAAGAAAATTGGCAGCGGTTCTGCAGGCTTTTGAAAAGGCTAAAGATCTGTCAAACAACGAAGCCTTGTCGCTCGGAGAGACCATGCGGCTGGAACTTAACCTGGACAGGCTGCTGGATATTTCAAGTGATGAGCTTACTGTTTCGGTTACGAACGGACAATGGTTCAGAACCATGAAGGAAACCTTGACTAATCCCGCTGCCATTCAAAAACTCGGTGTAGAGCCTTCGTTTCATGCGAACTTGCGCGCCTATCAGGAAACTGGGTATCACTGGCTAACCCAGATGTCGAAATTTGGTTTTGGCGCCTGTTTGGCGGATGACATGGGACTTGGTAAAACAGTGCAGATGATTGCCTTTTTGGAATACCAGCGGATTCAGAGCAAAGGGCAGGCACTGTTGATCTTGCCAGCGTCGCTCATCGGCAACTGGCAGAAGGAAATCGAAAGATTTGCGCCGGAGATGCCTTATCAGATACTCCACAAAAGCGATTTAAAAAGTTCGAAAACCATCCAACTCAGGGATGGAGCGTTCTTATACATTACCACATATGGGATGGCAGTCCGCCTGGAAATATTGAAAGACCGGCAATGGGATTGCCTTATTATCGATGAAGCGCAAGCTATAAAGAATCCTGGCAGCAAGCAGACCAAGGCAGTGAAGGCCATTCCCGCCAAAATGAGGATAGCCATGACGGGGACGCCGATTGAAAATAGATTGGGTGACCTGTGGTCGTTGTTTGATTTTTTGAATCAAGGATTGCTGGGAACAGGCAAAGAATTTACTGACTTTACAAAAGGGCTGGCAAAGCACGCGACCGGCTATACCAAGCTGCGCAAGATGATTCAACCCTTCATGCTGCGCAGGCTGAAAACCGATAAAAGCATTATCGCGGATTTGCCGGACAAACTGGAAATGAACGCCTACACCACCTTGTCCCAGAAGCAGATTGCCCTCTACAGACAATTGCTCGGACAGATTGCGGAAAAACTGGAAGCATCGGAAGGGATTGAGCGCAAGGGGCTGGTGCTGGCAAGCCTCATGAAATTCAAGCAAATCTGCAATCATCCGGACCATTATTTGGGCCGGGAAGAATTTAAACCGGAGCATAGTGGAAAGTTTGAGCAATTGCGGGAAATCTGTGAAACCATCCGCGAAAAAAGGGAGCGGGTGCTCATTTTCACTCAGTTCCGGGAGATGACGGAGCCGATTTCAGAGTTTCTCCGGAGTATATTTGGCAAAGAGGGGTTTGTGCTTCATGGCGGTACCTCGGTGAAAAGAAGAAGCGAGATGGTAGAACAGTTTAACGGCGATCGTTATGTGCCGTATATGGTTCTGTCTCTCAAGGCCGGCGGTGTGGGCCTTAATCTCACGGCAGCCAACCATGTGATTCATTTTGACAGGTGGTGGAATCCGGCTGTTGAAAATCAAGCAACAGACCGAGCGTTTCGTATCGGGCAGACCAGGAATGTCATGGTACACAAATTTGTTACAACAGGCACGATCGAAGAAAAGATTGACGCCATTATCCAGGAAAAACAGAAATTATCGGGAGAACTCCTGGTGGCCGGTGGTGAGCAGTGGATTACAGAGTACAACAACGCAGAGCTGCTGAAGATATTTGCTTTGGGTGGTGATGAATAATGGGGTATTATGGATTTCCAGAGTATATATCCGTAGCGGAGAAAAGGGAAAAGGCGACCAAGGCTCTGGCGAAACTGAAGAAGAAAGATCCCGCTATCGAACCTGTAATCATTGAAGGCAGAACACTGGCTAAAAACTGGTGGGGAAAGGCGTGGAACAAGAACCTTGAGAGTTATGCGGATTATGACAATCGAATCGGCCGGGGTAAAAGCTATGTAAGAAACAATGCCGTCCTGAATTTGAAGATCTCCAAGGGCAAGGTAGAGGCCCTTGTGCAGGGCAGCGGTTCTAGGCCCTATAAAGTTGCGATTCGGATCGATGCTTTAAGTGGTGAGAAATGGGAACAGGTCACGGCCTTGTGCAATCATCGGATCGATTCGCTGGAACAATTAATTGAAGGGAAATTTCCCCCAGACCTGGAGGTTTTGTTCACCGAGAAGAAGTATGGTTTGTTTCCGGCACCGAAAGAAATCCATTTTGACTGCAGTTGTCCTGACTGGGCCAGCATGTGCAAGCATGTCGCCGCGGTGCTGTACGGGATTGGGGCCAGATTGGATGTAAATCCCATGCTGTTTTTTGAGCTCAGGGCATTGGATGGGCAGGAACTGGTCAGAAAATCCATGGAACAGAAACTGGCCAGTATGATGAAAAACGCCGGCAAAAAAAGCAGGCGGGAAATTTCGGAGAAGGATATCGCCAATATATTTGGGCTGTAGAAAAACAATGAGTGTATTCCAAGTATAAGAAGTACGAAGATGCTGACTTTGCGAGGTTCAGACTTGAAAAAGAGGGATGATTATTGTAGCATTTTACAGGAGACTGGTTTTGAAAAGGGCGCGCCCCCTACCTCAAAGGGGATCGAACTCCTACACGAATCTCATAATTTCGCGTATCAGTATCGTCTGTCTATCAAATGACACGTTGAGTGCGTGGCGTTGATAGTCAAGGAATAGACTGATTTCAAAGGGCTTGCGGGCTTTTGCAAATTTAACAAGAAAGCAACTGTTCCGCATAATAGTAGCCGGTTGAGAAGGCGGATTTTCGATCGCTGCGCTGGTGAATTGACATGCGGGCGACCATGGATATGGATGCAACGGTGAAGGGGATGTCGGTCAACTCTGATACGATGATGAAGATGTTTGAAGAGATTTGTGCGATTGAGATCAACGATGATGTTACTTTTACCATCAAGCGCATTGAAGAAATAAGGGAAATCATCTCCGACTGTCGTAGATTGAGGCGTCCACAGGAACGGAAACATGACGGCTATGAGGAAAAAATATTGGGAGATGATGAATATGACCAATCAGAATTTAAAAATGACTATTTTGGCGACTGTTAATAATCAGCTTAGAGAGAATAATCCACCAATTACAAGAATGACACTGGAAAGATTAAAAAATTTGGGATACACCGAGAAAATCGCCAAAGAAAAAATTGCCGCTGTTCTTATTGAGGAAATATATGATGTAATGAAAAATAATGAAGTTTATAATGATGAAAGATATAGTAGGAAGTTGAGAGCATTGAAATAAACCTATATGCAGGTGTTTTCTTTCGAGGACAATGACCAAGGAGAGGCAAGATGAGTCGAGGTCAATATCGGAAAATTCGACCTGGGGCATCAGAAGGCGTTTTGAGCAAGGCAAGCTGCATATCAACCACACCAAGTTTTTAGGGTATGATAAAGATGAAAA
>Ga0074193_1003500_pt1 | contig 11388 bp, 10 predicted proteins | sample EPASupsiteHSE605_FD_64523 | JGI IMG/M metagenome (GOLD analysis project Ga0074193, IMG submission 64523) | Bioremediated contaminated groundwater from EPA Superfund site, New Mexico - Sample HSE6-05 | ecosystem: Environmental > Aquatic > Deep subsurface > Groundwater > Contaminated ...
CCCTATTCTCCCGGGGTCATCCTATCTGCCTCCCTGCGAACTCGACCGTCTTAACTAACTTGGCTGTTTCCATTCATCGGGCTTTCCCACATCTTGCAAGGTTACCCACCAAGCCCGCCAGCAACGGATCGCTTTCGCTCCGTTCCACAGTTTGCCTTCAGACCCTCCGGACCCCTCCTCACGGACGACGCCCTGTCTGTTAGCTAGTGCTTCCGAATGGAATCGGTGCACAGAGGAACTTTAATCCTCCAATACAAACTGCCCGGCGCACAAAAGAACGCCCTTTCGGGCGTCCTTTCGTTTGGTTTTTGCGTTGTTTATTGTGGCGCTTTTTGCGTCGTTGGTATAAAGGGAATGTTAGTGCCGTGTTTTTTGTTGTATTCTTCCGTGTCCGCCTTGCGCGCCGCTTCCTTCTGTTGAATTACGATGTTTATATCGGTTATCGGCCTAACGCCTCTATGCCACGCTGGAAGTTTATCGTCTGAAACGATGTTCGCCGCAGTTATGCCTATGTTGACCGTACCACCAATCATAGTCAATAGCGAGTTGCGATCCTGGGCGATCCCGTAGAAGTCTCCGACTTCCCAACGATCCAAAATGTCTACAAGCATTCCGCGATTGACCGTGTTTTGACCAACTATTTTTGCCTTCAATTCTGCGATCTTTTCGTGTGTGATCGGTTCCTTATCCCCTATTCTATCGGCAATTATGTAGTTGTTCGCCATCTTGTTCATTTTAACTATGACTTGATGTTCAACGTTTGCATCCCCTAACGGTAAGGCGTTCCCTGCATCCTCCAGACTAGCACCCAACGCCACGGCAGCAGTAGTAATACCGATAAGGACAAGAATACAAGCTGCGCCCGCAAAACTCTGTACAAACGGCAGAACCTTTTTAAGTTGTTTTTTCATGTGAAAAAACCCGTCCTTTCAATTTAAAAAAATTGGGCGACTTGCGCCGCCCTTTTAACTTCTTTAAACAAATAACCTACTTGTTTACAATATAAGGGTTGTATATGTTTATTACAAGAGGACAAATATTTACAATTGATCAATTCCGAGACTCCCACTTCTTTATTCAGCGAAACATGCTTTTGATCTGTCATTTATTGTCGTTCCGCAAAAGTACCTGAAACCTTCGCGCCTGGAACCTTCACGGAACGACAATAAATGACAGCCCGTTAGACGTTCCGCCGAATACATTGAATTTGCCTATATCAGAGCAGATCAACGAATTAGTAAAATATATTAATTTAGCAACCCCTGCTACTTCAATCATTCTCTTTGGTTCTCATGCAAGCGGTACTCCTACCAAGGATAGCGACATTGACATTTGTGTTATCATGCCTAAACAAGAGAAACGAAAACTACAAATATTGCGTGAAATCAGAAAAGCAATTGCGCCAATTTTATCTTTGCCAGTTGATATTCTTGTGTATCAAGAAAAGGAGTTTGCAGAAAGAGCAATATTACCGCGTTAGAGTTCAAAATTGAGCAGTTTGGATAATTTCCTTTACAAGTCCGATAAAGGCTGTTATGACCACTCGAAGACAAGTCAGCTTCTAGGACTCTTTCTGGTGTTCGACAAATTCCGGGAAGTACCAGTCTCCCCCTACGAGAGGAAAAGAAGACCCTCGAAGACCGATCTTCGAAGGCCTTTTCCGACCCGATCAAGAGTTGACCAGTGGGAGACCCTTGAGCCGAGCATGATATAAGGAAGTAATTTTAGATTGATGGAACGCCGTATGTCAAATTGTGGTATACTATTTATATGTAGCGAAAGGTGGTGCTGACGTATGGCAAGTAATGTCCAGAAAGTTATGGAACTCATCGAAACATTAACCCCAGATGAGAAGAAGTTGATATATAAGAAGATGAACGATGAAATTAATGGCAAACTGCTTGACTTCCTTGAAACCATAAATGAGCGGGCAGAGAGAAAGCCTATCTCAATGGACGATATCATTAAGGAAGTTGAGGAAGTCAGGAGTACCAACTATGGGGAAATATTAGGTTGTAGTTGATACAAACATCTTTGTGAGTGCGTTTCTCGGAAGTAAGAATGCGAAGCTGATTGTCAGAGATATATTTGCAGGACAACATCTAATTATAATGTCACATGAACAACTTCAGGAGATAAAGACAGTCCTCCTCCGCCCTAAATTCAGCAAGTACATTCACCCTTATGAACTTGACGAGTTCCTTAGTCTTTTGAGTTTAAAAATAATAGTACCTTCAAACTACGGAAAGATAAGTGATTGCCGAGATGCAAAAGACAACATGATACTTGAAGCTGCTGTATATGGCAATGCAGATTTTATTATATCCGGTGATGAGGATTTGCTAACTCTAAACCCATATCGCTGGATAAGTATATTAAGCCCCGTTGCATTTATCAAACATTTTTACGAAATTGAATAAAATTTATTCAATTTAACTCAATCGCACCGTGTAACATTGAAGGAATCCCCGGAATGCCTGAAATTAATGGCTTCTAGGGATTCTTTAAATAATCAGAATTTTTCCCCATTATTTGAGGGTACGACCCGGGGGGAAGGTTGACCGGACGGGAGACCTTCCCTCGAGCACTATCCACTCAGGCTAAATGTCGAATTATCGAAGAAAAGAGGGGGTCGAGTAGAAGCGCACCTCTCGGGAACTAACCCCATTGTTTGCGCAACCCTCACAGAACCGGACTTGCGGTTTGCCCGCATCCGGCTCTTCATGCCACCATTTACAGAATGTAGCTGAGATGAGTCCTTAGTTCGAAGATATTCACGTAAATCTTCGGCTTAGGTAACGGGTATTTCTTTAAGAATAACTCGAATCCGTCCCATGTGCACTTCGCAGCTTTAGACAAGAGGTCAGAAGGCACCTCTTTAAGTACTTAAATCGTAGAAGCCAAAGACGAAGTTATGGAACCTGTCCGGAACGACGACCAGCAGGAGGCGTTCCGGCGAGTAGGAAACCCTTGAGCCGTGCAAACACTTGAATCTTCTTTGTTTCTTTGATACCATTAATTCAAAGAAATTTAAATACTTGACATTTGATTTGCATATATTTAAAGAGGAAGGGTAATATCTCAGGCTGTAAAAGGGAGGCAATCCAATGCTCAAAAAACGTATCTCAGTATCTCAAAAACGTCAAATTACCATCCCAATAGAGTTTTATAATGAAGTGGGGATTGAAAAAGAGGTTGAGTGTTATATCCAAAATAACTCCATCGTGATACGCCCTGTACGTGAGGGCGGCGGTGAGTTTGATGAACAAATCTTAGCCGACTTAATCTCACAAGGCTTATCCGGCGAAGAGCTGCTTATCAAATTTAAAGAAACACGGAAAAAAATTCGTCCTGCAATTGAAGGGCTAATTACTGAAGCAGAGCTTGCGGCCAAAGGTGAAAACAATTATTCCACCTATGACGATGTGTTTGGCACGCAGGAGGATTGATGATACCTAAGCTTGTCATTTTACCTCCCGCTGCTCGCTTCATAAAAAAGCTCAAAGAAATACCTCTCAAGGATCTTTTCAGAAAAACTGTAGACGAAATTCTTATTGATCCTTACGTTGGCGAATCTAAAAGCGGGGACCTATCCGGTATTTTTTGCTGTGATATATATTACAATAAAACCAATTACGAACTCGCTTATACGATTGTAGAAACGCCAACCGAAACTATCGTAATTGTTCTTGCTGGCACTCGTGAGAACTTCTTTCAAGAACTAAAAAGATATATGAAAACTCTATAAAATAACTCACATAAACTCATTGAATTTGGATTCGCTTAAGATAACACCTCTTCATGCGGCTTGAATTCAACATAACAACTTTATATAACACATTAATCATCAAAATTGCCTGCCATGTTTGTGTTGGAATTCAGATGGTGAACCAATTATGTATTTTATTTCTGAGATATTTTCGAATATCCCAAGATAACAAAGGTTACTGAAACCCGTCCGGAACGGTGACCAGCGGGAGACGTTCCGGCGAGTATTCATCATCTCGATATCTTGCCCATAACCCTGCCGTAAAGCGATCACCAGGAAACGGTACGCGAGTAAAAAAATTTGACAATATCCGGGAAGTACCAGTCCCGAGGAGGAAAAGGCCCCCGAAGACGATCTTCGAAGGCCTTTTCCTCCCCGAGCACTACAATTAAAAATGAGCGAATACAAACTCGACAGAACCTACAGTTATTGGGGGCTCATTTGTTTTCACTGCACATTTAAAATGTATTGTCTCAAATGTTTTGGTTTATTGCTAGGTACGGTGGGTTTGACGCTTACCTCAATTGCATCATATAACTTTGAAAAATCCCTGGAATGCCTGATCTAATGCCCTTCAGGGATTTTTCAAAATTGTGAGAATGATTATCAAATTGTGTCGAGGTCAGACCCGGGGGCTAGGCCCGACCGAAGGAAGGCCTGGCCCTCCAAGAAAGCACAAAAATAGCCAGACCATCCAAACGATCTGGCAAATAACTACAGTGGTGATCTTGCCTGAAGCGATACCTAATTTTTCATATCAGAATTGATTTGATTTGATGGCGGTTTGATCGAGTTTATATTCACATCACTCTCTTTCGACTTATCCTCGCAGAATAAGTATAATTCAACCCATTTCTACATCGAAGAATAGTGCTAGGCCAGAGGAACATATTCATGATTCACGAGGCGTTAGCTACATTTTAATATTTGGCCACACTTTTTCCCAGGAATAGCAGTACCTTCCCTTACCACTTCGAAGCCGTTGACAAAGACGTATTTTATTCCGGAAGGTTTTGCACTGCTATTCTGGACGGTCGTGTTATCCCTTATCAGGTTATAATCGAAAATAGTAATATCAGCCCAACATCCTACCTTTAGGAAACCCCTGTCTTTTATTCCAATACGTTCAGCAGATTTGCCTGTCATCTTGGCAATTGCTTCTTCGAGAGAAAATATTTGTCTTTCTTTATGGTAGCGCTGAATAATCGCCGGAAAAGCACCGAATGCAGCGGGATTCTGCTTTCCTCTGGAGGTAATGAGAACATCGGTTTCAAAAGTGCACAAGGGGTGCTTCATTACCTTAATCAAAACCTCGTCATTGTTTTCTTCGCCGTTATTTAAGTAAAAGAGGCAAGCAGCGTTTCCCCTGCTCATTTCAGCTATTCTAAGATAGGCTTCGGTACAGGAGCAATTCATTATTTGGGCAATTTCGGGAATAAATAAGCCTTCACATTTTTCTAATTCAGGGTGGCTTCCCAGCATCAACTGAACATCTTCCCAGCTCATTCCACTAATTTTCCAGCCAATAGCAAACAGTCCAGACAGCAACAGCCTAGACAGGGGGCTTTTGAAATTCTTCTCCAGGTTTTTAAGGAACCATGGAGGCAACAACACATTAATTGTCGTATTAGCGCAATGGTATGGAAAAACATCAAAGGCAATATCAATACCGCGAGACCTTGCTTGGTCAATCATCTCCATTGCTCGATCGCAACTTGACCAGGTCTTTCTGCCTCCGAATATCATGTGAGATATCTGTATCTTAACCCCTGTTCTTTCGGCCAGCTCAATCATCTCTGCAAGTGCACGAATATTATGGGGCTTTAACAGGAAACTAGATTTGTAAGCGAATGATCCGCGGCTAAGGGACTTGATGTGAACCGTAAGTAGACGGCCATGTCTTTTTACGAGAAGAGCTATTTCCTCCAGTTCTTTCATAGCAACATACATCCCAGGCTCATATCCAAGTCCCAGAGAAATTCCGTAAGCCCCCTCAAAAAAGGACTCTTCAATTACTTGACTCATTTGCCGCATTTTTTCTTGACTGGGCAATGAATAATCAGTTCCCCACAAAGACTTTCGCAATGTTCCATGTCCGATGAGTTGCGCCAAATTGAGAGACAGTCCACTTTCTTCTATAAAACTAAAAAAAGAACCCATTGATGTCCAACCAATATCAAGGGATCTTCCAGAGTTAAATTCAAAATCACGTTGCACAAGACCCATGGATTTTGAATTCTCAGCGAGGGGGGCAGGTGAGAACCCACAGTTTCCCCCTACTATCGTTGTTATACCCTGTTCAAGCAGGCAGGCTAACATTTCTGGGTGTTCCTTAAGGGGTAAAAGAAAGTCGCAGTGAGAATGAATGTCAATAAATCCTGGACATACTGTCATATTTTCAGCGTCAATAACCTGCGTTGACTCCCAGCTATCCCCTGGGTTGTTCTCGATGCTGGTAATCGCCTTTATCCAGCCATCTTTTACGGCAATATCACCTTTAAAAGAAGCCCTGCCCGTGCCATCCACTATGGTTCCATTTTTTATCAACAAGTCACATTGCATTTTTCTACCCCCTCATATAATATCTAGGGATTTTTAAGTTCTCGTAACTTTGTCATATAACACAACGTAATAATTTCGCCAGAGATACATAATTTACCTTTATTGAATATGGGTCCGATAACTGAGACTATGACAAGTTCATTAATAATGAATTCCCTATTTTTATCCAAATTCCTTCTTTGCAGCCGATTTTCCCGTTTTTCTTTCCCATTATATGTAGCCTTTTGAGCGCGTTTTTGTTCAAAAGGGCAAAGTCTGTTTTTCTCTAGCTTACGTCGATTTGCTAAGGCGTTTGTTTTGAGTTTTTTCTACGTTGATCACATCATGTCCTGTAGGTATGGATAGTGCTGATTCTGAGAAAAGTGTATCTAGACTTAGCCTTAAAAAGCTTTCCCATGGGCTCTATGATATGAAAGTAAAAATATTAGATAATTCTTTCGGTAGACTTGACCAATCTTTCCACACTCTCTGTTTCGATTCGGGGCTGTCTCAAAATGATGTTTTTGTGCATCGATTCTGAGGTAGCTATTCCCAAAAATTTAGAATAAAATGGGATTAGGCGTGTAAAATCGGCTCTCAATACCGCCAATTTTACACGCCTTTTAATTTTAGGAACCACAAAATAGAGATTTCATGAATCTCTAAACATACCGCCTAATTGAGGGCAAACTTGGATTTAGGCAATCTTAAATTGATGCAATGAACTGCCGCATCTGTCTTGTTGTATTTTGTTATGTAACTTGTTGATGTTGAAACCAAAACTCAAAAGCAAAAATTCAGTTTCAACATTCTTTTTGCCTCGCATTACAAATCTTCAGAAGCTATGATCTTCCTTCAGAACACCAAAAGCCCCTTCGACCTGGATGGAACGATTCATTCTTAGCAAGATACCTTCAACCGTTGTGATATTATTTAGGATTCCGCTCGTCTCTCCAAAAATAGCTTTAATACCGATATTTTTTTGTTACCCGCCGCTTTTGTACATTGTTTCTTGAGTGAACAGTCTTCACAACTCTCACACTCATAGAGAGTCACATCCGATTTATATCCACTTTTCGAAGTTCTTGTGGTCTTTCCAACAACCACAAGTTTTTCATTATTGGCACAAAGATATTCGTCTTTGACTGCATCATAGACCATGTTTTCTCGTTTACCAATGATCTTACTAAAGCTTTTTTTCTTCATGGCTTCATAGGTTTGTGGCTTAATGAAAGGCTTTAGTCCTTGTTTCTTACTCGGCGGAACATCTAACGGGCTGTCATTTATTGTCGTTCCGCGCAGGTTCCAGGTTCCTTTGCGAAACGACAATAAATGTCAACTCGCAAGCAAGTTTCGCCGAATACGTGCTGCGTCCACGGGTACATCTTATACCTTACCTTTACACTTATTTGAAATTGCATCTCAAACAATTTCAATGCTTACCTAGCCCTCTTACTCTCCTCCACCTCTCTCGATTGCCGAGGTTACCGGTTGCCGGCTGATTGAAAAAGTCACCATCTTCGAGGACAAATTCACTGTGAATTCAAGTCCGGCGTGACGGTAAATGTGGAAGCATAATGATAATGTGAACAAAAATAATTAGGACAAAACATTGCCAATAAATAGTCTGCCTTTGTAATTTTACCTGCAATTTGGACATAGTATCTAAAAAGGCGATGAACAAGGGGTTTTATTATGAGTTTAATGAAAATTATATCTTATCCTAATTTATCCAGTGTTGAAGAAACATTCAACGCTTGGGTTTTCCATAATAGGGTAAATATTTTAAGCACAAATTTTGATGTATCCAGTCATGAAGATGAATTGTGGTATAGTATCGTAGTGATTTATGAACCTGTTAACGAAGAATAGAATCCATATACGCTTATTTTTTGAATTATTATTGACAGCCAATTCAAAACATAAGGGTTTATAGAGTTGAAATACTCACCTATATCATAATCAATTGAACCGAAATTTTCTTGACCTTGCCCCACAAGCATATGAAAAAACCGATTCCTCGTTATAATAAAAAACTCAAGTACATTTTCAAATTTAATTCGGAGTATACCGTTTTCTATATTATAGGGAAATCTCGAGTAAATAGCTGTACAGTCCCTTTTCAAGCTTTCCATTGGATGACTTAATGAAAGATTAATTTCAAATTCATATTTTAGTGTAGTTTCCTCATCTTCAAATAATACTTGAAGAAATTTGTGAAAAAATTTAAGTTCACCGGCTGCATCGCCAGAAAAGAATTTTTTAAGGTCCGAAAAGGTTCCTTTATAATCCTTAGATTTTGCTGCGTAGAGCATTGGAAAGCTATAAGCCATATATTCCAGGCTCCTATACAAGTGGGTAAATGCTGTTATTGGAGCCTGTTTCTGATGTGCAAAATAATTTGAAATCTCAAACAATACTTTTTCATGAACACCATGATTACGGCGATTTTGTGTAAAGTAAGCATCAATAGCTCTTTTGTTTTCAATTATATCAAATTGACTATCACCACTACTGAATACATCTCCAATATCTTTATAATTAATGGAACCTGTTGGTGCGTAAGGCAAACGTAAATAATTTGTTCGTGTCTTAATTAAGACTCCAGTATTTTTTTTGAAATCAATTTGCCCTAGCAATACACGAAGTAACAATGCTTCATTCGTTGCAGTGGGCAATTGCATAGACAATGGCAATTTATCCTGTTTTAAGTCAGAAAATCGCTCTTGATATTCATAAATACCTATATTTCGCATTTTCATATTGTTATAACTCCATTGAAATTTTGTCAAGCAATCTATTACTGTCCATAACAGACATCTTTTCATAATTTTCAAAGAAGTATTTCACCATACGTCTTCGAGCCATACCTAACTTAATTTTAGATACATCTATAGACGAGAATGCATTTTCAAACAATAAAATTGAATCCACAAGTTCATCACGAGAGATGTTTTGGATAGCATCAAATTTGTTAGACATAGCCGCTGAAAAGCCTATAAAATTATTAGGGGTTCTAAACCAATTCTTTAGATACTCGTCTCCCATGCAACTACTTACATAGCTTATTATATCATGATATTGAGTATCCCTTTTAGTGATATTCGAATCCATTATTTGATCAGTAATCAGTTCATCCATCTTAGATTCAATAATTTTTTGATTATCAATGTTAACGGAGCCGCTTATGTATGCTATGTATGCTTTAATTAAATTCTCCTTATTCATAGTGGCTTCATCAGTAGTATTTTGACTTACTTTTTTTTGCTTTTCCGTAAAGGAAATTATAGGAAGATTATCAAAGTCAAAAATATTATTAGCTAAAACTTCTATTTGGTGTCTGGCAGTCATTGGTTTTTGTCCATTATTCAATATAACCATCCGATACAACAATCTATCCATAGAACCGCAAACCAAAATATTAAAAAAAATGGGTCTGGTCGAATCAAAATTTGGCATTGATGCAACACGTTTTAGTGTGTTAAGACGTTGAATCCCATCTAGAACAAAGGCATTCTCAAGCAACCGTAAAAAATTCGCTTCAGTTTCATAATTATAAAACGGTAATTGGCCATTGCTAGTATCTTTTTTAATTGCAATTGTTAAAAAAGGCATTATACACCCACTAACAATGTCATTTTCAAGCCTATTATAAAACGACTTCCGTAACGGATTCCTTTGAAAATCCAACTTGTCTATTAATGGAACAAGTTTTTCCAATGCAAATTCGTAATCCGCGATTGCTGTCAAATACACGCTTTGTATTACATTGTCGTAACTTTCATTTAATACCTTGAACATAACGCATTCCTCCAAAATTATAATAACGATTTATCATCCAACCTGTTCACTTAACTATTATATCAGCTTCAATGGACATGTTTCCACAAAACGATAAAAAAGGGGGTTTTGAGTTTCGGCTTTGGCCTTCAAATCTCAAAAACTCATATTTACTGGCTTTTCACATACTCACTTCTCAGCCCTTGACATCAATACTACCGTCTCCACAATCAGAACCAGGGTTGTATAAGATCTTTGTTATCTGTTAAACTTTTTCACCTGACCACAATATGGTCTCTACATTTTTTGCCGTCCATTCAATGTGGTACATTTTAACTAACTATTCCACAAACCTTTGTAAGCGCTTGATAATCAGGTGCCGCTGGAAAGCAAAAACCCCGGAATGGTTACCATTCCGGGGTGTCATCAAATATTAAGCTTCAGTTTTGGTGTTGCGACAGTGGTCAGGCAAGCTCTGAGACCAAGGCATGAATTCTTCAAGAAGAGATGGATCTTTTTTAATGTCTATACTGGGTAGCTTGCTGAAGAGATGGACCAGATACATGTAAGGATTAAGTTGGTTAGCTTTTGCCGTTTCCACGATACTGTAAGCTGTGGCACTTGCCTTAGCCCCTTTGGTTGTGTCTGCGAACAGCCATGCTTTCCTTCCTAGGACAAAATTTTTAAGACATCGTTCGGCTCGATTATTAGAGAGCTCAATCCGTCCATCTTCTAGGAAGGCTTCCAAGGATGTTTTTTGGTTTACGGCATAGGTGACAGCTTCTCCGAGTTTTGAGGCACTTAAGGCATTAACCGTTTCAAGCCATGCCCAATAAGCTTCAAGAACAGGTTTGGACTGTTCCAGACGCTTTAGTTTTCGTTCTTCCGGATTTAGATCTTCTAATTCCCGTTCAATATCAAACAGCCGGTTGCAATATTCAAACCCCTCGGCAGCAGCCGATCCCTCGAGATTTCCGCCCCTCGGCATGCTTTCTTCATATTTTCTTCGCTGATGTGCCCAGCAACCGCATCGAGTTACTTTAGGTACTTTATTATAACCAGCGTAGCCATCGGTTTGGAGAAATTGAGTAAATCCTTCTAAAAACCGTCGGGCATGCTCGCCTGATCGTGTTGCTTGGTACTCAAACAGCACCACTGGTGCGTTTCCGGTATTGCCCGAACAGTAGACCCACATTCGGGATTCTGAGGAAGGCTTCTTGCCCTCCTCCTTGAGAACTTGGATGACCGTTTCATCCGCACAGATGACAGCTTGCTTGAGTAGATAGGTTTTCATCATT
>Ga0074193_1003501_pt1 | contig 11386 bp, 9 predicted proteins | sample EPASupsiteHSE605_FD_64523 | JGI IMG/M metagenome (GOLD analysis project Ga0074193, IMG submission 64523) | Bioremediated contaminated groundwater from EPA Superfund site, New Mexico - Sample HSE6-05 | ecosystem: Environmental > Aquatic > Deep subsurface > Groundwater > Contaminated ...
TTTGACCCATATTTAAATGTGGATCCAGGTACAATGAGTCCTTATCAACATGGTGAGGTTTATGTTACTGATGACGGAGCAGAAACTGATTTAGACTTAGGACATTATGAGCGAATTGTTGATATAAATCTTACAAAATATAGCAGCATAACTGCAGGTAAAATTTATTGGTCAGTTTTAAATAAGGAAAGAAGAGGAGATTATCTTGGAGGAACAGTTCAAGTAATACCTCATGTTACTGGTGAAATTAAAAACATGATAAAAAGAGTTTCCACTGTTCAAGATATTGATGTTGTAATAACAGAAATTGGTGGTACAGTAGGAGATATTGAAAGTTTACCTTTTTTAGAATCAATTAGGCAACTGAGATATGAAGTTGGAAGAGAAAATGTTATGTACATTCATGTTACTCTTTTACCATACTTATCAAAAGCTGGAGAACTTAAGACAAAACCTACACAACATAGTGTAAAAGAACTTTTAAGCTTAGGGATTCAGCCGGATTTACTTGTATGCAGAACAGAAAAACACTTGACTGATGATTTAAAAGCTAAAATAGCACTATTTTGTAACGTTGACAAAGAAAATGTTATTCAAAATGCAGATGCGGATTCATTGTATGATGTACCTTTAATGTTAGAAAAAGAAGGTTTAGCTAAATTAGTTTGCAAGCACTTTGATTTGACTTGTACAGAACCTGATCTGACAGAATGGAGCGATATGGTTCAGCGTTCAAAAAATCCTACTCATTCAGTTAGAATAGCATTAGTTGGAAAATACTGCGAACTTAAAGATGCATATTTATCTGTTGCTGAAGCATTAAGACATGCAGGTATTGATAATTCAGCTGATGTTGATATTAAATGGGTACATTCAGAAAAAGTTAATGAAGAAAATTACAATGAAGTTTTAAAAGATTGTGATGGAATATTAGTCCCAGGCGGATTTGGAGACAGAGGAATAGAAGGCAAAATACTTGCAGCAAAGTATGCTCGTATGAACAACAAACCGTTTCTTGGTATTTGTCTTGGTATGCAAATGGCGGTTGTTGAATTTGCTAGAGGAATACTTGGTTATAGCGATGCTGACAGTTCTGAATTTAATGAAAAATCACAATATCCAGTTATAGATTTGATGAATGATCAAAAAGATGTTGAAAACAAAGGCGGAACTATGAGGCTTGGTTGCTATCCATGTAAATTAAAGGATGGGTCAAAAGCTAAAGAAGCTTATGAAGGTGAAGAATTAATATCTGAAAGACATAGACATAGATTTGAATTTAATAATAAATTTAGACAAGTGTGTGAAGACAATGGGTTAATAATATCAGGAACATCACCTGACAACAAATTAGTTGAAATAGTTGAGTTAAAAGATCACCCTTGGTTTATAGGAGCACAGTTTCATCCTGAATTTAAATCAAGACCAACAAGAAGCCATCCATTGTTTAAACATTTAATAAAAGCATCAATAGAAAATAAATAATATAAAATTGGTGAGCAATAGATGAGTTATTGATCAGTAATAGGACAGCAATTGTAAAATGATAATTAACGCAGAATGCAGAATTAAAACAAATAATTCTACATTCTGCGTTTTTAATTTTTAGCCTTTTATCTTAATTGCGTTTTGGGACACTATGTAATAAAAAACTCCAGACATGATTATTGTCCCACCTATTAGGGTATATATGGAAGGAACCTCTTTGTAAATTATTAAAGCTAATATGCTAGCAAAAATAGGTTCACACAATGTAGAAATTGAAATTAAAGTTGCAGAAATATATTTCATTAAATAATTATAAACTGTATGACCGAGTATTGAACAAAAAACAGCAAGAGCTAAAAATAATAAGAACTCTTTTGGAGAATATGGATAAATTGGTGTATCAGTTATTAAACACATAAATAACAATACGATTACAGAAACAGAATAAACAATAAAAACATATGCTCCTGCACTTACACTTTTGCGCACTATACCTCCAATAACTAAGTATCCGGCAACAAATATTGCTCCCATAAAAGCAAGTACATTGCCAACCATCATACTGCTTGTACTACCACCAGTACTACCTATAGCGATAATAATTGTTCCGACAAGTGACATTGATATTCCTATAAATATTTTGGAAGTAAACTTTTCTTTTAATATAAAGAAATTTGCCAACGATACAAAAATTGGGCTACAGGATACTAAAATAGTAGAATTAGAAATTGTAGTCATATTTATTGAAGCAATCCAAGACGCAAAATGTAATGCCAGAAACATTCCGCTTAAAACACATAAAATAAAATCTTTTTTTGATATGTTTTTAAGAGATTCTCTTTCTTTCATCATTACAGGTATTAACAAAATTAAAACTGTAAAAAGCATTCTGTAAAATGATATAACAAAAGATGGAGCTTGTGACATTCGTATTATTATTGATGAAAGTGAAGTAAAAAATACTCCTACAAGTACAAAGTATTTAGATGGTGCTTTTTCCATAAGATACCTTCCTATATTATATAATGTAAAAATAATAGCATAAATATAATTTATATTCAACTTGTGTTTATATAAATATTTCTAAAATTTTGATAAAATTGAACATATTTGCAATAATATATAGAATCTGCTATAATTATTGAAAATTAAACAATTTCAAATACTGGAGGAATTATGATAAACTTCGTCGGCTCGATTTCCGTGTTTTACCTTTTAAATATTATCATGGCTCTTGTGGTTATTTTTCTTGAACGTAAGGATCCAACTGCAACTTTGGCATGGGTGCTAGTGCTGCTTATTTTTCCAGGTGGCGGATTTATATTTTATTTATTATTATCCCAAAATTTTAGCAGAAAAAAACTTTTTACTATGAAAATTTACGCACAAAAAACTTTTGGTGATTATATTAAATTTCAAGAAGAATTATTTAATTCTGGAGCTCTTGTTTTTAATGATAAAAATGTAGAATCATATAAAGATATGATAAAAATGAATCTTTTTACTAATAAATCTTCATATACACAAAACAATGATATTGAAATTTTCACAGATGGTAAAGAAAAGTTTTATGAATTATTTAAATGCATTGAAAAAGCAAAAAATAATATACACGTTGAATATTATATTATAAAAAATGATAATGTAGGCAATAGGCTTTTGAATCTTCTCGAAAAAAAGGCAGAAGAAGGCGTTGAAGTAAGGCTTTTGTTCGATTCCATAGGGGGAAGGCAAATCCCTAAGGAAAGAATAGATAAACTTAAAAAATCAGGAGTGAAAGTAGCTGCGTTTTTCTCAAGCAGTATACCAATATTTAATTTTAAAATAAATTATAGAAATCATAGAAAAATAGTTGTAATAGATGGAGAAATAGGTTTTATCGGAGGGTTCAATGTTGGAGATGAGTACATTGGTCTAGATACGAAAATAGGTTATTGGAGAGATACTCATTTAAAAATTACAGGTGATGCTGTAATTGATTTGCAAACTAGATTTTTCCTCGATTGGGGCCATGCTACAAAAGAAGATATGATGTATCGACCAAGATATTTTCCAGACACAGGAAATAAAGGGACGGTAGGTATTCAAATTATCAGCAGTGGTCCAGACAGGGTTGATGAAGCAATAAAAAGGAACTATGTTAAAATGATTAATTCTGCAAAAGAATATATTTGCATTCAAACACCATATTTTGTACCTGATGCTAGTGTTATGGAAGCGCTTAAAATTGCTGCTTCGTCAGGTGTAGATGTCAGGCTCATGATTCCATGCAAGCCGGATCATCCCTTTGTATATTGGGCAACTTATTGGTATTGTGGTGAATTGTTGCAATATGGAGTGAAAGTTTACACTTATGAAAATGGCTTTCTTCATGCTAAAACACTTGTAATTGATGGAGTAGTATCATCTGTTGGAACAGCTAACTTTGATTTTAGAAGCTTTAAACTTAATTTTGAAGGTAATGCTATAATTTATGACACGAATATATCTACTTCACTCAAAGATATTTTTATGGAGGATTTAAATTATTCACTCGAGTTAACTAGAGAAATATATCTTGAAAGAGGAATTGGTATAAGATTTAAAGAATCAGTATCAAGACTGTTGTCTCCATTACTATAAATAGAAAAGGACGCTTTTATTATGAAAGCGTCCTTTAAAATGCTTAAATATTTTTTAAATAATTATGAATTAATTCTGTAGATTTTTTCGCAGCTATTTTAACAAATGATGGGAAATCCATATGAGCAGTACCATCAGCTTTATCTGATATTGCTCTAACTATACAAAAATCAACTTTGTTCAAATAGCAAACATGACCAATTGCTGCACCTTCCATTTCAGCACACAATGCGTCAAAGTTATCAACTATGTGATTTTTTTGTTCTATATTGCATATGAATTGATCTCCTGTAGCGATTGTTCCAACAAAAACATTTGTATTTTCTATGTGTTCTGCAGCATTTTTTATCTTTTCTACTACTTGTACTGCACTTGGAATTTTTATTATATCTATTCCTGAAATCAATCCAAGAGGGTCTCCTAATGCAGATGTATCCATATCGTGTTCTACTACAAAATCAGAAATTACTAAATCAGCAATATCCAATTTTGAGTTTAAGCTTCCTGCAACACCAGTATTTATTATTACATCAGGTGAATATTTCAAAATCATAGTTTGAGTGCAAACTGCAGCATGAACTTTACCTACTCCACATTTAGCTACTATTACGTCTTTTCCGTGAATTTTACCTTTATAATATATAACACCGCTGATTTCTTCTTGTGAAATATCTTCCATTGAATCTTTAATCTCAGCTACTTCAATTTCCATAGCTCCAATAATACCTGTTATCATTTTTTTTCCTCCGAAAGTGATACACACATTTTAATATACTACAAAACAAAAGTCAATTAGAACAATAGGAGAACGATAGAAGAACAATTGTTAATAGATAAAAAATAATAAATTAAAATTAATTTATTATTTTTGAAAAAGTGGTAATATATATTTATAGAATTAATAAAGGGGATAAAAATGTATTACATATATATAGCAGAATGTAGTGATGGAACATTGTACACAGGTTACACAGTTAATTTGGAAAAAAGAATACAAACTCACAATGAAGGAAAGGGTGCTAAATATACTAGAGGAAGAACACCAATTGTGTTAAAGTACTATGAAGAATTCAATTCTAAAAGTGATGCTTTGAAAAGAGAATCGGAAATAAAAAGCTTAAGCAAAATAAAAAAAATAGATTTAATAAGAAATTTTTATAAATAATTAAAAATAAAATTGAATAGCAAATGTTTTTTTGCTATAATATAGTAAAAATTAAAATGATATGGGAGTGTAACTCTATGGATATAAATTTAATAACTGACAGCTGTGTTGATTTTAATGAAGATACAGTTGATGTTGAAAGAATACCGTTTAAGATAACAATTGATGAAGAAGAAATTGTTGATTATAACATTGATTTTATGGAATTAATTTCTAAGATGAAAAACAGCAAAAATGTTATAAAAACATCATGCCCTTCTCCAGATGATTTTATGAATGCTTTTATAAAATGCAAAAATACTTTTGTTGTAACAATTTCAGAACAATTAAGTGGATCATATAACAGTGCTATGTTAGCTGTCAATTTAATGAAAGAAAAATTCCCTGATAAATTTATACATGTATTCGATTCTAAAACTGCAGCTTCTGGCGAAACTTTAGTTGCTATGAAAGTAAAACAACTAGTTGAAGAAAATTTTAATGCAACAGAAATAATTGAAAATACTAACAAATACATTTCAAAGTTAAGAACACTATTTATACTTAATTCATTGGACAACTTAGCTAAAAATGGTAGAATTACTAACTTTAAAGCTATACTTGCAAATGTGTTGCACATTGTACCTATTATGGGAGCTCAAGATGGAACAATTGTCTTAAAGGAACAAGTTAGAGGTAAAAAGAAGGCATTTGGTAGATTAGTTGATATGATAGGTGAGTATAATGTTGATTTTGAAAATACCATACTCGGAATAACTCATGTAAATTGTTTGGAAAAAGCTGAAAACTTAAAAAATGAAATTAAGGTAAGATATCCATTTAAAGATATTAAAATTTTCGCTGCAAGCGGATTAAGTACTGTATATGCTGATGATGGCGGAATTGTAATAGCTTTTTAATTTAATGTCATGATGTTCTCTCTTAATTCAATTATTAAATTAAATTAAGAAAACATAAATAACTGTTAATTATCTTTAAAAATGGGTATATATAATCTATACATATTAGTATTTAAAATGGAGGAAATATTTATGGATTATAAAAATTTAATAAGAAAAGTAAAATCAGTTAGAGATTATAAAAATGTGACAGTGAACCATGAAATTCTTTATGAACTTAAGCTTTTCTACAAAAACGAGAAAAAGCTGATAGATAATATAGAATTAGAAGTATTTGTGAAAAGTAAAGATGATATTTATGAACAATTGAAAGGACTTGCAGGATATAAAGAAAAAATGATTGAAGCTCCACATTACTTAATTGTACTTTCTGAAGATAAAGATCATTATATAGAAAACACAGGATATATTTTTGAAAATGTAATGCTTAAAGCTTATGAACTTGGCGTTGGATCATGTTGGATAACATTTAAAGATGGAGATGCTATTAAGAAAAAACTTATGATTAATTCAGATAAAAAACTTACTGCAATTATTGCATTAGGATATGATGATAATAAATCAAAAGTTGTTTATGAAAATGTATCAGATTATAATCCTTCTAAGGCAAACATTAAAAAAGTTGAAGACAACACTTCAGATAGACTTGGAGTTGAAGATATAGTATTTATTAAAGAGTGGGGTAAACGAGCAACTGTAGATGAATTAACCAGCAGAGGCATATTAGATGGATTTTACTATGGTAGACTCGCACCTTCTACATTGAATAGGCAACCTTGGAGGTTTATAGTTGATGATGAAGTAGTAGTGCTAGCTATTAGAAAAGATGATTATATTAATAGTTATGAAGATAAAATAGATAGTGGTATTGTAATGTTGTACTTCGAATCTATTATTGATAATACATTGTTTGATGTAACATGGAATTTAGGAAAACCTGAAAAAGTTTATAATGTACCTGATGATTTTTTAATTGTAGGATATTGTAACATTTAAAAATTTAATTAGTAAATTGAGAATATAATAATATTAAAACCCGCTTAGAAAATAGGCGGGTTTGTTGTAATGAATTAATAATATTGATAATAGTAATAATAATAGTAATAATATTATTACTGTTAAATAATAAAGGAGATGAATACATGAAAATAGCAGTTTTCAAACCATATTTACAATATTTATCTGAAATTTTTCCTGAAATTAATTTTTATGATATTGAGGAGGAATGTGCAGATGTCGAAGGTTTAATTGGAGAACCTTATCATATAACTCCAGAAAAGTTGGGAAAGCTTACTAAACTTAAGTGGATACAATCTTTGCGTACTGGTTTTGACAATGTTGATATGGAATATATTAAGAAAAGGAATATAATTTATACAAATGCAAAAGATATATATTCAATACCTATTGCTGAAGATGTATTATGTAAAATATTAATTCATAATACTAATGCCTTAAGTTATTTAAGAAATCAAAAAGAGCATATTTGGAAGGGTAACTTATATAGAAAAGAATTGTGCACTCAAACTGTAGGATTAATTGGAACAGGTTCTATTGCAACAGAAATAGCGAAAAGACTTCAAGGATTTGGTGTTAAGATAATAGGTTATAAAAGAACGCCTGTAACTTCATTGCCATACTTTGATGAGTTGTGTTCAGGACATAAAGGATTAGATTATATTTTGTCAATGAGTGATTATTTAATTGTTACTGTTGACTTGAATAAGGAAACATATCATATGCTCAGCAAAGACAATTTAAAACTTATGAAAAAAGAAGCTTCTATTATTAATATAGCAAGAGGAAGCATAATTAATCAAAAAGATTTAACTGAAGTTTTAAAAAATAAAGAAATTAGTTATGCAGGTCTTGATGTGTTTGAAACTGAGCCATTACCTGAAGATGACCAGTTGTGGGATTTAGACAATGTGTATATAACACCTCATACATCTGGGATAGTAAAAAATAATAAAAATAGGCTTAAAAGGTTAATTGTCGATAATATTAAAAGATATGTTGAAAATGAACATTTAGAAAATGTGGTTAAGTTATAAAAATTATAAATAAGGACGTGGACAAAGTGGGGCTAGAGAAGGAAAGTGGAATAGTTATAGGAAAGATGAAAAAGGGACCAAAAAATCTCATAACTGATGTTGCAGGTGTTAAAGTTGGTCATGTAACATTAAATGATGGTAACATAAAAACTGGTGTTACTGCAATATTACCTCATGGCGGCAACATATTTAAAGAAAAAGTTATGGCTTCTTCAAGTGTAATAAATGGATTTGGTAAAAGCATGGGGCTTATTCAAATTGAAGAACTTGGTACTATTGAAACTCCTATTATCATGACAAACACATTAAGCATAGGTACAGCTGCTAGTGGTCTTACAAAATACATGCTAGAACAAAATGAAGATATAGGAAGTACTACTGGTACTGTAAATTGTATAGTAACAGAATGCAATGATGGAACCCTAAATGATATCAGAGGGCTTCATGTAAAAGAAGAACATGTATTTCAAGCAATAAATAATGCAACTGAAAGTTTTGAAGAAGGTTCTATTGGTTCAGGAACAGGAATGAGCTGTTATGGATTAAAAGGCGGCATAGGTTCATCATCTAGAATTGTAGAACTTGATAATAAGGAATATACAATTGGTTCTATTGTTATGGCAAACTTTGGTAGAAAGGGAGACCTGGTAATCAATGGAGATAAAGTAGGAGAAAGAATAGAAAAAGAAGAAAATTTTGAAAAAGAAAAAGGTTCTATAATAATTATTATTGGAACGGATATACCTTTAAGTGAAAGGCAATTAAAAAGAGTAGCTAATCGAGCTGTTATTGGTCTTGGAAGAACAGGTTCACATTTAGGTAATGGCAGTGGGGATATTTGCATATCATTTACAACTGCTAATAAAATTAAACATTACTGCGATACAAATATTATCGGCATAAAAATGATTGATGATAATATAATTGATAGTATATTTAGAGCAGCTATTGAATCAGTTGAAGAATCTGTAATAAGTGCGCTTTATCATGCAAAAACAACTGTTGGAATGAATGGTAATATAAGAAAAAGCTTAAGAGAGTATCTATAATTTAAATGAAAAGTGTGGTATAAATTAAATGAATGTTACAAAAAAAGGTATATATTATATTCTTTTTTTTCCTATTTTAATAATTTATTTTGAAATTGTTATTAAAATAACATTGTTCAATTCTCTATTTAATGAAGGTTTTTTGAATATGGTTTTATTTTCTATACCAATAGGACTTTTAATGTATCTATTGAGTACAACTTTTAATGAAAGAGAAAATAAAATTTGTTTTATTTTATTTACAGTGCTGCTAACGATTATTTATGGTTCACAATTTGTTTATTACAATATATTTTCAACATTTTTATCAATGTATTCCTTTATTGGTACAAGTCAAGCAATGCAGTTTTGGAAAGAGATTGTAAGAGCTATCATGAAAGAAGTAATTCCTTTTTTATTTTTGCTTTTACCTTTAATACTAATTACAATATTTCATAAAAAGCTTAATCAAATTTTTAAAACAGATAAGAAGCTGAAATTAAAAATTATCGGAGTTGGAGTTATAATACAAATTGTTATATTTTGCATAGTTCAAAATTCAAACGATGGAGATTTAAGTCCTCATTATCTGTATTCTGATTCATTCATCATAGATATGTCTGTAGAAAGATTTGGACTTTTAACAACTGAAAGGCTTGATTGTAAAAATATAATTAATTCTTTCATAGAGAAAAACAATGAATATTATGGCGTAAATAATGGTGATGTATATGCCTTAGGCAATGTTACAACAAGTTCTGCAATAGCAGATGAAGATATAAAACAAGAACTTGAACAGGAAATAAAATATAATGTCATGAATATAGATTTTGACACATTGCTAAAAAATGAAAAAGATGAAGAAATGAAAGATATGAATGAGTATTTCAGTAAAGTTGAACCTACAAATAAAAATGAATATACAGGTAAATTCAAAGGCAAAAATCTCATATTAATAACAGCAGAAGGGTTTTCACCATATGTAGTAAATAAAAATCTTACGCCAACCTTGTACAAAATGTATAAAGAAGGCTTTAAATTCACTGATTTCTATACTCCTTTATGGGGTGTTTCTACATCTGATGGAGAATATGTAGCATGTACAGGACTTTTACCTAAAGCAGGAATATGGAGTTTTTATCGTTCATCAGAAAATTACATGCCATTTTGCATGGGAAATCAAATGAAAGCAATTGGTTATCAAACTTTTGCATATCATGATCATTATTATGATTATTACAAAAGGAACTTATCACATCCAAATATGGGATATACATATAAAGGTTTAGGAAACGGGCTTGATGTTAGGGAAACTTGGCCGGAATCAGATTTAGAAATGATAGATTTGACAGCTCCTGAATATATTAATGAGAGACCTTTCCACACATATTACATGACAGTAAGCGGTCACCTCAGATATACATTTGAAGGAAATTACATGTCTTATAAAAATAAGGATGCTGTAGGGGAACTTAATTATTCAGATAATGTTAAAGCCTATCTTGCATGTAACATTGAATTAGATAAAGCAATGGAAAGTTTAATTAAAAAATTAGAAGAAGCTGGTATAGCAGAGGACACATTAATAGCTATTAGTCCAGATCATTATCCATATGGTTTAGAATTGCCAGAAATAAGTGAACTTGCAGGACATGATGTAGAAGAAAATTTCGAATTGTATAAAAGTATTTTCATATTGTGGTCAAAGGGAATGGAACCAGTAACAATAGAAAAGCCATGTTCAAGTTTAGATATTATACCAACTTTGTCAAACCTCATGGGAATAGAATATGATTCTAGACTATTGATGGGAAGAGATATTATGTCTAATACAGAACCTTTAGTTATGTTTTCAAACAGAAGCTGGATAACTGATAAAGCAACTTATAATTCAACTACGGAAGAATTAAAAATTAAAAATAACAGTTCAGTAGATGCTGACTATGAAGAAAAATTATCAAAAATTGTAAAAGATAAATTCAAATATTCTGCTTTGATATTAGACAAGAATTATTACGCATATTTATTTAATTAGTGGCGGGGGTTTTAATCCCCCCCACTTTTTTTTTTTTTTTAAAACAAATTATAAATACACCATGCGTGGGTTTGAGACAGATTGCAGAGACAGTA
>Ga0074193_1003502_pt1 | contig 11382 bp, 7 predicted proteins | sample EPASupsiteHSE605_FD_64523 | JGI IMG/M metagenome (GOLD analysis project Ga0074193, IMG submission 64523) | Bioremediated contaminated groundwater from EPA Superfund site, New Mexico - Sample HSE6-05 | ecosystem: Environmental > Aquatic > Deep subsurface > Groundwater > Contaminated ...
CGTAGGGCGCGTGTCCGGCATCTTCCACATCCCGCAAGGCAATGGGGCGGCTGGAGGAATCCGTAGCAGCGCGGGGCCTGTTGCCGCCGGGGGCGGATTTGGGCTGCACAGCCGCCTGAAGCGTATTCCACTCATGGCAGTTGGGGCATTGCCCACGCCACTGCATGGTTTGTGAGCCACAAGAAGAGCATATATAAATTTCACGTGTTTTCGACATGAATAAAGCCTACGGAAAAAGTACACAGGGCGCAAGGCGTGGGCCGCCTCCCCTCTGCCGATCCGCCCTGCAACGCTTGCGCGATAAAGGAAACTCAGGCGGGATTGAAACAGCGGCGCCCGCTGTTGAACGGATCCCGGTACGGGCAACCGTGTCAACAACGGGCGATGGTATACAGCCGTAAAATCGCGGCCTGTGGCGTCAACCGGAGCAGGTGGGTATTTTCAGCCACATCCAGCTCTGGAGTAAGGATAGTTGCAAACTTGGCAGTTGCTCCAGGTTAGCCCTTGGAACCACGCTTGGAAGCCTTGAGGGGGTTGACCTTCTTGGCGGAGACGGTCTCCACCTGAATGCGGTGCTGGTTTGCGGCCATCAGGGCATCCACATCCAGCCCCAGTGCGGCAAGCCTTTGAGGCACATCCCTGCGCACGCCGCTATAGCGGTTGCGGTCGGCAATGGGGCGTCCCACAAACTGGGCGGTGGTCAGATACAGGCCCCTGCTGTCGATGGCGAGCACAGCCTCCGTTCCATTTTCCTGAACGGTCTGGATCATCATTTCCTGCGTTGTTCCAAAACGGTTATACATGTTACCTGTTCTCCTGTATGCCTTTGCGGCGGTAAACAGTGCGGCCCGGTTGAGGGCAACAGGTTCCATTATACGAAAAAGAAATTCAAAGTCAACACAAAAAAGAAAAATATTATGACGTTGCGTCTCGTATGGTTGCAACTGCATGGATTATCAGCGCAAAACTGAAACTATGAGCACGAAAAAATGCGTAATGGAGAGCGCATAAACGCGTGATGTCAGGAGTGAGGACGTACCAAACAGTCAGCAGCACCATCAGCGCCGCAACTGCCTGCCAATACGCTGCGGTTGCGCCCCTGAGCCTTGGCGCTGTACAACGCTTCGTCCGCTCTTTTGAACGCTTCATCAAACGACATATCGCAGCAATCACGCACCAGTAAGCCGCCCAAAGAGATGGTTACAACCTTGTCTGCCCCATCGGGATGCTGGAGGCGCATATCCTCCACAGTCTTTCGGATCTTTTCCATGAGGCAAACAATCTGCCGCTCCTCTGACGCGCTGGCCAGCACGGCAAATTCCTCCCCACCGATGCGAAAAACCCTGTCGCCCCGGCGGGACAGACGGATGCTCACACATCTGGCGATTTCGCGCAGAACATGGTCGCCGGCCTGATGCCCAAAGGCATCATTCAGCCGCTTGAAATGATCGATGTCAAACAGCACCAGCGAAAAAGGCACGCCAAGCCGTAATGTCTGGGCAAACCAGGCTTCGGCCATTTCATCAAACATCCTGCGGTTGAGCAGCCCGGTCAGGGAATCGTGCTGCGCCTGAACCCGCAAGGTATCATTAAGTTTTTGCAATGTTTTGCGCAAATATCTGTCGCGCAGCAGATTCACTGTGGTACCGATTATGACCGCAAAACCAAGCACAAAAAAAATAAACGTGGTGGCAAGATGCATGCGGAAGCTTTCCGCAAGGTCGGCCAGCAGAGGGCCAAGGCCCTCAAAGCCGTAAATGCTCAGCCCCTCCTTGCTTATACGGACAGTCTTGCACAGGTAGGGCGGGCCACCGGGGCTAAGCTCCCAAGCATCGTAGCCGTCCACATCCACTTTGCGCAGATACACGGGTTCAAGACTTTCGCGCTGATAGCGGAGCAGGCTCTTGGCCGGGGCAAGCAAGGCGGCACTCTCGCCAGGCACTACGCGCAGCATGTTCCCCGGTGAATCGGAGAGCACCACCACGCCCGCCTTGTCCGTAACAAAACCCGTGGGCAGATAAAGCTGCTGCGCAAGTGTCTCCGTATCAACCTTGAGCACAGCCACGCCAAGGTAGCCGTCAGGCCCGCTGACAGGCGCAGAAAAATGAAAACCGGGAATTGTTGAAACCCGCCCTACAACAAACTGCACGGAACTTTCGCCAGCCATGGCGCGGATAAAATAATCACGGTCGGCAAGGTTAACGCCAAGGAGATTTTTGGGCATTCCGGCATCGTTGGAAGCAACGCACACGCCGTTTTTATCAAGCAGGAACGCACGGTGCAGCCGGAGCGTGTCCCCCACACTCTGAAGGTAGCGGGTGCATTCCGCAAAATCCCCATCTCCCCTCAGAGCGGCAATAATGCGTGAGTCTGTAGCCAGAAGTCCGGTAAGCTTTTTTATCGTATCAAATTTAAGGTCAGCCATTTCAGCAACGCGCTGAACACGCTGCGACAGAGAATACTCTGCTTCATCAATTGCAACTGTCAAACGTTCTGAACGCCAGTGCAACGCTACAAGCAGTGAAAATAATGCAGCAACAGGAAGTGACAAAGACCAAAGCAAAAATATTGCTCGAGTTGGACGTTCTTCAATTTGCGTTCTGAGCAGTCCGAACAGTGAATTCATATACAAAAAACCATACTCACAAGCCATATTCCCTTGCGTTTGTCGTAAAAAAGTACCTCCAGCACCTTCATCAATTTATGCGCTCTTGGCAACTAAAAATGCAACCATTGCACATAAAATTTTTATAACCGCAGCAAAACAATTACATTTAATGTGTAAGGTTTTACGTAACATTCTGAAATAATGCAATCTGACATATCAATACAACCTGCACCATAAGTTTTCAGTAACGGTTTGAAATATGCAATCAACGAAACATTGCTGACTGCTGTCGGCAAATATCAGTGCAAAGCACGTGATTTTTTTGGTCATCTCCAACGCTTTGCATTGCAATCACCGCAGCAGCCAGCAGTAAAAGAAAAGACAGCTATTCTTCCGTCATATTCTCGGCAAAGTGCTGCTCTGCCCACTGCGCCACATGCCGCTGCATGTCGCCCAGTTGCGCATCGTCAAGTTCAAGCCCGGCGGCAGCGGCATAGTTGACCACATAGGCGTAGGGATCAGCCTCAAACCGGTATTGATCCTTGTTATTCCGAATATTGTCAGTCATGGCCTTTTCAAGCCAGTCCATCATTTCCTGGGCTGTAGCGAACACATGCCCTCCGGCCAGATCATTGGCTTGCTGATACATACATCCTCCGGGGTAACTGGTTAGAGCGGCCATCCGTGCAGAAGACTGCTTTTTGCCATTTAACGGCAGTATGGCTTTTTTATCAATGCGCCTAAGCGCATGCCCGATGGCAGAAACATGCCGCTGGACTTTCGCGCACTTGCACTGCATCATAAGCATATATGGTCAGCTTGCAGGGCATGCAGCCGCTGCAAATATCTTTAAGCACTTTTTCCCGACATTATTCATGCTCAGTTCTACAAATACCACTACCAACGGTTCCTCAACCGATGGCCGCGCCCACGCGCACCGGAAGTTTTCTTCATTGCTGTTCGACAGGCAGGACCACAAGCTCATCCAGATGGTGAACGCCTTTGTGGACGCCCGCGCACAGGATCACGCCCTGCGTCAGCCAGAACCGGGCCTGCACCCCCACGGCATCATTGAAATGACCTCTTCGCACGGCCTGCGCCTTGCCAGCGCCGTCATCGTGCTGCTGGAAAGCCTGGAGGCTGGCGGCCCCAGCGAGAGATTGCAGGCTCTGCGCCGCTTGCACGACGAGGTCCTGTACTCCACGCACTCTTCGCTGCAAAACAATACAGCGCGCGTGCTGGTGCAGATCATGAAAGACCTCGTGCGCTCGCACAACGATGCCAGCCACCAATTACCCCTCGCGCACGAATTTCATCAGGCCGTGCGCGGCACGCCGCGCATTGTGCGGGCATTGCTGCGTAAATACCACCTGCTTGAAATGCCGGAGGAATGGAACCAGCACGCCTTTGACCACCACGTGCACGACGCCAACACCAAGGGGCGCAAAAATCCAACCCATTTGGTCATGGATGCGTGGATCAAGGGCATCCGCTTTTTGACGGTAATCTACTATAATACCGTTGACCCCGAAGCTGCTCAGGAACTGCTGCGCGCCGCGCGCATCATGGACATTACGGTGCGCATCGGCATTGAGTTCAAGGCCACGTTCCGCGACAAACTGGTGGAATTTACATGGTCGCCGCTCAATACCGAAACATCCAGGGCTTTTGACAACCTGCTGCACCGCAAGGACATCACAGACGCGCTGCGCAAGTACGCGCCCGTCAACGACTGGATGCGCGCCTACGTGCTCAAGCTCTTGCGGGCCTGGAACGAGAGGCACGCCGCCTCGCTGGCTGCTCGATGGGATATGCCCGCACCGGAACCCATCAAGGAGGAGGCTTTTCTTGCCTATGTGGGGCAAAAGCAGCCGTCCTCGCTGCATCTTGCCGAATTTATTTATCATCAGCTTGAGCCCATGCGACAGTTGCGCGGCGAACGCCTGCGCGAGGCCCTAACTGCGGAAACAAACCCCGCACGGGCGGCCAAACTGCGCGAAAGCCTGACGGAACTGACCGACATGGTGCCCGACATGCTGCGCGATGACTGGCTCGGCCCGGAGGCCAACCCGGAAATCGTGTTCCCCTATAAGCCGCACAAGGATTTGCCCGCTATTTTGCAGCAGTCGCCGGAATTTCTGCTGGAAAACATCTATCCGCTGCATCCCTGTCAGATTGTGCTCAATCTTGCAGGGCTGACGGAACAGGACGTGCTGGAGCTGCTGTGGCTGGGCCGTGGACGCATTACCCACCTCGAGCTTTTTAACCTGCGTGAGTGGACTGCCGGTCAGCTTGCCCATGTGGAAGAAATCAACACCCTGCAAAGGGCTGTGAACGAAGGCAGCACCCCGAGGCTCAAGCAGGTCATCCGCAGCATTATCAGCAAGGAACCCAAGGATTCTGCGCGCATTCCCCTGTTTCAGGAGATATTGGGGCATATACCGCAGTTGCAGGAATTTTATGCGCTTTCGCCGCTAGGTTCGCGCATCGGCACAGATTCCACCAGTCGCTCGCACCACACGCACGGCATGGGGCTTGTGTTTGTGGAAACGCTGCCTCCCAAGGCCCGTGCCGCCCTGCGCAGCGAAGATAACTCCCTGCGGCTCACCCTGCCCGTACATACGGATATTTACCGATTCACGCACTACCATGAGCCAGCACAGCCGCAACCATGGTGGCAGCGACTGCTCAGGCGCATTCCCGGCCTTGGGAATCTGGGCTGCCACCGGGTGCGCGGCTGGGGCCTTGAAAAAAATACCACCAGCGTGGGGCATGATGGCAACCTTGTGACCCTGGGCGGCGTTGACGCCAAGGGCGTGAACCGCGAAATGCAGCAGACGCCCGGCCCGGAAAAAGGGGAAATCCCCTTCTGGTCGCCCGAATACATGAACAGCGACATTGTCAATGTTCTCAAAATCCTGGCTGGTTTTTTGCCCGCGCAATGGGCCTTCAGCTACGTGGACGGCTGGTGGGTGCTCACGTGGTTTGGCGCGCTCATTTGGTTTGCCATTACAGCGGTGCGCAACGTGGGGCAGGCTGTTGTGGGCGGCGGGGCCTTTACCCGTTCTGTGCTTGTGCCGTGGAAACGCTATGTGAGCTGGAGCCGCATGGCCGATTCGCTGTTCTACACGGGCATATCCGTTCCGCTGCTTGAGGTTGTGGTGCGCCTGTGGCTCTTGCAGGACTTCATGGGTCTGACAGTGCAGGACAACGCGCTTGCAGTCTATACAGTCATAGCCATGATCAACAGCGCCTATATTTCAGGGCACAACATTTACCGGGGCCTGCCAAAGGAAGCCATAGTCGGCAATCTTTTTCGCAGCGCGCTTTCCATTCCGCTGTCCATGCTCATGGGGCAAGGTTTGCTGCTCTGCTTTACCGCAATGCACCTGCCTGATCCCATAAACCTGATGCAGAACTGCGCGGCCATTGTTTCCAAGTGCTCGTCCGACATGGTGGCATCTATTATCGAAGGTTTTGCCGATCGCAACATGTATCTGCGCATGCGGCAATGCGATTACGACAGCAAGTTTACGCAGATATACAAAAGCCTGACGCGACAGGAACTGCTGTTCCCCAGCAAAGACCTTGAGACAATGCTGCAAGACCCTGCGGAATACTGGCGCATGCTGTACGGCAAAGACCGGGCAGCAGCCCGGCAAATAGTAACGCATCTTCTGGACATGATGTACATGTGGTATTATCAGCCCCGCGCCCGTGAGGTATTCTGGCGCAAGATGTGCGCCTTGCCGCAGGAGGAACGGCGCATTGTCATTGGCATGCACGCCCTGCTCTCGCTTGAACGGGAAATCAGCACCCTCATTCTTGAGGGCCTGCTGAAAAAAGATTTTGCCCGCGCACTGGCTTTTTATCTGCAAAACAACAGGACCTATGTGAAGGAACTCCGCCGCGAGGCGCGGTCAAAACTTGGAACATCCCCCTGCCTGTGCTGACCCGGCATGGGCCAAAACCCAAAAAGGAACCGGCATCCGGGCAAGTCGAGCTTGACTGCGCGCCCTGCCTCCGGTAGTGCTCCTTGCCCAAAGTATTGAGCGCGGTTACGCCGCAGAGAAAAAGGCATCCGGAGCGGGGCTAAATTCAACATACTGGATTTGTTTGATTTTTTATTTTTTTGCAAAAAAAAGTAAAAAAATCAGTCCAAACCCCTTTTCAAGCTCCGAGCGCGTCTTATTTCTATGCCGGTGCGGAACTGAAGCGAAGTGAAACTGGCTTCGGTTCATAACGCGCAATATTTCCAGCGCGGCCACAGCGATGCGGCCGCTGCTGCGTCCTAGATGGACAATAATAATATCATTTCCGGGAGGATTTGACGTCATGAAGCTGAAGCCCCTTAACGACCGTGTGCTGGTCAAACGCCTTGAATCCGAAGAAAAGACCGCCGGTGGCCTGTTTATCCCTGATACGGCCAAGGAAAAGCCTTCCAAGGGTCAGGTTGTTGCTGCCGGTCCCGGCAAGGCTGGGGAAAATGGCGAACGCGTCGCTCTGGCTGTGAAAGCGGGCGACATGGTGCTGTTCAACAAGTATGCTGGCACCGAAGTCAAGCTGGACGGCGTTGATCACCTTGTGATGCGCGAAGAAGACATTCTCGCCATTATTGACTAACTCCCACTGCTGCCGAATTATATTTCAGGAGGAAAATTTCCAATGTCCGCTAAAGAAATTCTTTTTGACGTTAAAGCCCGTGAAAAACTTGCCCGTGGCGTCGACAAGCTCGCCAATGCCGTTAAAGTGACCCTCGGCCCCAAGGGCCGCAATGTTGCCATTGAAAAGTCCTTCGGCGCTCCCGTCATCACCAAGGACGGCGTGACCGTGGCCAAGGAAATCGAACTGACCGACAAGTTCGAAAACATGGGCGCCCAGCTCGTCAAGGAAGTGGCCTCCAAGACCTCTGACGCCGCTGGCGACGGTACCACCACCGCCACCATTCTGGCCCAGGCCATCTACCGCGAAGGCACCAAGCTTGTGGCCGCCGGCCGCAACCCCATGGCCATCAAGCGCGGCGTGGACAAGGCTGTTGAAGCCCTGATCGCCGAGCTGTCCAACCTGGCCAAGCCCACCCGCGACCAGAAGGAAATTGCCCAGATCGGCACCATTTCCGCCAACTCCGATGCCACCATCGGCAACATCATCGCCGAAGCCATGTCCAAAGTGGGCAAGGAAGGCGTGATCACCGTTGAGGAAGCCAAGGGTCTGGAAACCACCATGGACGTGGTGGAAGGCATGCGCTTTGACCGCGGCTACCTCTCCCCCTATTTCGTGACCAACACCGAAAAGATGGTCTGCGAAATGGACAATCCTTACATCCTCTGCACCGAGAAGAAAATCTCCAGCATGAAAGACATGCTGCCCGTGCTTGAGCAGGTTGCCAAGGTGAACCGTCCGCTCATGATCATCGCTGAAGACGTGGAAGGCGAAGCCCTTGCCACCCTGGTGGTCAACAAGCTGCGCGGCGCCCTGCAGGTTGTGGCCGTGAAGGCCCCCGGCTTCGGCGACCGCCGCAAGGCCATGCTTCAGGATATCGCCGTGCTGACCGGCGGCCAGGTGGCTTCTGACGACACCGGCTCCAAGCTTGAAAACATGACCCTTGCCGAACTTGGCACCGCCAAGCGCATCGTCATCGACAAAGAAAACACCACCATCGTTGACGGCGCCGGCAAGGGCGACGACATCAAGGCCCGCGTGAAGCAGATTCGCGCCCAGATCGAAGACAGCACCTCCGACTACGACCGCGAAAAGCTCCAGGAACGTCTGGCCAAGCTCGTGGGCGGCGTGGCCGTTGTGCATGTGGGCGCTGCCACCGAAGTGGAAATGAAGGAAAAGAAAGACCGCGTTGAAGACGCCCTGAACGCCACCCGCGCTGCCGTTGAAGAAGGCATCGTGCCTGGCGGCGGCACTGCGCTGATCCGCGTTTCCAAGGTGCTGAACGACATCAAGCCCGCCGACGACGACGAACTTGCTGGCGTGAACATCATCCGCCGTTCCATTGAAGAACCCCTGCGCCAGATCGCCCACAATGCCGGCTTTGAAGGCTCCATCGTGGTCGAAAAGGTTCGCCAGGGCAAGGACGGCTTCGGCTTCAACGCCGCCACCGGCGAATACGAAGACCTCATCAAGGCTGGCGTTATCGACCCCAAAAAGGTTACCCGTACAGCCCTGCAGAACGCCGCTTCCGTGGCCGCCCTGCTGCTGACCACCGAATGCGCCATTGCTGAAAAGCCCGAACCCAAGGGCGCTGCTCCTGCCATGCCCGACATGGGTGGCATGGGCGGCATGGGTGGCATGGGCGGCATGTACTAAGCCAGCCCAACAGCTCATACGTTTGAAGAATGAAAAAGGCTCCCGCGAAAGCGGGAGCCTTTTTGTTGCGCTGACAAAGTCGGCGCAACCAGAAAACAGGAGCAGGCTGCGGCTTGCCCGCGCCGATAATCCCGAGGTTTTAGCCGCCCTCCCTCAACAAATTTCAAAATAAATCAGTTTGATACTTGCCGTGCTTCGGGGTTGAGGCAGTTGGTGGGCAGTTTGCCGTCCAGGGCTGCAAAAATCTTTTCCGCACTGCTGCGCCCCATGTTTCTGAATCCGTCCATGGTCGCCGCACCCTTGTGCGGCGTCATCAGCACGTTGGGCAGATTGCAGAGAGCAGGAAGCACCAGCGGTTCGTTTTCAAACACGTCCAGCCCGGCCCCGGCTATCACGCCGTTTTTCAAGGCGCTGGCAAGAGCGGCCTCGTCCACAACCTTGCCACGCGCTGTATTGATAAGGATGGCATGGGGCTGCATGAGTTCAAGCTCCCTGCTGCCGATATATTTTTCCGTTTCCGGCGTCAGCGGCATGTGCAGGCTGACAAAGTCGGACAGCCGCAGCAGATCATCCTTGCTGACATAGCGCGCGCCCGTACTGGCCTCAAAATTCTCGTTACGGTGACGCGCGGTGTAGAGCAGCGACATGCCAAAGCCTGCGGCCCGGGCTGCCACGGCTTGCGCAATACGCCCGCTGCCCACGAGGCCCAGTGTTTTGCCAGAAACGCGCAGGCCCAGGTTGACCGTCATGGGCCAGGGCCTTTCTCCGCTACGCACAAAGGTGTCGCAAGCGCGCAGTTTACGCGCCACGCCGAGCATGAGTGCAAAGGCCATATCAGCTGTGTCATCGGTGACAAAGCCGGGATTGTGCGTCACCCATATGCCGTTGCGGGTGGCAGCGGCTATATCCACATGATCAAAACCAACGCCAAAGCAGGAAATAACCTTGCAGGTCGGGGCCATGGCATCAATGACATCCGCGGGCAAGGCCACCACCGGCGAAAGAACGCCATCGCATCCGCGTACCGCTTCAACCAGCTTTTCGTGCGGTAAACCGCCGCCGGGGCCCATCTCCACATCACAGCGGGTTTGCAGCGATTCAAGCGCCTCGGGCACCACCGTACGCGGAACAAAAATTCTTGGTCTGCTCATGAACTCTACTCCAGAATACGAAAAACTTAGGACAAACAGAGGCGCAACCCGCCGGATAGTCCAGCGCAGTCGCCTGTTTTTTATAGTAAACAGCTAGGAATGTAATGGCAAGGAAGATAAAGGGGTGCCCCCGCGCCGCACTCGGCGCAAAGGCATAGCCAGCGTACAGGTTTCTCTGGAAGGCAGCACCGTGAACGTGTGCTGAAAAAACCTCTAATCGCCCGCCGGTAAAGGCCTGTCGAGCAACAAGGCCATGTCGCCGCCCAGTTTTTCCCTGAGGGCCGCGGCACGCTCCTGCTCCAGCATAATCATGTCCACCTGTCGGGTATGGATGAGCAGATAGCCGATCATGCGGGTTTTTTGCAGAATATCGGCAGCGGGGAAGTTTTCCGCCACGGCAAAGAGCGAATCGTCCTTCACATCAGCGCGGAAACCGTGCGCCTCCAGCAGGTCGGCAACCATTCGGGCGCGCAGACGGCGGCGCTGGCGGTCAGCGGCACCGCCCTTGAACTGGAAGCTCACAAAATTTTCATGATTATTTGCGCCAGCCAGACTTTCAACCGTGCAAAAATGGTAGCCGTAGCGTGCCTGCAAAATCATGTAATTATCAGAAATGATAAAAAAGTTTTTGTTGGACATGGCATTGGGCGCTGTGCTTTCCAGATCCGGATTCATGGTACTTTCAATCATCACACTCATGAAGCCAGAGGCGCTTGCCGCAGGCGGCCCGGCCCAGGGCACGGCCACCATGCCGTCCCACAGGGCCAGCATGGGCGTACTCGCTATATCGGCGATATCCACCACCGCGCCGCCCACATGCCGCCTGAAACCGCCGCCCATGTCCACAATCCAGTACTGAAGCTTGACCCCGGCCTTGAGCTGCTTGCCCATGCGCTGGTTTACGTCCGAGCCTTCCTCGAACATGAGCTGCACGGATTTTTCGTGGCAAAAGCGGGTGATGTCGTGCAGAGTCTGGCAATGTTCCGGCGCAAATTCCGGTGATTCCGGGTCCAGCAGATGCAGGGGAACTATCAGGGTCGCCAGGGCCTCAAGCCGCTGATGCACCGGGCTGCCTTCCATGAGATTTGGCGGCTCCGACACCTGGGCGGCAAGCTCGGGATTCAGCCCCGCAAACACGGCGCAGCGCACGGCATCCAGGGTGGCGTCCCCGGCATTGTCCAACAGGCTACAGGCATTAGGCAGGCTGAACACGGCGGGCAGGCGGTACTCGCGCGCTACAGAGGCCAGATGCCCCGCCATGCCGCCCGTTTCGCTGACCATGCCAGACGCGCGGGAAAGCAGAGG
>Ga0074193_1003503_pt1 | contig 11381 bp, 9 predicted proteins | sample EPASupsiteHSE605_FD_64523 | JGI IMG/M metagenome (GOLD analysis project Ga0074193, IMG submission 64523) | Bioremediated contaminated groundwater from EPA Superfund site, New Mexico - Sample HSE6-05 | ecosystem: Environmental > Aquatic > Deep subsurface > Groundwater > Contaminated ...
CCAGAACGCTCGGGGCGCGCTATTGACTTCGTTCCCAATGCCCCCGCATCCTCCATTGTCCTCGTCTGCCGCAAACGCCTAGCCGATGCCCCAACCTGTACCCGTCGCGACTTCATCAACGCGCTCAAACGTGAACTGAAGCCTGCCCTCAAAGAACTTCAGCGTTCCAACATCGCGCCGGTTGACCTGGCGCAATCGGCAATAGGGCCGGGCATAGGCGTGTATTCGCGTTTTGCCAAGGTTCTGGAAGCGGACGGTTCCTCCATGAGGGTGCGTAGCGCCTTGCAAATCATCAATCAAGAGCTTGACCTCTTCTTTTCCGAGCAGGATGGCGAACTGGATGCGGACAGCCGATTTTGCGTTGATCTCTATTCCCAGTTTGCTTTCAATGACATGAAATTCGGCGAAGCGGACGTGCTGGCCCGCGCCAAAAACACCTCTGTGGATAGCCTGGCTTCCCAATGCGTGCTGTATGCGCAAAAAGGTGTGGTGCATCTGCTTGAACGAGCGGAACTGCCCGCAAAAACGCTCGATAGCGAAAAAACGCTTTGGCTGCTTACCCAGCAACTTACCTGTGCCATGGAAACCGGCGGTGTGGAAGCCTGTGCGGAAATCGTCGCGGGTATGTTCGGCTCCGCCGCGGACAGCGCCAAGGCGCTCGCCTACCGCCTCTTCACCATAGCGGAGAAAAAGGGCTGGACGCAGGAAGCCTACGCCTACAACTCCCTGGTCATCGCCTGGCCGGACATCCAGGCAAGAGTCGCGGACATACGAAGCGTCCAGATGGTGCAGGGCAAATTGTTATGAAAGAAACCCCTATGAACGTGCAGGAAAAGTTAGTTTGGTATGCCAGCTATGGCTCTAACATGCTCTATGAACGGTTTATGTGCTACATCGTTGGTGGAATGTTTGCGGCAAACGGCAAGAATTATCTAGGGTGCACCGATAAAAGCCCACCGCGAGATAACAAGGCGTTTATCTTCCCCTATGAACTGTATTTCGGCAATGAGTCTTCTTCTTGGGGAGGTTCCGGGGTTGCGTTTCTAGATTCAGGTAAATCTGGCGACTGCCTTGGCCGGATGTATTTGGTCACAGAAGAACAATTTTGTGAAATCCAAAGCCAAGAAGGATGCGGAATTAATTGGTATAACACAGTGTTGCCGCTTGGGGATTCAAATGGCTGGCCGATAAAGACCTTTACCAACAACGTTCGCAGGCCAGATAATAAACCCAGTCAGAGCTACCTTCAGGTGATTTTGGATGGTATGCGTGAAATGCTGCCGGAAAGTAATGGTATCGATGTGCAGCATTACTACAATACGTTGCGCCAAAAGATAGGATAGGAAAAATGGAAAGCCCAAACCACACACTCATTACCAAAGGTTTCCGCGCACTGCTGCAAGCGCTTGCCCCCTATATCTCCCACGAACTTCGCTATTCTTACGGCACAAATTGGTGGGAAACCGCTGTGCTTGGCAAGCTATATGATGATCAGAAACGCGATCTCCCCGCGCGGGGTGAAGACGAAAAGCTGGTGGATTCGCTGGATATCCAACGTTGTCTGCTACTCTTTGACCTACATTGGAATGATGTGTTCCGCAAAAAGCTTTCCATTGATCACCGCACCTGGGCCAAGGAGCTGACCGGCTTTCGCAACCGCTGGGCGCATATCGGCGGACAGGATTTCAGCGACGACGATACCTGGCGGGCGCTTGATACCATGTCCCGCCTGTGCGAACAGCTTAACGCCGACAGCACGGAAACCATACGCGCTCTCCTGCGTGAAGCCCGTTACGGTTCCGCCTACGGCTCCACCAGCGTGGTTACTGACGCTCCCGCTGCCACCAATGGCAAGGCAAACAAAAACGGCGGCATCCTCAGCACAACACCGGTTTCCGGCCTGCCCAGTTGGCGCGAAGTTCTTGAGCCGCACCCGGACGTGGCGCAGGGCCGCTACAAAAATGCGGAATTCGCTGCTGACCTTGCGCAGGTGGCCCGTGGCGAAGGCGCATACGAATACCGCGACCCTGTGGAGTTTTTTGCCAGAACTTATGTAACGGAAGGTATGTCTGGCCTCTTGGTGCAAGCGCTCAAGCGCATCGGCGGGCAGGACGGCGAGCCGGTTATCCAGCTCAAAACAGCTTTTGGTGGTGGTAAAACCCACAGCATGCTGGCTCTGTACCATATGGTACGCGGCAAGGCTCCGTTGGAAAAGATTCCTAACATCAAGCCGGTCTTGCAGCAGGTGGGGCTATCCGGACTACCCAGCGCCAATGTCGCGGTGCTGGTTGGCACTGCGCTCGACCCGGCCAAAAGCAAGCGCCCGCAAAACCTGCCGGGCGTCACGGTCAATACCCTCTGGGGCGAGATGACCGCGCAACTGGCTTTTTCAGCAGGTAAGCCCAAATTGTATGATTTTGTAAAAGAGGCGGATAGAAAGGGCGTCTCTCCCGGCTCCGAAGCGCTCAAAAATCTTTTTGACGCCTGCGGGCCGTGCCTTGTGCTTATGGACGAACTTGTGTCCTACGCCAAACGCATATACGGGGCCAGTGGCCTGCCCGCCGGAACCTTTGATAACTTCATCTCGTTTATCCAGGAAATTACCGAAGCCGCCCGCGCCAGCAAAAACAGCCTGGTTGTCGCCTCCATCCCGGAATCGGAAATTGAAATCGGCGGCGAGGCCGGAAAGATCGCCCTGGAAACCATTGAGCATACCTTTGGCCGCATGGAGTCCATTTGGAAACCCGTTGCCGCCAGTGAAGGCTTTGAGGTGGTGCGCCGCAGACTTTTCTTGGACTGCAAAAATCCGGATGGCCGCGAAGAAGTCTGCAAGGCTTTCAGCCGCATGTATGCGGACAACACCGCTGATTTTCCGTTAGAAGCTAAGGAGCTGGAATATAAAGAGCGCATGGTTTCCTGCTATCCCATACACCCGGAGATTTTTGACCGGCTCTATGAAGATTGGGCCACGCTGGAACGCTTTCAACGTACACGGGGCGTATTGCGCCTGATGGCGGCGGTTATTCATGAACTCTGGATGGGCAATGACGCGGGGCTCATGATTATGCCCGGCTCAACCCCTCTTGATGTGCCTTCCGTGCGTGATGAGCTGACCCGGCACCTTTCCGAGGGCTGGAACGCCCTTGTTGACCGCGAAGTGGACGGCAAACGTTCCATTCCCTATCAGATAGATCAGACCAACCAGCGTTACGGCAAAAAACTGGCCGCCAGGCGCGTTGCCCGTAGTATTATGTTGGGCAGCGCCCCCAGCGACCGGGGTCAAGCCGTGCGCGGCGTAGAGGCTTCACGCATCCGCCTTGGCGTTGTGCAGCCCGGCGAGAACATTGCTGATTTCAACGATGCCAGAAACACCTTGTTGTCTTCCCTCGCGTATCTTTACAGCAATCCTTCAGGAGACCGCTTCTGGTATGATACCAGACCCACATTGCGCAAAACTGTGGAAGACCGCGCAACTCAGGTAAGTATCCCAGATGTGGAGTACGAAATTGAGAACAGGCTTCGCAAACTGCGCAAAGAAACACCGTTTTCCGGCCTGCATATTTGCCCGGCATCTTCCCTCGACGTTACGGATGATCAGTCCGTTCGCCTGGTCATCATGCGGACAACCGACGAATACAAGGTGTCTTCACAAGGCAACAAAGCCATAACCGCCGCTGAGGACATTCTGAACAACCGGGGAACCGGCCCCAGAATTTACCGAAATATGCTGGCCTTTATCGCGCCTGACATGGAAGAAATGGCTTCGCTCAAACAGGAAGTGCGGCGCTTTATCGCATGGCGTTCTATCAAGGATGACAGCGAGGATCTTAACCTGGACGCAGCGCAAAACCGCGAAACCGAAAACAACCTGAAGCGCAGTAACGATACCGTGGACCTGCGCATCAAAGAAGCCTATTGCTGGCTGCTGGTTCCCTATATTGACCGCAATGCAGATATGAAAACCATTCTGTGGGACTCCATCCGCATCAGCGGCGGCACCGAAAGCATGGCGGCAAAAGCCGCCAAGAAGATGGCCCAGAACGAAACCTTGATTTCCAAATGGGCTCCAGCCTTGCTTCTTATGGAGCTGGACAACCTTCTGTGGCGGGACAAGGACAGCATTGCCATAAAAACGCTTTGGGAATACCTCTGCACCTATTGCTATCTCCCGCGCCTTGCGAATTATGAAGTGTTGGAAGACGCCATCCGTACCGGTATCAATTCCACGGAGTATTTCGCCATGGCCGCTGGAGCCAGCGAGGGGCGCTTCCTGGATCTCAAGTTCAATCAGTTTGTGGGGATTATTGAACGCTCCGCCTACTTGGTGAAGGTTTCAGCGGCACAAAAGCAAATTGTGGAAGAACAGGCCGCACAACCTGCTCCACAACCCCAACCGGGTTCCGGCGGTTCCATGCCTGTGGATGGAGTTGCCCCGCCACCGGTTTCCGGGCCTGCCGATGCTCCGGCAGCGGGAGAGTCTGCTCCAGCCCCCCAGAATACTCACTTCTACATGTCAGCCGAGTTGGATACCACCAGAATCAACCGCGATGTGCAGCGCCTGGTAGAAGAAGTCATCAGCCACCTCACTTCGGTGGACGGTGCGCAGGTGGAAGTATCCCTGGAAGTAAACCTGAACGCGCCCGGCGGGCTTTCGCAGCAAACAGTCAGAACAGTTTCCGAGAATTGCCGGACGCTCAAGGTAAAAGATTTCGGGTTTGATGGGTAAGCTATGCAGAGCTGTGCCAGGTCCATAAGACAGGTTCACACAGTAATTCCTCCAGAAAAAATAGCATGTTAGATTAACTTTTCCGAGAATGAAAACTACAGAGATTTTTGCGATTAAAGCGTCACGATTTTTCGACGCCAGGTTTGGTGATTTTGAAACAGACCGAAAATGGAGTTCTTGTTGCCGAGCGTTACTGAGGGCATGGCTTGAACACAGCATGGTATTCTCGCGTAAAAATGCCCATAACGGTTTTGGTTGTATGCTGACATGAAGGCCTTGTATTTCAATAGATTTCAGGGCTATATTACTTCAACAAGAAGGTAGAAACTGTTTTTCAAAATACCCCAGAAAGCCATGACCAGCACTTGCTGGTCATGGCTTTCCTATTTTCTGGAGGCTTTTCATGACTACATATCAGTCAGAGCACGTAACGGAACTTGCCAAGGCCCTGCTCAACGTGCAGCGAACCGTGCAACCTGTCACCAAAGACGCAGAAAATCCCTTCACCAAAAGCTGGTACGCCAGCCTCAACAGCGTCATGGACGCCTGCCGAGATGCGCTTATCGAAAACGGCATCTGGCTGTGCCAGTACCCTGTGCCAGTGGAGCAGCCAAACTCTCTGGGGCTGGTTACCAAGCTGACGCATGCAGAGTCTGGTCAGTGGCAAAGCTCTCTTGCCGTGGTTCCTCTGCCGAAGGCCGACCCGCAAGGGATGGGATCGGCAATAACATACGCCCGGCGCTACGCTCTAACCGCCATGTTGGGCATGGTAACTGAAGATGACGATGGTGAAGGGGCTAAAAATGGCAAAAAATCGCCTATACGGCCTAAGTTGCCCGTAATCCCCCCTGTGTCGCAAAAAGTACGCCAACGCGACCCATCCACCACAAACAACATTTCAGCCCCCTCAAATCGCCCGCCAGCAAGCCTTGAAAATCTCCCACCGCTAGAAGGCGTCACCTACCAGCAAGTTACAGCCCAGGATGGGCGTCCTTGCATCATTGCCACCGGCAACACGCAGACCAAAAAGGAAATACTGACTGGCTCGGGCTTCCGTTGGAACCCGCAGAGAAAATTGTGGTGGAAGTATGTTGATGCCGCATAACGAAAATCAAAATACCGAGTGAAAGGGCTGCCTGATGGCGGCCCTTTCGCTTTTATGGAGCTAAACCATGAAACAAAAAGACCGCACGGAAGGATTGAGGGCGCTAATCAGACAGAGCCTGCAAGCTGTCGCCCACAAAGATACACTTGCCCATCTGGGCGACCGTTCCAATTACATTGGCATGAGCGACATTGGCCAGCACTGGGAATGCCCACGAGCTGCGTTGGCCAGAAAGGTGCTCCCCACCACAAGCAGCCTGGAGCGTCTGCTTACGCTGCAGCGCGGACACTGGTTCGAATCTGGGGTTGGGCAAGCTCTGGCATCGCAGGGCCTGCATGTATTGCCCCAGCTTGAAATCAGCTGGCAGCATCAGGGCGTGCCCATTAAAGCCCACCTTGATTTTGTGCTGGTCTGGGGCGCGCCCGTCAATGCCATACGGATTTTGGAAGTTAAAAGCACAGACAAGTTGCCAGCTTCGCCTCACGATTCCCATCTGCTGCAACTACATGGGCAAATCGGTCTACTGACAAAAGCATGGAGCAAGCCCGTCTTCAGCCTACGAGCTGAGGACGGTACGCTTCTGCATGACAAAATAACCTTCCCTCAACTTTGCCGTGCCCAATTTGGCCTTGAGATGCCCCCAACTGCTGCCACGACCAGCATGGAAGCATGGTTGCTGTGCCTTTCCATGAAGGAAGTAAAAGCGTTTGGCCCCTATGGCTTCAACCAGGCCATGCTGGATACTGCCCTTGACCGTGCGGCACAGCTTTGGGGCGAGATTGCAGCATTCCGCGCCGGGCACATAACTCTGGCACAGGTTGATTGCGCTCAAGGTTTTTATCCCTTGTGCTCATACTGCGAACATAACGGCGACTGCCCCAAATTCCCGCAGGGCGTGCAAATGCCACAATGGGAGCCAGCTCTGGAAAAGCTGGCGGCCCTCAAGGAGCAGCGCACCGCCTTAGATAATGAAATCAAAGAAATGGAGACTGTGCTCAAGCTTGTTCACCGCCAGGCTGGCACACGGGATTGGGTAGACACGGGGAACTACCGCTTTCGCATGTCAGTGACAGCAGGCCGAACCACGTTGGATAGGGATGCTTTGCGCGAGGAGCTGGCCGAGATTTTTAACTCTGAGCACATGGGCGGCATCGACGTGGACACCCTGCTGGCCCGTTGCGAGCGCACAGGCTCACCTTTCGAAAAATTGAGCATTTCGCCCATAAACTGAGCTTCGGGAGATTATCATGGGGTATTATTCTGATGTGGCCCTGTGCCTGACAAAAAACGGCTCTTGCTGGGGCAGAAAGGAACAATCCCGACAACTTTGCAGCAATCAAAATGCTCATAGGTAGCGAACCCAGCAAAATCGATGAACGTACCGGGTTTGTTGTCTTTCTGTGGAAGAGAAAAAAGTGGGACGATGAATTTGCTGAAGTGGCTTTTGTGAAAGCGTTCATGGACAGCTTGCCCAGCGACGACTTCCTGTTCATCCGTCTTGGCGAAGATTATGACGACATTGAAACTCGCGGTAGCTTTCGTGGCAAGCCGTTTGGGATGTATGTGGAAAGGAAAATTGTAGTTGCGTGATTATTGTGGATAACGTCGGGCGGTATGAAGAACACTAAGTATCTGTACTTCGGATTTAACAACGCGGTATGCAATAAAATACGGAATTTCTGTCAGAGCAAACTCACGGGTCCCTACGACCCTGCCAGTCCTTCCTTGAGAAGGCAGGGAGGCAAGGCTTTGCCCAGCATTCCATAAGCATTGGGCTACTTGTTGCCCTGCATCTGAGTCCTTTTCGGTTAGATACGCCGCGATGCCTTGCAAATCCTCAAGCGCTAGAGCGAGCCACCGCACAGGCCTATTTTGCATGGACGCCCCAACTAGTAAATGCTTCCGTTACCTCTTGGTCAGAAGCAAATTTGCCCTCGTCTGCCTGACGAACACCTTCCTGAATGGCTTCGACCTGCCAGGACTGTTCTGCCACATATTGCCTTACCGCCTCTGCCACCAGCCAGGAACGAGACCGCGAGGTAGCAGCGGCAAGCTTTTCAAGCTGTGCCTGCGTGTCCGTATCCAATCGTGCCGTTACTGTAGACATAGGAACCTCCTTTGTCTTCATTGTGTACATTCAAGTTAAACGTGTCAATGGGACACATTGGAGAAAAAAAAATGCAAACTCGCCTTACTGACGAACTTGATTCTCTTCAGCCCGCCGATCTCGATGCTGGGCAGGTTTTCAGCGGCAAGCGCTCCGGCACCATGGTCAGGGGCTACGCCGTTCCTTCTGCCTACACCCCGACCATTGACCCTGACTATATCTTCCATGAGTCAAGCCGCGATGTTGTGGTCTGGTTTCTCAACCCACAGGAACCGTTGTACGTATTCGGCCCTACTGGCTGCGGTAAAACAACATGCATCAAGCAGCTGGCAGCCAGACTCAACTATCCCGTCTTTGAGGTCACCGGGCACGGGCGGCTGGAGTTTGCTGACATGGTTGGTCATTTGACGGTTAAAAACGGCAACATGACCTTTGAATACGGTCCGCTTGCGCTTGCCATGCGCTACGGCGCACTTCTGCTGCTGAATGAGATCGACCTGACATCCCCTGAAATTGCAGCAGGCTTGAACAGCGTGCTGGACGGATCACCCCTGTGCATGGCAGAAAACGGCGGCGAACTGATTGTGCCGCACCCCATGTTCCGTCTGGTTGCCACGGCCAATACCAATGGCGGTGGTGATGACACGGGCCTCTACCAGGGAACCCAGCGGCAAAACCTCGCCTGGCTTGACCGCTTCACCATTTGTGAAGTGGGCTATCCTGCTGCCGACGTGGAAAAACGCCTGCTCGCAAGGCGCTTACCTTCACTACCCGAACCGCTGTGCGCAACGATGGTGGACTATGCCAATGAGGTTCGCAAGTTGTTCATGGGCGAAGCTTCTCCCAGCAATCTGACCAACGCCATTGAAGTTACATTCTCCACGCGCAGTTTATTGCGCTGGGGTGATCTGACCGTTCGCTTTCAGCCGCTGGCCCATCAGGGCGTACAGCCTGTCACCTACGCCCTCGACCGGGCGCTGGCCTACCGTGCAAGCCGCGAAACCCGCGCCATGTTGCACGAGCTGGCTCAACGCATGTTCCCGCAGCAGGTGGAAGTTGAATCCCTCCAAACCGTAACGGCAGAAGCAGAAACCCTGCAAGGCGAGCAAGCCCTACGCTTCATGCGCGGCCATCTGCACCACACACCTACGGTGGCCAGGCCCTGCGTTCATCTTCAGGTAATTCAAAACCTTTCCGGCAAACAACAGGACGGCAAGTTCTGGATCGGCGAGGCCAGCCCTATTGGGCTCACACTAAAGTGGGGCAAGCCAGACACCGTCGGCCAGCAGCACTTTATTCCCGCAGAAAGCTGTGAGGGCAACAATTCCGTGCTGGAGCTTGAAGCCCGTGCAGCAAAGAAGCTCAACGAAGGTTACTCACTCAATACTACGAAAAGTTCATTCTAGGAGGCTATAATGACACAACTTGTTTCTGACATCCGCATTTTGGACAATTTATTGGCCCTCAACCTTAACGTCAGTTTGTGGTCAGCCCGACGCAAAATGAGTCAGGAAGACCTGGGCAGCGCGGAACTACCCCCTGAAGATTTGGCCTCGCTGGGCTCAAAGCGCATTGCTGACCCGGAAAACCTCAAGGTGTTCGGCACGCTCAAGGCACGCGCCTTCAACTACCTCGACCGGCACGGGGTGCGGTTCATGTCCGGCTGGGCCATCCCCGAAGAAAAGGCCGGCGAAATCGTGCAGGAGCTGCTTAACATCCGCGTCGAATTCCAGAAAGAAAAGGAAGCGTTCCTAGCTGATTATGACCAAAATGTGCAGGCATGGATTGAGAAGCACCATCAGTGGGGTGAAATTATCCGCAACTCCATTGTGGGGCCTGATTATGTACGCGCCCGCATGGATTTTCGCTGGCAGTTGTACAAGGTGGCCCCGCTTGAGCAGCACACAGACAACACCGCTGTGCTGGAAGCCGGATTAGCGGAAGAGGTGCAGGGCCTCGGCGGCACCCTGTTTGATGAGGTGGCCAAGTCGGCTGACGATATATGGCGCAGGGTTTACCACGGCAAGACGGAGGTAACCCACAAGGCGCTTTCGCCGCTGCGTACCCTGCATACCAAACTCACGGGCTTGTCATTTGTAGAGCCGCATGTGGCCCCGGTTGCTGACATCGTGCAAGCGGCTCTGCAGCGCATGCCCAAAAAGGGCAATATCACTGGCACAGACCTGCTGCTGTTGCAGGGGCTGGTCTGCCTGCTCAAGGACAGTACGGCCCTTGTGGGCCACGCCCAAAAAGTTGTTGAGGGTTATGGCCCGGCCTTTGTGCTGGATGCCCTGCTGGCCGGTCCGGGCGTTATTCCAGAACTGGGTGGCAACTCAATGCAGATTGACGGTGTGGTTGGTGGAGATGATGACGAGCCCATTCTGCCTGATATCTCCGTGGCAGATAGTGCTTTGCCGCATCCTGCCATACCTAGCTTGGGTCTGTGGTGACGCATGATACGCACAAAAGACGTTCTCAACTGCCTGCCCCTTGTGGCGTCTATCCTTGGCAACCGCTACGGCGTGCAGGTGCTTATTGGCGGCAATGAGGCCTGCACCAACGGTAAGGTTATTCACTTGCCCTCGTTGCCCATGGATTGTGAGCCGGAATTGTTGGCACTGGCGAGGTCGTTTGTGGATCATGAAGCCGGCCATATCCGACACACTGATTTTAACGTGCTGAAAGCTGAAAACCTTGATCCTGTGACCTTTAATTTGTTTAACTGCCTCGAAGATTGGCGTGTTGAAAAGAAGCTATCGGGCATTTTCCCCGGCTGCCGGAGGAACCTGAACTGGCTGATACGACGATTCTTTGTAGAGCAAGCACAGCCAAGGGCCGGGGACGATTCCCCGGCCCTTGCTGTTTTGGACTATGTGCTGTTGACAGTGCGAGCCTGGGATGTGGATGAGGTGACCCCGGCACGCCAAAACGCGGCAAGCATCATGGAGCAGCACTCCCCCGGATTGAAAGAGGCTCTGGATGCCATCTTGGTCAAAGTCTATATCCATTGCCCAGATACGGCGGCGGCAGTCGAATACGCGAGACAGATCGTCCTGTGCATCCGGCAGTGGGAGCCACCTCAACCAACTGCAACCAGCGAAGGCACGAATAAAAATGGTCAAGGCGACATGCCGCAGCCGACAAAGGAGGACACCGATTCCAACACACAAATAGATAAACAATTCGAGCCTGTTGGAATCGCTGAAACGGCTCAACCGCCGAGTGCATCGCGTGCGTTACCGCTTAAGGCACTATTCCATGCGGAGGCGCAGGATCTACCCCAGCAACTCGGCGAAATCATGGCGATTGAACTTACCAATAATAGTGTCGAAGCTGCCGGTGACGCTCTTACCGTCGCGGTAGAGGGCACCCGACATGCAGCCCCCTTGCCAGCAGAGCAGAAGCTGCAAGCGTTACAGGCCCGCATTGCGCTGCGTACACGC
>Ga0074193_1003505_pt1 | contig 11377 bp, 5 predicted proteins | sample EPASupsiteHSE605_FD_64523 | JGI IMG/M metagenome (GOLD analysis project Ga0074193, IMG submission 64523) | Bioremediated contaminated groundwater from EPA Superfund site, New Mexico - Sample HSE6-05 | ecosystem: Environmental > Aquatic > Deep subsurface > Groundwater > Contaminated ...
TCAGCAATTACCCTATCCTTTAAAAGCGAAAGATACGCCCAAGCACCCTATAACTGGCTTGCCGTCCCCCGTGCCAAGTTTGATCGGTGGTTGGCAGACAAGGCAGTTAGCGCAGGAGTTGTTTTATTTGCTAATCATAAAGTTGATGAGTTGTTACAGGAGAACGGCAAAATTATTGGTCTGAAAGTCGGCCCGCCAATCAACCGTGAGTATTACGCTAACGCCGTAGTATTGGCGGAGGGAGTAAACTCCCTGCTTGCAGAGAGAGCCGGCCTTGTGCCACGCATCAAAGCTAAGAATATGGCCCTCTATGTCAAAGAAGTTATGGCGCTGCCTAGTGATGTTATTGAAGAACGATTTAATCTCAGCCCTGGTCACGGCGCAGTAATCGGCTTATTAGGTCATAGTACCGGCGATGTAATGGGATCTTCATCTATCTATACAAATAAGGATACGCTGGGCTTAAATGTTGGCACCCTGGTTTCCACGTTCAGTAAAAGCAAATTTAATCCGCATGATTATGTTATTAAAATTAAACAACATCCAGCACTTAAACCTTATTTTGAGGGAGCACAGACCGTTGAATACAGTGCTCATATGCTTCCCGAAGGAGGTTATTACGCCATACCACCACTAGTACATCCCAGTTGTCTGATTGTGGGCGATGCAGCGGGTTTAGTTAATGGTGTACAGGGCTTAAATTTAGCAATGCTATCCGGGGAAATGGCTGCAAAAACCCTTATCACTGCCAAGCATCTTAATGATTTCTCTCGCCGTCAGCTTTCCTTGTATAAGGAACTGCTCGATGATAGCTATATTATGCAGGATCTGCGGGCTAACCGGCTGGTCCACGGGTTTTACTTAAAGCGGCCCTGGATTCCGGAGGCAGAAATAGCCGTATTTACGGAAATGGCCTTCCAAATGGGCATGGTGTACACCATGCCCAAACGTGCGAAAAGATTATTTATTTGGAAGAAAGTTACTTCGATGCAACCGGTTTGGAAGTTACTATCCGACTTTGCAAACGCTTTATGGGTGATGAAATGAACCTGATCGATAAAATCAAATTAGATACGTTTAATATGGATACCAGCTACCAGCATGTTGGCATCGTTGATCTTACAATCTGCCGGGAACAATGCAAATCCCGCGCCTGCCTGAAAATATGCCCTTCACAAGTCTATCAATGGACCGACGACATAAATTCGGATATCTTCGTCCACTATGTACAATGCATCGAATGCGGTGCCTGCCGCATAGCATGCCCAAAACAAAACATTTTTTTCGATTTCCCACGCAGTGGCTATGGAATTATGCACCGATATGGTTAATAAAAAGGCTTCCTAGTGTCACCGATCTAACAGGTCATTTTTTTATCGTTTCAACAGGGTTTTAGTAATTAAAGGCTGAATATAATTATAAAGCAGGCTTTGCCTGGCACTTGGTAATTGGTAATTAGCAAATGGTTCTATAATTAAACGCAGAGGATAAGGATAAATATTTTTCAATAATATCTATTTTCCTTTGCGTCTTTGCGTCGTGGTGTAGACGTAAAGATGAAAATAAATTGGAGGGAATTACCGCATGCGGGCTTTTTTTACATTATGGCCTTTTTTTCAAGAACATAAGCTGAATTATTTCATCGGCATATTGATGCTCATAGGTGTGGATATGCTACAGTTAATTACGCCTAAAATACTGGGGCGCTTTACGGATGCTATCAAAACAGGCGATCTTACGCAATCAGCAATCGTATATTACTCTGGCCTTATTCTTGCCCTTGCTGTAATAATTGCTATTTTCCGTTATTTCTGGCGGTTTTATATTGTCGGAACATCCCGAAAATTAGAATACTATTTGCGGAGCCGGTTATATCAGCATATTCAGACCCTTGCACCAGCATTTTTCGATCAACATAATCCCGGTGATTTAATGGCCTTGTCCACAAATGACATTCATGCAGTCCGTATGGCCCTTGGTGTGGGGTTAATCATGTTTGTCGACGGAATTGTACTAGTCTGTGCCGCCATTGTCGTAATGTCGGATACCATTCATCTGACGCTAACCTTAGCCGTGCTCACTCCCCTGCCCTTCATTATCTTCTTTGCGGCCCGCTTCGGGAAACAGGTGCATAAACGTTTTAGGATTGTACAGGAGGCTTTCGCAGCTTTAACAGATAATGTCCAGGAAAATATTGCAGGAAGCCGCGTGATAAAAGGTTATGTTCAGGAAAGAAATTTTATGGACCGCTTTAAAGCCGTAAACAAGTCCGCTGTAGAGAAGAATCTTGAACTGGCCAAGTTTCAAAGTCTGTTTGTACCACTCACCCACGCCCTTCCATCTGTATGTTTTTTTATTACTTTATTATACGGGGGACGCTTGGTAATTCAAGGCGCAATATCCTTGGGAGATTTGGTTGCATTCTATGGTTATCTGGGCCTGTTGCTGTGGCCTGTAATGGGCTTTGGCCTGCTGGTCAATTTTATGCAGCGAGGCGCGGCTTCCATGGAGCGCATTAACCAAATTTTATTAGTACAGCCAGACATTGAGGATCCTGCTCAACCTGCTGGAATCAACTTTTTACAGGGTCAGATTAGTATCCAAAATCTATCCTTTCGCTATCGTGAGGATGCTCCTCTGGCTTTAGAAAACATCTCCCTAAATATCCCGTCTGGCACCACAGTGGGTATCATCGGTAAAACCGGCAGCGGAAAGACCACCTTGGTTCAACTACTATTACGTTTATATGAATCACCTTCCGGAACTATTAAGTTTGATAGCATCAACATACAAGACATTTCATTAACTATTTTACGCAATAATATCGGCTATGTACCCCAGGACACCACCCTCTTCTCCACATCCCTAAGGGAAAACATCGCCTTTGACCAAACTTATCCGGATACGGCTATCTGGGAAGCCGTACGTATCGCTCACATCGACAACGAAATCAACGCGTTGCCTAAACAGCTTGATACCTTTATAGGCGAGCGGGGTATCACGCTATCCGGTGGTCAGAAGCAAAGAGTAGCCCTGGCCAGAGCAATCATTAAAAATCCTGCGATATTAATTCTAGACGATAGTTTTTCAGCTGTTGACAGCCAGACTCAAGCAGCAATCTTACAAGACCTGCGTGCTTTCCGTAAGAACAGAACAACGATTATCATTTCCCATCGTATCTCGACGCTGCTTGACGCTGATCAGATTATTGTATTGGATGACGGACGCCTTGTAGAACGAGGCACCCATGCACAATTGATCACCATTGATGGTCGCTATGCGCGTATGCATCGACAACAGATGCTGATTGAAGAGATTGATGCAACTGAGGGAGCCGACGAACATGTATTTTAATCAAAAGTATGAGATTAGTAAAGATGATTATTTAGCAAAGGTTACCGATACTCAATTTCTAAGGCGCATGGTTGTATATGCGAGCCCCTACCGTTTTCAGCTCGTCCTAGCCGTAGTGGTAATGTTGATCTATGCGATGACTAATGTGGCCCAGCCCTACTTATTTAAAGTGGCCATCGATCAGTATATCTTACCTGGAGACGAGCATGGACTATACCGTATCGCCATGCTCTATTTAGGGCTACTATGCGCTGAATTTGCGTTATTTTACATGCAGATATGGCTATTGCAATCAACTGGGCAGAACATAATCTATGATATTCGACAGGCGATCTTTAGCCATCTACAGACAATGTCTATCAAGTTTTTTGACCGTAACCCCGTTGGACGGTTAGTAACACGAGTAACTAATGATACCGAAGCGATTAAGGATATGTATACTGATGTTTTAGTGCACTTGTGTGGGGATATTTTTATGTTGCTCGGGATCATGGCCATTATGCTATACCTGTATTGGCAACTAGCGTTATTAGTCTTTACGGTCATCCTGATTGTTCTGTTAGTATCCGCAATTTATCGCAGCCGCGCCCGGGCAGCATTAAGAGAATTACGGGCACAACTGGCCCAGATCAATGCTACCCTCCAGGAAAACATTTCCGGTATACGTGTGATCCAGGCTTTCCGCACCGAATATAAAAAATATCGGGAATTTGATCAGATCAATCTACGTCATTACCAAGCCAATCTTAAGGATTTAAAAGCCTTTGCAGTTTTTCGACCGCTGATTGATCTTATTCATTCGGCAGCCTTAACCATGATTCTTTGGTATGGTGGTGGTGAGATTCTGCAAAGCCGAATCGAAGTAGGCACATTATTTGCCTTTGTAAATTATATTGATAAATTTTTCGCCCCGATTAAAGACTTGACTGAGAAGTACAATATCTTACAATCCGCTTTAGCCGCAGCTGAACGTGTTTTTGCACTGCTTGATCAGCAGCCGGAAATTCAGGATCCGTCATTTCCGGTCAGGGTTAGTGAGATTAAAGGTAAAATTGAGTTTAAAAATGTCTGGTTTGCTTACGACCAAGAGGACTGGATTTTAAAAAATATTTCTTTTGTGATCCAACCCGGCGAGACAGTGGCTATTGTCGGCTCCACCGGCGCCGGTAAAACAACGATCATCAACCTCATTAACCGCTTGTATGATATCCAGCGAGGTCAGATTCTGATCGACGATATCGATATTCGGGCGCTGGCCCAGGCTGATCTGCGCAGGATGATGGGCGTAGTATTCCAGGATGTATTTCTGTTTTCGGGCACAATTAGGGAAAACATAAGACTCAATGATCTTGAAATTACGGATGAACAAGTACGTCAAGCCGCCCGGCAAGTGCATGCAGAACCCCTGATTAACAAACTCCCCCAGCATTATGAAACTAACTTACAACAACGAGGGGCCACCCTCTCTTTTGGTGAAAGACAATTGCTGGCTTTTGCCAGGACCCTGGCCTTCAATCGTCCGATCCTGGTGCTGGATGAAGCAACCGCCAACATCGACAGTGAAACGGAAGCGCTGATCCAAAAGGCCTTGGAAGCTTTGATATTTAAAAGGACCACAATTATCATCGCCCACCGCCTATCTACCATTCAGCGTGCAAAGCGGATCCTGGTTATGCATAAAGGGCGACTATATGAGCAAGGCACCCATCAGCAATTGCTGGTAAAGCAAGGCATATATTACCGACTTTATCAAATGCAGTACCAGTGAGGCATAAATTAAAAACGACCTAACTCCGTCTTTTAAGGAGTATAGGTCGTTTTTTGCATTGCTCTGTCCGTACGCAAGGGATGCCCAGTTACTTCACAAACTCGTCAATGACAAAAGTATTATCACTAGCGTCGATGAAGTTGGGACTGTATGCACCATTGCCTACCCAGATTTGGTAATCTGTCCTTCGTTCCACATCGTAGGGTATCTTCCAGGAGAAGGACCCCGAACCGTTGGTCCCGATAGGCACATGTTCGGCAATTTTCGTAAAGCTTACCGGATCACTCTTTGGAATTAGCATAATGATTACTTCTGGTCCAGGACTGCCAGTATACGACCAAGTAATGTTGTAGGTGGATCCTTTATGCCAAATTTGTCCGCCGTTTGGAGAGGTTACTTTGATTGTTGGCGGTGGTGTTTTGGAATTAATTATTTTGAAAGCCTTACCGCTGGCCCCTACGCCTGCATATTCACAGCCGATATCGAAAAAGTAGGTTGCCGAGGTCGGAATATCGGCACCGTCAACTTTGTCAGGGATTACCCAGTTGTAAGAGCCGTGGCCACCATTGCCGGCCGATGCATTGGGATTAATTAGGACGGAGAAAAGCCCGCCGTTTGGATAGTCACTGCCATGTATCATCCGGAGAAACAAAGTACTGCCAATATCACCAGTATAATTCCAGGTAATCGTAACCGGCTGACCGGGGGAAAATGTCTGGCCAGCACTCTGGGGTAGAGTGATCGTTATCTTGGCTTTTTCGCTTATCGTAAAATAATCACTACTATCTGTTTGCGCGTTCTTGTTGAAAATTGGAGCCACAGCGGTGTTAGCAAGCCCAATGATCTTAATGCGATAATCTGTACCCGGAGCAACGTTGAGCGTGCTCCACTTGAACGAACCCTGTCCGTTGCTTCCTACTGGGGTGCTTTGAGCTATCGTGCTAACAACCTGGTTGCCCTTGAGGAGGAGTATTTGCACCGATTTGGCTTTGAATGCTGTCGGGATATACTTCCAGGTAATGGTCCGTTCAATGCCCCCCTGCCAGACTTCACCGCCATTTGGTGAAGTTAACGTTATTGTTTTGATAACCATATTTGGCATATCATTAACTCCTAAACCGGGCGTCGGCGCCGCCAAGGCCGTCAACGAGAAAACGAAGATCAGCAGCAACATCATAACCGTTATGCGTTTGCATTTCATTATCCAAAACCTCCCTTATTTGAGTACTGCAGGAACAACTTGACACCATAGTATGAGCAGTATTAGCAAAAACGCTGTCGTGGTGGAAAATCGTCCCATCCTAATTAATATGTACCATAAAAGCGTAATAGTGTCAACGTGATCACCTCAGTTCTGGTTGCCTCCAGATTCCTTTACAAACTAAAAAACCGCCTAAATGCTATGTTTAAGAGGTTTTTTAGTTTTGTTTGCCCACTGTTATTTAGTTGTTTTTATCTTCATTGTATCTTTTTATCACCTTTGCAGTGATATCGACACTGTTTTGGAAAAAAGGAACGGTTGCAGCATCAAGTATGTAGACATAGTTGTCTTCCTGGCTGATTTTTTTCAATACTTCTTTTACCTCCTGTAGAACCTCAGTTCTTAGTTTTACAGCTTCATTATTAACCGCGAGATCCGCTTCAGCGACAGATTGCTGATAATCCTTTACTGCAATTCCATAAGCTTCCTCTTTTGCTTTTTTCTCTTCGGGAGACATGGTGTTAGCCTGTCCAGCATACTCTTGTTTCAATTTCTCAATAATCTTGGCTTTTTCCTCCAATGCAGCCTGTTTTGATTTTAGCAGCGAGTTCAATTCCAAGTTCGCCTTTTTAGCAGCATTCGATTCCGTTAACACCAACGAAATATCAACAATAGCTGTTTTTGTACTTTCTGCAGCAAAAGAAGTCGATGTAATAGCTGCCATCAATAAACATATAACTGCAACAATATAAACTAGTTTTCTCATTGTTACCTCCAAAATATAGAATTTTTGTGTTAATACGTTTAGCATCCTATGTATTCGCCATAGCACTAAAATAAAATTGATTGTAAGAAATAATGAATTCGGATATGACTTGCATCATCTATGGATCGAAGTGGTATTCCAATTGCAAACTTTCCTGCGATTCTTTTAGAAAAATTAATGGAAGCTCCTAGACCAATGCTTGTTAAATAGTCGGAATGTCTATCCATATCATCGTTTCCTACAAAGGCGAATGCTCCTCCATGATCAATAAAAGCAAAGCCTTGTACTTTTTGTGAAATTGGAAAGCCAAGTTCGGTGCTGAGAACATAACCTTTGTCACCAGCTAGGATCCCCTCACGATATCCTCTTACTGTCGACATTCCACCAATGAAGAATTGATCGGAAGTCGGTAGTAAATGATTATTTGTCATTTGGCTTGCCACACGAATGAGCAAAGTTCGATCGTGGGGCAGGAGGCGCTGTCTTACCATGGAGAAATTATATCTAAAAAAGTTATTACCATCTTCCACGATTCCCCGGGTAAAATCATGACGGGTGTACCAAAAACCTTTATCTTCAAGAGATTGAACTGTGAACCCCACGACTGCAGTTTTTACATCGTTTTCAAGTAGTTCAGTTCCCGAAAAGAATGTATCTGCTGTTTTGAGATGCCATTCTGCAAAACCGTCCAGCTTATAATTTTGTTTTACCTTATATGGATGACTAAGCGTAAAACCAATATCGGAGGAATCACCAGTAATATCAAGGCTTTGAAAGGGTCCTGCAACGATATTGGTCTGATTTTTGCTATAGCTCACGCCAAAGCGAGTACCCTCGGTATCAATAGGAATATTGTAGGCTACAGATCCCGCTAAGGTTCCATCAGCCCATATTGGCGTAAGTGTCAAAGAATCTCGATGGCCAAACAGACTATTGTTTACGTAGGTCATACCGAAACGATATAGACCCGTCTCGTTCCGCCCTGCATTATCACTGAACAGAGTCAGCTGATCATTTTCAGGTTCAAAAGCTTTTATGACACAGTCTGTTGTACCGAAGTCCTTGCCTGGTTTAAGCTCTAGCCTTAACTGTACATCATTTGTACGATTGAAGTAGAAGGCGTCTTTCTCCAGGGTATCCAGCTTTATAAGGTCCCCCCGTTGTAGCGAAATGCTGTTTAAAATAAAGCGGTTTGAGGTATGTTTATTATCCTCAACATAGATATCCCCAACGCGTCCCTCCACTAGTTTGATCGCTACGATGCCATCGACAATTTTTTGGGGAGGAAGAATGGCTCTTGCGGAAATATACCCCTTTGCTACATATAGTTCGTTGAATTCTTTTATGGCCTCATTGAGATCTTTGATACTTAACTGTTTTCCCTCGTATTTAGCAATAATTGCGGTGATTTCGTCTGCCGAAAGTATTTCTGATGGGTCTGTCGTAAGCTTAGTAACATTAATGATAACTTCGCCAGCTTCGGATGTTAGATTACTTGTTTTTTGCGTGTTGTCCAGTACAGTTTCCTTGTCTTGCTCCGTTGTGTTCTCCTGTAATGCTTTTTTAAGCCTGTAATACTCCAGGTTCTCCGGTGAGCGGTTCAGCACCGCACCGGGATCCACCTCTTCCGCCATTGCATGTCCGGCGTTAATACATAGCAGGGTCATAGCAATAATTACTGTTTTTTTAGTCATAATTCCTAAACCTCTCTAACTCTTATTGGTCTCTTCTCTTAAGCCTCTTAATTATTTTGCTCTTCGTCATTTTGTTCAGAGTTTTCTTCAAGGCTATTGACGTTAACTATATTGTCGAAATTAACCCCACCGCCTGATGCGCCTGATACCAGTGGAGAACCACCCGCTGCATTACCAAGGGGCATTCCAGGAGTATTATTTACGGGTATTAGATCTACTACTGGTGGCATCTTCTGCGTCAATCTTACAATACTATTTTCGGTAGCAACCTCGTTAATGACATAGTCATTGTCGTAGTTAACAACATATGCACTTGTATTAATCTTTCTATCACCTTGCATCGTTAGGGAGAAAGGAGTTAGCTCCGGATAAATTTGCAAGCTACTCTCAAATATTGCTCCATGACCAAAGGAGGCCGGATTATTATCGGCAACCACACTTCCGTAGTTATTAGTTATCTCTGCCCGGCTGCCTACGATGGAATTCAGGAACTGCAGTTTATCTACATGTCCATCGATATGTGAGAAATTTGATATCAACGGATTTACAACAACTCCCACGTCGGAATATAGGGTCATTATTACATTATCAGCCATCGGCTTACTTCCGCCCCCCAGGGCCATCTGTAACGGTGTAGAACCGTTATGAACAAGATGATCGAATATAATATTGTCAGCAGCTGCCTTTACTTCCTGCGAAATCGTGGCATCGGCAACATGAAGTTCTCCGCCACTCTTCCTTATCGTAAAGTTGAGCTTAGCTGCGTCAATATTATCTATGGAAAGATAGGCAAAAGCATCGATGCCAACACTACCAAAAGGTGCCGTTACTTGATGGAGGGTAGCGCCTCCTTCTGGAACAAAGAGATCAATGGATCCATGCTGGCTCACCATGGAATTGGAGAGCAGATTGACATGCGCCTCAATATGAATGTCCAAATCAGCTAATGCATTTAGCGTGCCAGTAGACATGACCACAAGCCGTTTATTTGTTTCTCCAATGTTCCCGTACAGCGAGGTCAAATTCATATTATGGCCATTTAGGTTTTCAAGGCCATCCGATCTCCTGTTTAAAATTGAACCGTGGGCAAGAAGATTCATGTCTCCAATAGTAGTAATTCTACCGCCGATGGTAATATCACGCCCCAAAGCAGTGTCCACTTGGATGGCTCCATTCGTACTGCTGACAATGTCGTTAATATTTACATCACTGGCGGATCCGGTTGCCGTAAGTGTAACCGTTCCTGCGCCTCCTGCTGTAACAGCTGCGCCAATGGTTTCACTACCGCCGATGGCATTCAATTGGATATTCCCATCGCTGGCTGTCGTGATGGCACCTGTTGTGACAATCGCACCGTTGTTATTGACCCGAACATTTCCTGTGTTTTGATTAATGCCGGTAATGTTCAGCGGATTAGCGGTATTAGTCAACAGAATATCGCCTGTGCCATGGTTCGTGGCGTTGAATTGCTGTACCATGTTGCCGCCGTCAAGGGTTTGACCACCGGTACTATTTGTGGTTAATAGAGCCACATTGTTGACTGCACTACTGCCGGTCTCAGCAATGGTCCCGGTCGAGGTCAATGTAACATTTCCAGTGCCGGATGTCTGTAGAATGCCTGTTGCGATGATATCACCGGTGTTATTGATGCGAACATTTCCTGTGTTTTGATCAATTCCGGTAATGTTCAGCGGATTAGCGGTATTAGTCAGCAGGATATCGCCTGTGCCATGGTTCGTGGCGTTGAAATGTTGTACTGTATTACTGCCGTCAAGGGTTTGGCCACCTGTACTGTTTGTGGTTAATGTAGCCACATTGTTGATTGCACCGCTGCCGGTCTCACTAATGGTTCCGGTCGCCGTAAGTGTAACGTTGCCGGTGCCGGCTGTCTGCACGATGCCTGTTGCGATGATATCGCCGGTATTGTTCACGTTTACATTACCTGTGTTTTGACCGATACCGGTAATAGTTAAGCTAGTAGCTGTATTGGTAAATTCGATATCTCCGCCATAACTATTATTGGCATTGAAAGTATTTACCCTATTGGCTCCATTAAGAGTCTGTCCGCCGAAGCTATGCGTTTCTAAACCAAGTGCCACGATACTGTCGCCGATTCCTTCAATGATTTGATTTTGAGTATTAATTGATACCTGACCAGCGGCGATGATAGAACCTATCTTCAGATAAGGAACGGCTGTACTACCTACCAGTGATGGACTTTCAAGATATATCCCCTGTCCTGAACCTTCTGCGGAAGCATGTAGTTTTGCATCGTCATGGGGTCCTGCCGCCACTTTAAGCGGATCGTCCCATGTCCCAATGTGTCCGGTATCTGCGGTCAAATTAATGCCGTTACCCATGATAGTCACCGGACTAAGCGCTTCGCTGACATCAAGGATGCTGCCTGCCGCCTGCACATAAACTGCGGCTGGCGTGTAAATTGAGGATATATTGAGATCGCCGGTGAGTTGTTTAAGATGGATGTCCTGGCCTGCACGGGCGATCAGCGGCGTTCCGGCTGACAAATTCAAGGTAAAGGGGCTGGTCGCTGTACCAATACTGTTAGCCGCTGCTTCCAGAATGACGCTGCCGGT
>Ga0074193_1003508_pt1 | contig 11370 bp, 10 predicted proteins | sample EPASupsiteHSE605_FD_64523 | JGI IMG/M metagenome (GOLD analysis project Ga0074193, IMG submission 64523) | Bioremediated contaminated groundwater from EPA Superfund site, New Mexico - Sample HSE6-05 | ecosystem: Environmental > Aquatic > Deep subsurface > Groundwater > Contaminated ...
ATGTTTTACCGCTTCCTGTCGGCCCGAGCATCATAATATTGCTTTTTTGCAGTTCCACATCATCCAGCTTCATACCCAGATTGATGCGCTTATAGTGATTATAAACTGCAACTGCCAGAGATTTTTTAGCCATATCCTGTCCGATTACATATTCATCCAGGGTTTCCCGAATCTCCTGCGGTTTAGGTATATCTCCGAGTTCAAACCCGATATCCTCAGACAGTTCTTCTTCAATAATCTCATTACATAATTCGATGCATTCATCACAGATGTATACACCAGGCCCGGCTACCAACTTTTTAACTTGATCCTGAGTTTTGCCACAAAAAGAACACTTTAACTGGCCTTTTTCTTCCCCATATTTATGCATACTCTCACCTCTCTTTTCGGAAGGCTATTTGTTGCTCATCTTCGTTTGGCTTAACACTTCGTCTATAATACCATATTCTTTGGCTTCCAGGGCAGACATAAAATAATCCCGCTCTGTATCATTCTGGATTTTTTCGAGACTTTGACCGGTCCGTTCAGACAAGATTTGGTTTAGGCTTTGTTTCATCTGTATTATCCTCTTGGCATGAATCTCAATATCGGTTGCCTGCCCCTGGGTTCCTCCTAATGGCTGATGAATCATAACCTCAGCATTCGGAAGAGCATATCGTTTGCCCTTTTCGCCTGCAGCAAGAAGAAATGCTCCCATACTGGCTGCCATCCCTACACATATCGTCGATACATTCGGCCTGATGTATTGAATGGTATCATATATCGCCATACCGGAAGTGATGGAACCACCTGGACTATTAATATAAAGATTGATGTCTTTGTCAGGATTATCTGCTTCTAAAAATAACAGCTGTGCAATGATAAGATTAGATACATTATCATCAATAGCACTTCCCAGGAAAATGATGCGATCCTTTAACAGGCGTGAGTAGATATCATAAGATCGCTCGCCCCTGTTGGTCTGTTCAACTACCATAGGTACAAGATAAGACATTGGCACCCCTCCTCACTCAAAAGTATTCATGGCCTTCTTTATATAGTATTAAATTTAATCTTCAAGTTCTCCCTGTTTTTCAATATTCTCAGCAGAAATTTCTGTTTCGGTTATTACTGCATTATCCACTAGATATTGAATAGCTTTATCCACTTTCATGTTGAAACTCACTTTATCCATTACCCCTGCCAAATTCTGTTTGGCCTGGTCAAATTCTACGCCCATTTGCTGGGCAATTTCCGCTATCTGTATATCTATTTCTTCATCAGTTAGTTCAAAACCTTTTTCTTCAATAATTTTTTCCAGCATAAAATTAGTTTTAGCATTACGTTCTGCTTCAGGTAACATATCCTGTTTAAATTCATTAAGATTACTGTTAGTCATTTGAAAATACTGATCCAAAGCGATGCCCTGGCTGCTAAGGCGTTCTTCAAATTGGCTCAGAAGCGTCTGGAACTGATTCTCAGCAACTGCCGGAGCGATATCGATGCTGCATTGTTCGACTGCACGTGACAGAACTTCTTTTTTCTTAGCATTATTCTGTTTATTTTCATTTACTTTTAACAAATAATCTCTCACATCGTTGCGTAGTTCCTCCATAGTTTCGAAGTCACTTACTTCCTGAGCGAATTCGTCATCAAGGGGTCTGAGCTCGCGATGTTCGATTTTATTTACAGTAGTTTGGAAAACCGCATCTTTTCCTGCCAGGTCTTCTGCGTGATAGCTCTCCGGGAAGGTTACTTTTACATCTTTGGTTTCCCCTGCCTTCAGTCCGGTTAGTTGGTCTTCAAAACCAGGAATGAAGGTATTAGAGCCTAGTTCAAGCTGATAGTCTTCCCCCGCTCCTCCTTCAAAAGGAACTCCATCAATAGAACCAATAAAGTCAATTGTTACGGTATCACCTAATTCGGAAGGGGTATCAGTCTTTTCCACCAGTTGGGCATATCGGGAACGCATTTCTTCTAATCTACGATCTACATCAGCTTCGGAAACTTTTTCGACTGGTATGCTTACTTCTAAACCCTCCAGTTTACCCAGTTTAACCTCAGGCTTGACAGCTACTTTTACCTTAATTATCAGTGCTTGACCTTCTTGAATCTCACCGATATCAAATTCTGGCTGAGCTATAGCTTCTATTTCTAAATCATTTATAGCTTTTTCATAAGCACCAGGTACAACAAACTCCATGGCATCTTCATAAAGTACTTCCTTGCCAAAGTGAGCTTCCAAGAATTCCCGCGGCACTTTTCCTTTTCTAAATCCAGGTATGGTAACCTGCTTGACTACTTTTCGGTAGGCCTTTTCCAGTCCCTCCTCTAAAGCTTCTGCATCTACCTCGATTTCCAAATATGCCTCACTGTTTTCTATTTTCTCTAACCTGGCCTCCATTTATGCTCCTCCTAACTTAATTATAGATCTAATAATGATAATGACTGCCCCCAGCTAACCATCTCAGTTTTATGTAATTGCTGTGAAACATAAAAAATACAACACCCCGGCCTAAGCCGAGGCATAGATCGCTATGGAGCGGAAGACGAGATTCGAACTCGCGGCCCTCGCCTTGGCAAGGCGATGCTCTACCACTGAGCCACTTCCGCAATTAATCTTGTCCTACGATAAAATCATAAATAAAACTACCCTTCCAAGTCAAGCCTTAGCCACTTTAATTTTCATTTTTTTGTTATTATTTTCAAGTGATTACTAAAATTAAGCTGGTACTTATGGATTATTACCCTGCCTGACAACAGTTAATCAATGTGATCTTCAATATTTTCTTTATCCCTTTTCATCTGATTGACATATCCTAGTATACCTCCCGGGTTAAGAGAGTCAACCATGTTGCTCGGTACAATAACCAACGCAGTCTTTTCCTTTATTCCTTCATACAAAATATTCATTGCCCTTAAACTAAAAGCTTCAGGATTTTTCTGGTAACTCTTGGCTGCCTCTGAAAACTTGTCGGCTATCTCAACCTCAGCCGTAGCCAATATTACCCTGGCACGGCGCTCCCTTTCTGCTTGTGCCTCGCGGGACATTGCATCCTGCAGTTCTATAGGTATCATTACATCTCTGATCTCTACTGAGTGAACCGACACACCCCAGGACTCGGTTCTTTTATCTATCATTATCTTCAGTTCTTCATCCAGCTTTTCACGCCCGGTCAGCATAGCTGATAATTCCGTCTTACCTATAACATCCCTTAACGTTGTCTGGGCAGCCCAGAACACAGCTTTCTGATATTCTTCAACCTCCAGAGCGGCCTTGATAGGTTCTACTACCACCCAAAACATAACTGCATCAACATTTACAGGTACATTATCACGAGTAAGGGTCTTCTCAGCCGCAAAAAAGGTAGTTCGAATACGTAAGTCGATCCAGATAGGAACTTCATCGATTAGTGGTATTATAAAAAACATCCCTGGTCCAGCCAATTTCATAAACTTCCCCAGGCGCAGCACTACGACCCGCTCCCATTGTTTAGCAATTCGCATAGACCAACCAATAATAATCGCCAGAACTCCTAAGATTGCCGCAAGTAAAACGGAACCAACAACGAGGTAAAAATATGCAGCCAGTCCTGCCATTATAATGAACGCTAATATCGCCAGGCCATTAGATCTCGGCCCCCTGACGTCCATCCAATCCTCCTTTACCGTAAGACGGTCATCATTGTTGTTTCTATCCACGCATCATCGCTCCATTCTAAATTCATCTCTTCCGCTTTTTTAAAACTAAACGCTGTTTGCTAATTGATTGCTTTTAGTATTTACCATTGGCGGCTTTTTTATTGGAGCAGATACTATATTTGTATGACGTGGAATAATGAGGCAATTGCAAGCCGTAACGTATAGTCCGCTAAAAAATAATATATTAGCAGGATGATAAAAAAATGAAGGGCAGTGTTTTTTATGATTCATGCTACCAGGTTTATCAAATTAAAATCCCCTTTAATGAGTGGGCCAGATGTATTGGAAGTCCAGGCGATCCTAACCAGACAAGGTTTCAATCCTGGATCGCTGGATGGAATCTTTGGCTTTGCCAGCGATAAAGCCTTGCGGCAATTCCAAAAGTCTCATGGTCTAAAGGCTGATGGTGTAGTAGGGCCTAATACCTGGAAGAAGCTTACAGTAAATGGTTTTAACTCTGGGCAGAAAGATGAGCTATCCGTTCAATCATATGGTCTCAAGATTTATGTTCATGTAGATACCCGCATATTGAATTTCACCTCAAACGGAACTATTAAGACTTATCCAGTAGCAATCGGCAGACCTTCCACCCCTACACCTGAGGGTGAGTGGACAATTGTCCAAAAGACGGTTGATCCCGGCGGGCCATTCGGTGTAAGGTGGATGAGGTTAAGCGTTCCCTGGGGTGGCTACGGCATCCATGGCACTAATAATCCCAGTTCCATTGGGAAGGCAGTCAGCCACGGCTGTATCCGCTTGTATAACGAGGATGTAGTTGAGTTATATGCTCAGGTTCCAATAGGAACACCGGTTAGTATTACCGGTGTAGTAAGAAAAATACGCAATATTAGATTAGGGTATAAAGGTGATGATGTTAAGAACATACAAAAAATGCTTTCTGATCTGGGTTATTACTCATATAGCATAGACGGATATTATGGTAAGAAAACTAGACAGTCGGTACTGTCATTCCAGAAAAATGCGGGGTTAACCCGGGATGGAGTGGCCGGACCAAAGACATTAAAAGCTCTGCAGACAGCTCATGACTTAGCTATGTAAATTAAGTTCTCAAATGATGACTTTAAAATTGACATAATTCCGTTGCAAATGTTATCATTTAGAAGTTCGGGGTGTAGCGCAGCTTGGTAGCGCGTCTGGTTTGGGACCAGAAAGTCGCAGGTTCAAATCCTGTCACCCCGACCATTTCGATTTTAAAACCCGCTTAATGGCGGGTTTTTTGTTTTCTTATTCACTTCTAAATAAAACTTTCCAGACCTTATGCCGAACCATCAGAATTTGAAGTATATAAAATTGCTTTGTTGGGCTTGGATACTTAGTATCAAGATAATTATTATTATAGTATAAGCTGCAGCCCTGAGCGGAGCCGGACAGTATTTCTCCCAAATCTTTGATAACTGCAGGTAGTTTTGCCGTACCCATCTTTCAACAATATGCAAGAGAAACAGAATTGCTGTTACGACAAAGTATATCGTAAGGGAGGTATCAAAATTCAAGGGATTAAAGGTCAGCATTTTCAAAATAATTCCAGCAGCATTATGAATACCCTCCGCCCTGAAGAGAACCCAGCCCAAGCAGATGAGGTGAAAAAACATCAGAACGGCTAAAGCATGATAAAAACGAGTGCTCATGAAACGCTGCAGTATCTGGGGTTTATTCCATTTCATATAAATATTATGCACTATCAACAGCATCCCATGGTACATTCCCCAAGCTACAAAAGTCCAGGCAGCACCGTGCCAGAGCCCAGAAATAGCCATAGCAATAAAAAGATTAATATATTTGCGAGTAGAACCATGCCATGATCCACCCAGAGGTATGTACAGATAATCCCTGATCCAGTTGGACAGGGTTATATGCCACCTTTTCCAAAATTCGGTAGCATTGGCACTAAGATACGGGGTCTTGAAGTTCAAATCCAGCTTAATGCCGAAAAGATAGCCAATCCCTACTGCTATCTCACTATAGGCAGAAAAATCGTAGTATATTTGAAAAGTATATAAATAAGCGGCTACCCAGGCACCTGTACTATTTAGACTAGCACCCTGGGCAAAGAAATGATTAGCAGCAATAGATATGTAATCAGCAATGATCAGTTTTTTGATTAATCCCATAACCAGATAGGCCAGTCCCAGTTTTACCGTAGCAGAAATATCCAATGATGCTAAATTACTCACTCGAGGAATGAGGTCTTTACCCCGCATTATAGGACCAGCAACACGATGCGGGAAGAAGGAAATGAATACCCAAAAGACTAGCCAGGACCGGCTGGCAGGTATCTTCTTCTGATAAACATCTACCAGATATGCAATTAGTTCAAAAGTATAAAAAGAAATACCGATCGGTAAAGCCAGGTGTTGAAAAAGTGGATAATGGTTCAGCAGTGATACAGAGAATACATTTTCCAAGTTAGTTAGAATAAAAAACGTATACTTAAAAAGCAGTAAATTACCTACATTAATTAATATCCCCAGCCATAAGAAAGTTTTTCCGCGCTGACCTCGCATCACCTGTGCCAGAAGATAGGTACAGGTTGATATCAAAATAAATAAGCCCAGGTAACCTATACCACCTACTGCGTAAAACGCCATATCAGCTAAAGCTAGAATATATAGGCGCAATCCGGGCAGGAAATAGTAAAAACCAAATGTAATTGTCATTAAAACTAGAAATTCAGGCGTATGAAACAGCATCAGGATTTAGCTCCTATTTCAAAATTGTCCCACAACATTTTAGCCAACTCCCGGTATCCGTCAGCAGTTAAGTGCAGGTGATCGGAAAATAAACCGGAGTCAATTTTTCCATATACATTTAAATAACGGACCGGTTGATTCCGGAAGTAGTTATCGATCTGTTGAATGTTATGAACATAACCGGGGGCTGTAACTTTGTCAGACATTAGCTTTGCATTTGCCGCTGCCAGAAACACCAGCGTTTGTTTATTCTTTTGATGATCTATAATTTTCTCTAAAAAGTATATCTGAGGGTTATTAATACTCATATCAAAATCCTGATCGGAGAATTCTTGCTGATACTCATCCCGCTGCAAAACTTCTTTAAGGCCTTCTTTTTCAAACCACGGACGGGCATCCCCAATAGAATCATCGAGCGGTTTCGCCCCTCTGATTTGCTGGCCAACATTTATTAAGCCCTTCTTCATAAAACTACTATAGCGGAATATTTCCACCTTATCCCACAACACCCGATGAACAGCCGTCTGTATATCAAACTGCTCTTTGTAATTATTAGCCTTCAAATTTGCTGATGCCCAGTTGAAACTTTCTTTGTCCAAAGACTTCAATTCATCTTTCAGCCAGAAAACAATAGGCGGACCAGGTTGACGTTTAATAAATCCTTTATATTCAACATTGATAATTACGTTTTCAGTTGAGATATGATGTTCATCCAGCTTCAGCAGCATAGTATAAATATCGCCTGTTTGCATGGCGGGCATAGCAAGGTTATAAATCCTAGCGGGATTAGATGGTGTAGATTTCTGAGCCAGCTGCTGCATATAGCAGCCAATCGATTGACCAGCATTCCCCGGCCCGCTGAACGCTATTGAATCGCCAAGAATAATTATATAATCCTGTAAATTTTCTTCGTTAATCTGCATGCTGATTTGATCCAGAATAACATCAATGTTATACAGGTTATCTTTTACCAGGTTATAATCCATACGATAATTATAGATTAAGCTGAATGGAACCAAATAGGGCAGCGTTAATTGGATTAACAATAAGTAGCCCAGAACATATTTAAACGTCTTCATATAATCTCCTGCCTAAAATATTCAGACCTGTAAGTATTCTACACATCGATTCAGAGCTTGACAACCTGTAACATATGAGAGCCTGGCCCAAGGCCAGACTCTCATACCGTCAAAAAAGCCCAATAGCTGCGTTATTAACAAAAGCCCGTTCAATCGGCGTACTTCATACGGGGACATTCCCCCTGAGGGGTGTGTCGCCATACCTTATACCGCCTCAATCACAGGCTTTTATTAATGCCTTGCTCTTGCAACATTATTCGTACCGTAAGCGGTACATCAGCAACCTTAGTAGTAAACGAAGTTTACATCAGGAGTACCCGCAGGGTGAAGTACCCTTGGGTGAACTTTTATGCTCGGTCTGACTTTACACTCTTGTACCGTCAAATAATGCGAATAGCTGTTTTATTTAATATTTCCTAAGTGTCGGCGTATTAGTCTCTGATCCAGGCGCGTATACCGTTATCCTTAAGCAGCTGAAGTGCAAGCTGTACCTGGGATCGAGGTACTCCCATACGGAGAGAGCCCTCATCTTCATCTCTGACTCCCATTATTTGAATGTCATTTATATTTATGCCAGCCTCACCCAATAGGGTACCTAAAACTCCAATAATACCTGGTTTGTCAGGAATGATGGCCACAATATCGGCAGAAGTAAGTAAACTGGAGCGGCAGATAGGCAGATCTTTCCTAATCTGCTGGGCGCCTGCCAGGTACCGGCACAGACCCTCTCCGTCATTGCCCTCGATAGCCTGCAAATATCGGTTTAAATGGGATATTAAAGATCTGATCTCTTCCGCTACGGATACCCCGTTATAAAGCAGAATATCCTCCCATAACCTGGGGTTAGAGGCTGCTATCCTAGTGGTATCACGTAATCCTCCGGCTGCTAAACGCAGAGCCTCTTGGTGCTGCTCCAGGTTGTTCATCAGACTTGCAGCCACAATATGGGGTAAATGGCTGACTTTGCTCACCATCTGGTCATGCTCTGAGGGCGTCAATATCATTACCTGAGCTCCGGTCTCAGCGAGCAGCTTCTTTAGATCCTCCACCTTCTCGCTGGGAGTTGATGCCAGAGGAGTAAGTACATAAACTGCATTTTGCAGCAGGTATTTATCCGCTCCGGTTATGCCGCTTCTGTCGGAACCAGCCAGCGGATGCCCTCCTATAGAATTCACCCAGGAAGGCAAGTATTTTTCATATTGCTTCATTACCCAGGTTTTAACGCTGCCTACATCGGTTACTACCGTACCGGGGCTGAGAGTATCCCGTATCTTCATTAAAATCTCAGGGATAGTACTAAGCGGGGTTGCGATGAAGACAACATCACAGCCGCTTAGATCCCAATTAAGCAAGGGGCGGCTAATAGCCGCCATTTCCATTGCTCTTTCTACAGTTACGGGATCAATATCAATTCCCAGCACTTCTAGATCAGGCCGAGCATTTTGTAAAGCCATTCCGAGAGAAGCCCCAATTATGCCCAATCCAATGATTACGACTTTTTTCATGCTCAGCCCTCGCACTTATTATTGGAGATCGCCATTTTAACCGCATTTACCTGTTCCATTAGAATTCCAAAATCTTCAGGAATCAACGATTGCGGCCCATCAGACCAAGCCTCTGAAGGATTAGTATGCACCTCTATTATAAGCCCGTCACAGCCACAGGCTACCGCAGCCAGTGACATGGGACTAATTAATTCCCTTTTACCAGTACCATGGCTGGGATCAACAATAACTGGTAAGTGGGAAAGCTGTTTTACCAGCGGCACCGCACTTAAATCCAGGGTGTTACGGGTATAGGTCTCAAAGGTACGAATACCCCTTTCACATAGTATAACCTGACTATTTCCACTATCTAAAATGTACTCGGCAGCCATCAGCCACTCCTCAATGGTAGCAGCCAGGCCACGTTTTAAAAGTATGGGTTTATTTATCTTACCTACTTCTTTTAATAGGAAAAAGTTTTGCATGTTGCGCGCCCCGACTTGAATGAGATCCACATATTCAGCGACCAGAGGAACAGATTTCTGATCCATAACCTCGGTTACAATGGGAAGACCCGTGATTTCTCGTGCTTCGGCCATGATCTTAAGGCCTTCTTCGCCCAGACCCTGGAATGAGTACGGGGATGTGCGAGGCTTAAAAGCTCCTCCGCGTAAAAGTTGGGCCCCTTTCTCTTTAACGGCAACCGCCGTTTCCAAGAACTGCTCCCGCCCTTCGACGGCACAGGGACCGGCAATTACCGGAATACTTCCATTCCCAAAGCTCGTATTTCCAACCTGCACTACCGTATTATTTACCTTGAACTCGCGTGAAGCCATCTTAAAAGGCTTCATAATAGACACTACATTATCAACGCCAGGCATCGCTTCAAGAGAACAGGCTTCCAGCCGTTGGCGATCGCCTACGGCCCCTAGAATTGTTCTGTTTATTCCCTCCGACATATGGACATTGAATCCGGCTGCCAGAAGACGCTGATTCACAGCGTTGATCTGGTCTGAGGTTGCCCCCTTTTTCATTACTACTACCATCCTGCTTACCTCCTCATTTCTTGCAGGAAGACCAAAAAGCAAAAAACACCACGAGCAAAGCCCATAGTGTTAGAGTAAGCCATTAAAGCCCTCTCCATCCTTCCGCCCTACCCTGCTTGTTAAAACTACTGGATATTTTGAATCTACCATACTACACTACATATCATAGCATACCCTTTGTTAACCTTCAATGCCCAACCCCTTATCCTATAAACACACAAAAAGCAGATAAGCCGGGGCTTTTAATAAACCTCGGCTTAAATGGGTTAGAATTCCTAAATTTACTTCTTGCCCAGATTAAAATATGTCTTAGGCCCCACCACTCCATCTGCACTAATCTTCACAGCGGTTTGTAAAGCCTTAACGGCCGCCTCGGTCGATGAATTAAACTTACCATCCAGAACTCCGGAATAATACCCGAGTGCCTTGAGCCTCATCTGCAAAAACAGTACATCATAACCCTGATTACGATCAGTACGATCTTTTTGTAAGAAGCGGCCGCCGAAATTGGTTTCTGTATAAAGTTTATTAAAGGTCATGGGGCCTACAATACCATCTTCACCCAGTCCGAAATCCTTTTGGAACAATTTTACTGCTGCTTGCGTCTTAGGTCCGAACTGGCCATCTGCTGAGCTCCCCAGGGAGATAGCATATTTCCTGGCCGCACCGGCCAAACGATTCTGCAGCACCCATACATCGTTACCCGCCATTCCACTCTTAAGGGTTCGTGCCCCAAACGCATTACTGCCTGAAGGAAGGAACGAACCGGTTACTTCTCCAAAATAGAGGTAAGTATCCTGTCCGGCTATACCATCAACTGCAAGACCAAAATAACCCTGAAACTTCTTTAAGGAAGCTTCCGTTTTAGGTCCAAATACTGTCTCCTCTGAAATCGGCAAAGCTATAGAAGGCGGCAGCTTATTTAATAGAGTTTGGAGTACTATAACGTCATCTCCGGCACTGCCCAGCTTCAATAACCGACTTCCAAAGTAGTTAAAAGCCAATATAATAACCTCCTTTAAGATATTGCCCTTTATCTTATGTCACCTAAATTGAGAAGGTTACCGAATTCTAGGAGTACACAATCTCATGAGGTATATCTTCATAATTCATGGCATATAATATAGGATGTGATTTTTATTTTGACCGTCAAAGCCTTAATATTGGGTTTTTTTCTTTTTCTTAGTGAAAGAAATATGGAAAATGGCGGTGAATTGTAATTTTTCCTTGAAATGCTTATGTAAAAGAAGTATAATGTTTTTTGCCGGCGGGTGTAGCTCAATGGTAGAGCCCCAGCCTTCCAAGCTGGTTGCGCGGGTTCGATTCCCGCTACCCGCTCCATTTTTTTGTCCCTGTGGCTCAGCTGGAT
>Ga0074193_1002784_pt2 | contig 11369 bp, 14 predicted proteins | sample EPASupsiteHSE605_FD_64523 | JGI IMG/M metagenome (GOLD analysis project Ga0074193, IMG submission 64523) | Bioremediated contaminated groundwater from EPA Superfund site, New Mexico - Sample HSE6-05 | ecosystem: Environmental > Aquatic > Deep subsurface > Groundwater > Contaminated ...
CCCCCTCAAATAAGAGATAACATTGCCCGTAGTTTTGCAGACAGGTTTGAGAAAAACATGAAACCCCTATTCCTGGAGGAAATGGAAAAATGCCAGATTAACAAAGGCGATAATGCCCTAGCTGACCAAAAAGTATTATTCCAGTGCTATCTCTCCTGGATCAGTGAATTCATGTCTAATCTGGGCATTGTAACTGATACGGACATTGAGAAGAGAAAAAGTTATCTGAATTTCGCCAACTGTCCCTGGACAAATGAAGAAAGTGTCAGCCCAATCTTCTGTTTAATTTGCAGGGCAATTGTTATACGTAGCTTCACATGGACATCCCTCCATGGACATGTGGAACAGAGCCAGTGCATACTTGATGATAATGATAAATGCTCTTTTGAATTCATAATTTCATGGGATGATAATTAAATATTTAGCACAAATAAATCAATTAACTACCACAAATAAATCCATTTAACATTTTAACTGGGGGTTTAATCTTTGGAACGAATCAAAACAGGAATAAATGGAATAGACCAGTTTACAGGTGGACTTCCCCGAGGGAAAACAATACTCATCACTGGAGATGCGGGTTCAGGTAAAACCATATTCGGTTTGCAATTCGCCCTAACCAGCTGTCAGCAGAACATTAAAACAGTTTACATCACCACAGAAGAAGATTCGAAGGATCTATTCATCCAGGGCGAAACTTTCGGATGGGATATCCGATCAGCCACTGATAATGGTCTGTTACGCTTCATTGAACTAGCTGGTATCCGGGCCCGAGTAACTGAGGCTGAAATCAGCATCGATGTGGGGGCAATGAAGGGTAATTTCTCTAAATTCTTGAAAGACCTCCCTGAAGACACAGAAACAGTTATAATTGATAATATTGGCAGTTACACAGCTAAACTCACCCCCTATGAATTCCGTGATCGTTTTGACCTTCTGGTATACGAATTAAAAGAACGTAATATAACTGCACTCATCATTTTAGACAGTGCAACTTCAAGAGAATTCAACGAAATCGCCCTATTCTCCGTTTATGGTGCCATAAAACTCATGAAACGTGAAAACCCTTACACTGGCCGCAGGGAGAGGGTGATGGATGTGGTTAAAATGAGGAGCACCAAAACACCCACCCAGTTCATGACCTATGAGATAAACAATAATGGTATTGACATCATTTCTGGAGTGGAAAGTAAAGAATAAAATAGGGGTTTTTGGAGCTAGTGATTTTTTCCTTGTGGATGAGAGTTCACGATTTCTTCTTAAAAAAGTAATAAATTGAACCGAAATAGTAGTTACATTACAGTTTTATGTAACTAATGTATCCTCTTTAATTCCACTCTATTTTTGTGAAACATAGGTTGTGGGTATGTTTGGCCTGCTGGTAGAAGTGTTGTTGTTAGAGTTGTCTTGAACTGGATTGCTGACTACTTGTGTGTTTTCTGGGCTTGTTTGTGTATTATCTGTTCCTGGTGAGTTTATTATTTTGTTCAAAGCCACTGCCCCAATTATTAACAGAATAATAATTATTAATACTAATACTTTGTTCATATATAATACACCTTAGATCGTATTCATCCAAATTTTTTATTTTTCACTTTTTGATTTATCTTTTATTCTTTAAATCTTTTAATTATTAATTTCCACCCTAAATTATTATTTCTGTGTTATGTTGAAATATTTGAACTGTAAAAGAAGATTTGGCAGGAAAATATAAAAATGACAAATTAAAAGTTAAAAAGTGCTTAAAGTCTATTAAGCACGGCTAAAATGAGTTTAACAGCATTTTCCACATCCTTGATATTAACCACACTCACTGGTGTGTGAATGTAACGTGATGGTGGTGAAATAACCCCAGTAGGGATACCTTCTCTGGTGAGGTGGATGGCAGTGGCATCTGTGGTTCCGCCTTCGCTAACTTCTAACTGGTATGGTATTTCTTCTTCCTCTGCAACCTGGATCAGTAATTCTTTCACCTGTGGGTGGGTGATGATTCCCCTTCCACTGGCATCGGTGAGTATTATACACGGTCCTTCACCTGCCTTGGCAGGAGCGTCTTCTTCCTTCATACCAGGGTGGTCGCCGGATATGGTAACATCCAGGGCCAGGGCCATGTCCGGGTTGATGCGGTAGGCGGCAGTTCTGGCTCCTTTAAGGCCTACTTCTTCTTGAACAGTTCCCACTCCATAGATGGTGGCATCGCTACGGGCTCGTTTCATGACTTCCACCATGATGGCACAGCCCACTCGGTTGTCCATGGCATTTCCCATTACTAGATCATTTTTAAGTTCTGCAAATTTCTGTTTAATGGTTATGGGATCCCCTACATTCACCATTCCTTCGGCATCTTCCTTGTTTGAGGCGCCGATATCGATGAACATATTCTCATATTGCACAGGTTTCTTCTTTTCAGCTGCTTTCATCCGGTGAGGAGGTTTACTTCCCACAACACCCAGTGTTTTTTCACCATTACTGTGGATGTACACTTCCTGGTTGAGGAGCATCTGGTCGTTTATTCCTCCCAGCTTGGAGAATTTGATGAATCCTTCTTTATCAATGTACCTTACCATAAGGCCTATTTCGTCCATGTGGGCGGCTAACATCACTTTTTTCCCATCGGGCTTCCCATTTTTAGTTGCGATGAGGTTACCCATATTATCCACAGCTAAGTCATCCACATGTCCTTTCAACTCTTCCATCATAAGATTGCGAACTTCATCTTCAAATCCAGATACACCAGATGCATTCGATAGTTTTTCTAGTAATTGTTTCATATATTAACCTCTCAATTTTAAAATAAAATGTAACAAATATAATATTCTAGGAATGTAATTTTCAATATTATTCACTAAAAATATAGTGGTATGATTAAAATGATTTAACCAGAATTAAAATTCCTATTAGGATCAGAACGATTGGTCCAGCCTGTTCCTGGAGGAATGTAAGTGGTATAACTCCCAGATTCACACCGTACCATACCAAACCTATTAGGATAAAACATATGCTGATATAGATGCCCCATTTATTTATATTTCTCTTTTTTTGGGGTTTGGCAGATTCAGGTTTGCTAATTTTTATATCTTCATTTATATCTTTATCCATTTTCAATCCTCTGTATCTTCTTTTAAATCTTTTAATGCCTTTTTGTATCTTGAATTTTATTTTGAGTTCATTTATGCTAGCCTGATGTTATAATTGTGTTTAGAAGTGTTCAGGGTCAAATTCTGGATAATTGGGTTGGTTAGGTTAGAGTTCATGTTCTTTTTTGGAGAATATCCTTGGGAGATGAGGGAGTTATAAACGCCGGTTAAAGCAGTGTTCTGAATTGGATCATTTTTATAATTAAGATTAATAAGTACAGTTATGTTTTGAGCTCCGCTCATTTGGATTGCGTCAACTCGTACTGGTAACATCCCGGGGGTTGTAATTCCCATTGCAGTTGTGGCATTTGTAGCTCCTAATCTGGTTGCAGTTGCAATGTTGTTCTGTTCATTTTGATCACTAACGTAATTTGCGACCAAAAGTACAACCAGCAGGATGAAAGCTAAAATAAGGATCAATTCTACAGATATTTGCCCCTTTTTATCCATGATAACCCTTTTCCTTTTTCTATTATTAATAATTTTAATAATTATTAGTTTAATATCCTTCTATTTGTCTTTTATAATTTAATTATATCTTGACATTATTATTAATTGTGTTTAAAGTCTGCTGTGAATTATAGTATTTTATTGGAATAAAGTAATAAATACAAAGTTATATTATTGAATATATCCAAAAAACTTAATAATATAGAATTATATAAAATAAATATCTTATATTTACCATATTAACAGGAGATGGACATTCTGAGGCTATTCAAAAGTGATTCGGGGGGCTTTGCATTATCCCTTGACCTACTACTTGCTCTTATTCCCATTACTATACTACTTGGTTTAGTGGCGGCTAATATGGGCAATATTATGTATGATACTCAGGATACCATTTATAGAAGTTCACTGGAACGTGTTTCAGCAGACACTGTTAATAGTCTTTTGAAAACATCAGGGGATCCATATAATTGGGAGACCAATCCATCACAAGTAAATGTTGTGGGGGTTGCCCAGTATGATCCTAGTAGTAAAAAACCAATTGAGTATACACTATCTACTAAAAAGATGGCCATGTTAAAAAGTACTATTGGACAAACTAAGACACAGAGTATGATTGGTGATCAGTATGGGTTTTACATTACTCTCAGCCCATTAAATTCAACTGAAACTATTGTCTGGAACCTTACCAGTACTGGAACTCCTAAAGAAAGTGCTAAAGATATTGTAAAAATAGAAAGAGATGTTCTTTATAATCCTTTTAATAGTGATGTATTAACTTCAATTAAGAATGCAGGTCATGGTACTGGAAAACCCAAAGACTATGGTTCTGAGCCATTTCCCACTAATCAATATGATCTGGAAATATATGATTATTATATACTCATTTTCAATAGAGGAGTAACATCTACATCAGTTTATATCAATCAATATCAAGTTATGAGTGAAAATGATTTTAAAGGTCATGACAAGTATTCAAATTGGACTATGGCTATACCTGAAAGTTATTTAAAAGATGGAACAAACCTAGAAAATAATTTTTTATATTTGAAGAAGGTTGCTAGTACTCCTACTACTGATATGGATGCTTATGTGATCCGGGTCCCCAAAGGAACTCTACCTAGTGAAATAACTGCTGTTAATGCATTACCTCAAAGTTACAGATTCCAGTTTTATGCATGGACTAAGTGATTTAAATGGATGAAAAAGGTTTTATATTCACTGCTGATGCCACCCTGGCCCTGGTGGTAGTTATAGTATTTACTGTAACTGTGGCAAGTTACATCATGCTCCCTATGTATATGGGGCAGGAACACCAGCATCTGGAAGCACTGGCTGATAGTGCACTACAAGTTATGGAACAGGATGGAACTTTAGATTCCGCTTCTGTTGCTGCGCTGAGTAATTCTTCTAATGCCACTAATGAATCTAAGATGATTCTGAGCTCATCCGTAGACAATTTGATACCTAATGGAATTGGATACAGATTAACCATCGATCCTGGAACACCCGTCTCTGTGGAAAGAGATTCAAGTATGAACACTAGCTATTTATACAATAAAGACACTGTCACCCGGGTAAGGGTTATTTCTGGACCACAAGAAGGATGGTGGGGACGGGCATGGTTTAAATCTGAGCCGGTTGAATTTACCAATCAACAAGTTAATCTTACTACCACTTCCTGGATATTCCACAACTGGCTTACCAACTTTTATCCATGGAGTCAAAGTGGTAATTTGAGGACATATTCTTATTGGGGTAGTGGAAGTAGTGCTCAGGCCATTAGTTTTACCATACCTGACGGGGCTACTATCTATGGGGCTAAATACTTACAAGGTTCTTCAAGTGATAACCGATATAGCTGGCCGACAACGAACCCTGCTTTTGGGACTAACACAGTAATAAATAGCAAGCCCGCACTTGTTGTTAATTCAAACCAATTCACATTTCTTAATAAGAGGGTGGATTCAAGTGAACTTATGTATAACTATCAAGGAAACATATCACAATCTCTCCTGAATCCTGGTTTAAATAATTTCTATGTTAATTTTATCACGAATTCTAATTATGATTATAATATGCCCTGGTTTTCTATTCTATCAACTTATGCCACGAATATTACTGTTCCAGTTAATGTGAGTACAAATAAAATTCCCTTCCAAAATGCCGCTGGTTTGGCTGTAGACAGATTAACTGACTTGGGAGCTGGTAATGGTTATGGTCGTATATACAACCTTGAAACCGGTCAGGTGACTAACCTTAATTATTTAAGAGAAATCAGTTGGAATGATATGTACAACCATGATCATTCCTATTCTGATGGCATCCCCTTTGTTATCACTGGTGTAAATGGTGAAGACGGTTCTGCAGTCTCTGTTGTTAAGGATGTTAATATCCCTTCTGATAACAACATTTTGGATGCTTATGTGGTTGTAAACAGCTGGGGGGCAGTAGATAATACACTGGTAGAAGTGTGGGATGATCAATCCAACGATTGGAGAACAGTATTCTGTTCCTTTGATATAGGTGGGGCAGAGTACAGTGACCTGTCTGATGGTTACGGTAATCTTCCCGGAACTATTTATATAGGGAAGGAGCTAATGCAGGGAGCACACAACAAGGTGAGAATAACTACATGGGACAATGTTCCCTCCTCTGATTATGACCTTGTTGGTCTGCAGGATTCTTACATCATGCTTTCCACCAGTGAATACAAAATAAAATGGGATACTTATCCATTTGACAGTCATCAAGCCAGTGATAATAGTGAAGTGCAGACTAAAGCGTTTACACTTACTGAAGACAGTCAGAAGGCAATGCTCTTTTTGGGTTTGGGATTGAACACTCGAAATGTCCGGGTAGATTATGGTAATAATCAGATATTATACCAGGGTTCAGTAGTACCATTCTCTCTGGATCTAGCTGCATTGGATGCTCAGAAGGGGTTCCATAAGATCACTACAGCCAACTCCACTGCAACAAATTATACTCTCGTACCTGGAAATTATCCTTTAAGAATTACAGTTACTGGGCCTAGTAAAGCATGGGAATCTGGTGATTATCAATCATTAAGTACAGGTACTGCTTCAATATTTTCAGGTACCCGGATTGGCGTAATCAATCCCCAGATTCAGAATGAATGGTCAACTGGTATGGGAAGTACTGCGGAAGAAGCTATGCAAAATGCTACAGCTAATCTGCTCGACAAATATCCTGGAGCTCAAAATATACATACTTCTGCTTTATTTGCGGGTAACACTCCTAATTCGGTCACAGTCCGCTTAGATTTATGGAATCAATAGGAATATGGTATTATGGATGAAAACGGTTACACAATTACTCCACTGGCATTTCTGCTCCTCATACCAGTAATAATCTTTGCAGTAGCATTTGGAGATATTGTGAACGAAATTAACCAATTTTCTACAATTACAATTGGTAGTGATGTTACAGGTGGTACTGTTTCATCCATTTACTCTGCTATACAAGATGGTGCCGGCGATTCTGGACGATATGCTGCTTACACTGCGAGTCGAAAAGTTATTGACGACCAACATTTTATGAGTGATAGTAAACTTTTCACTAGACAAGTGGTAACTCAACAACTTAATGCTCATGTCATTGATGCTTGCAGTAAACTATCCAAAGAAACAGGTAGGCAGATTTACATTAATAATGTACTAATACCCACTAATTTAACTAATACTACTTTCAATGATACTTTCACTGAAGAAGATGTCAATGTTACCCAGGTTGATCCTTATGGTAACGGCGATCCCTTTGGTTTTTATGTAGTGGTTAAAGCAGGCGTACCTATAAAAGTTGTACAGGAAGATCAAGTTTATGAGGGAACTCTACCCGAAATAAGAGGCTATGCTCCGATTATTGGTATTGAAGATCCTTATATATGGCTAAAAACTAGTTTCAGGAGTAGGGATGTTATATATGACTATCCTCACTATGAAAAGAATTATTTGGGAGATGTAGATTACAACTTTGATGATAATGTGACTATTACTGAGATCCAGTACTTGTGGGATTGTTTAAATGGAACTGATAATCCTCAAAATCAATCACTTTTACCACAATACTTCCCAGATCCATCAGGACTCAACTTCTTTGAAAGATTACAGGGAGGACAAATCAGCGGAGAGAACAATGAAACTCGTATGAGTACTTTTATTATAGGGAACCCACTAAGTGATGTATATAGGAGTAAAACAATCTCTGCTCTAGATCATGAGTATTTTGCGGGGGTAACAGGTTCAGGGATAACAATAAATGGATCTGTACCATTCAATGATCCAGCGGGTAAACCATTTTATCTTTCTACATACTACAAAAATTATTTTTCACTAGCAAATAATTATGATACGTAATCTTTAAAATTTAGGTGAAAAAATTGGGTCTTGACAAAAAAGGACAGGTAAGTGCAGAATTATTATTTGTATCTCTGATTGCCCTGATAATTATGGCAAGTATGTTGTCACTAATTGGAGGTGAATTGAACCAGTTAGAAACTGCAGATATGGGTAAGGCTAGAACTCTTGGAGAAAAGCTTGCAGGGGCTATTAATGCAGTTTATGTGGGGGGGAGTGGCTATTCTGCCAATTTAACAATTCCAGCAGGTATAACTGTTCCTACATCTCTTATTCGTGCAAATAACACGACAGATTCTGTTGATGTTGTGTATAATAACAAAACAGTTAGTGTTAAGGTGATACCAAAAGAAATCACTAATTTTAATATCGCTACCAGTACTACAACCGATAGAATAATAACCATAAAAAATGAAAATGGTATTATAAAATTCCAAGGGTATTAATATGGATCTAGGTGAGGGCTGGGAAAAAAAAGCACTAATTATAGTTGCTGTTGTGGTTTTTATACTGGTAGTATATGCGTATAATCCTTTTCAGTCCAAAACTAATGTAACAAGCACCAATGAGTCTTATACTCCTCCAGTTACATCTACACCAGTCAACCAAACTCCTGTTGTTTCTAACAATTCTAGCAATTTGTCTAGCAGTAGTTCAAACAATACTTTCCTTATATCTGCAGATCAGGCTAAAAACATAGCTGTAAGCCAAAATCCGGGATATAAGGCTTCAGAACCATTTCAGGGGACAATAGTGGTTAACCAGACAACTGTTGTTGTATGGATGGTTCCAATTTCCAAATTTGGACAGCCCTCAAAAACAGTTTATGTTGATGTGAATACAGGGAAAGTAGTGAACACAACTTGATACTTGTAACAATTGAATTGAAATAACTTTAACTCTTACCGATAATTCTAACCAGAGATGAAAAACATGGAAACACTATTTGTAATCATAATGATCATACTATTTTTCCTTCTCATGGCCTTTGTATTCTCTACTGCACTTCTCACTCCCCTAATTGGTAAAAAGAATTTCTTATTCGTTATTGGTTTAGGATTTGTGGTGGGTTTGATTGGTGGTGCCTTCTTCATAGCCCCGGTCTATGATGATCTCCCGGATATGGCCCGTGCTATTTACATGTCCACCAGTGACCAGCAGGAAATCATCACCATAAATATTTCCACGGACAGCAACGTTAATCAGGCCATAGAGACTGTTAAAAAAATCCCCGGAGTTCAAAGCGTTGAAAGCGGTGAAATAACAGTTAAAACAACAGGCATAAGTAGTGCCTGGAAGAGTAATCTGGAGTCACGTATACCCGTGGCCAATACCAATATCACATCAGCTAAGGTTATTTCCGATGACACCCTCATGGTACAGACTAAACCTGGAAGTGACCCCACAGAAGTTATCAAGAAACTCAAAAGCTGGCTGGTCCTGGTAAGTGGTATAGATATTAAATTCAGCATAGTGCAAGTTAAATTAGTAGTGGATGCTTCCCAGGTAGATTCAGTCGTTAAACAACTCCCCCAGGGGGAAGTAGTGGTAACCGAGATTAACGGGCCTGTGGAGAAAGAAATCCAAACCCTGAAAAATACGATACCTGCAAAGAACAATGTGATCCTGTTCTGTGGATTCCTGGGTGTGATTGTAGGGTTAGCGGGAATGTTCATAGACACCATTACCCGGGGTTTTAAAGGCCTAAGGGATCGTTTACGCAAAAAGAAGGATGATTAATTATATTGATGAGTTTAATGTATTAATCTCCTTTAATTCCCAATTTTTTTATTAAATTGTAGTGATTATTTTGCAAATCCATTTTTTGGGTCAATCACGATAAATAACATACAATTGATCCTTAAAATAAAGCATTGATATTAATAAAGAATTAAAACTTAAAAAAATGATTTATTATAGGATGAGATGATTTATGAACGCAGCAGTACTTTTTTCAGGTGGTAAAGACAGTACCATGGCCGCTTACAAGGCCATGGAGGATGGTTGGAAAGTAGAATATCTCCTTTCCATGCACTCTGAAAATCCCCATTCCTATATGTTCCATGTTCCTAACATACACCTCACCCAGTTACTCTCCCAGGCAATGGAAATACCTCTTATCCAGGCTAAAACCCCTGGTGAAAAGGAGGAAGAATTAGAAGACCTTCGGAATGCTCTCTTAGACCTTAAAAATAGGGGCATTGAAGCGGTATTTACTGGGGCTATACATTCCGAGTACCAGAAATCACGGATTGATGGTTTATGTAAGGAAGTGGGATTAGAATCCCATGCACCATTATGGCACCGAGATCCTCTTGACTACATGCAGGAGATTATTGACCTGGGATTTAAAGTTATAGTCACCAGTGCATCTGCCGAGGGTCTGGATGAATCCTGGCTGGGCAGAATAGTGGATGAAGATTTACTGGAAGAGTTAAACGGACTTCATGAAAAATATGGTCTGCACATGGCATTTGAAGGGGGAGAAGCAGAAACACTGGTTCTTGATGGTCCTATTTTCAAAAAAAGACTCAATATTCTGGACTCAGAAAATGTCTGGGAAGTGGATAGTGGATATATGGTGATTAAAGACGCAGAACTAAGTGAGAAAGATTAGGGTATGGATATAATTTCACATAAAACACTTAAATTAGGGTATAATTCACATTAAACACTTAACTTTTCTTTGAATAAAGTTGGATTATAAAAAAATATGGATGTAAATCGAAGATTTAATATTCTCGAATGAGGTTTATTTTAAGGAAGATTGACCTTAATGGGCACATAGCCAGTTTGCAAATTCTTCCACATCTGTAGTGGTGATTTTAACTTCTATTTCCCCTAGGGGTGAGAGATCATCATCCACCAGGTTGATCATACCGGCAAAGGCGGCTTGTTTACTTAACTTTAAATTAATGGTCTTGGATTCTTCATCCCATCCCTTAAGAATAATTTTCCGGGCAGTATCCCTGATCTGTCTTTTCTCCAGGAATTCTTTAAATGGGAAAAGACAGGAAGTATTTCCATTAACTGTAACACTTTCTTCAGCTATTAAAATGTCATCGTAGTCGAAGACATTGGATAGGGCCTCGATAACTTTGTCCAGATCCTCTGTTGGATGGACTGGCGCTTTAGCAACTATTTCGCAATTCATTTTTAAGGATACCTCGCACTGTGTTTTTCAGTTTACCTTTAGCACTCTCATTAACCACCATAAAATCAGCATTGGCAATTACTTCTCCAATACCAAATTTAAGTTCTCGCTGGTCCCGTTTTACCGCTTCTTTAGCTTCAGAAGAGTCATCGGATCTCATTCTTTTTTTAAGTCGAATATAACGGGTTTTTGGTGCAGAGTGTATGGCTATAACCTTAAATTGTGGGAAGTTTTTTTTGAATATCTGCA
>Ga0074193_1003511_pt1 | contig 11362 bp, 6 predicted proteins | sample EPASupsiteHSE605_FD_64523 | JGI IMG/M metagenome (GOLD analysis project Ga0074193, IMG submission 64523) | Bioremediated contaminated groundwater from EPA Superfund site, New Mexico - Sample HSE6-05 | ecosystem: Environmental > Aquatic > Deep subsurface > Groundwater > Contaminated ...
AAACTCAAATTCCTCTATGAGATTGGAAGGAAAGAACAGGTAGGAATGTACCTGAGAAATCAGAACATCAAAGATGAGACTTTTAATGATCAGTATAAAAAGAGAGCTGAATGTGAAAAGATACATGGACATATTAAAGGTACAGTAAAGTTCGATATTAGAAGAGTAAGAAACCAGAGTAGAGAACTCTATTCTCTATTGAGTTTCATAGCATATCAACTACTGGTGTTGACAGAAATGCAAAATAAGGTTGAAGATAAGAATTCGTTTGGGAGATACATTTAAAGAAGTGAGTATCAAATTAAATTGGAGATTTTAAAAGCTAATTTGAGATCCTCCTCTAAAAGAGCTTTCTTTTTCAATATACTTTAAATATTATCTCTACAATATATATTATGCATTATCAGAAAGTAAATATAATCTTTACAACATTAATTTATTTCTGGCTGAAAATTATTTCGGCTCTTCGCCATTCTCTATGGATAAGATAATTTTCAATTCAAGACCGCCTTGGTTTTTATGAGGACATTATGAGGATATCCACACAAAACAACGAAGAGTCATTATTCTCCGTTTTTAAGGCAAGAACGTTTTATCATTGACACACGAATATATGTCTGAACAGGGTCCAAATAAGCAATGATAAAATCTTAATTGCTTCTAATACTGATTAACGCGATACGTATCGTTGATATGAAACGCTTTTACTCCATCATCTCTTGACTAAAGGCTGAAACTGTGCTGCTTCATGATCGTGGTAGATTTTAGGAGTAAATTCTGGCGAATTTGTTCCGATTTAGATTATTTATGAGTAATTGGAAGCTGATAAACATGAGTTCCCTTATAGACCTGATTTTTTTCTCTGAAAAAAGAAAAAATCTTCTTGTTCAGTTAGCTAACGGGCCGATGGATATTAACGAGATAAAAGAAGTTCTTAACGTAAACTCCTGTGCTCTAATGCCTCAGATTAAAAAACTGAAAGATATGGATATGATAGTGCAGAAAGGAAGTATCTACCAACTTTCGGATATAGGAGCAGTAATCGTTGAAAAAATGCTTCCTCTTAAATCCGTTCTTGACGTTTTTGACGGAAATAAGGACTACTGGTCAAAACATGATAGGTCTCCTATTCCAAAACATTTAATTAAGAAAATAGATATGTTGGAAAAATGTAACCTGGACGAGCCTGATCTTGACCACATTTTCGAGTTTCCAGGGTATTTGCGTGACAGACTGAATGATTCAAAAACTATAAAATCCTTTTACTCTTATTTCTGTCCTGATTGCCCGTCGATTCATGCTACCTGCGCGGAAAACGGGGCCGAAGTACACCTTATGCTTGATGAAAAAGTGTATAACAGATTTAAAAATGATTTTGAAGAAGAATATAATGTGTTGCTTGAAAATAAAGTGTCACTTTATATATATTCCGGCAAAATAAGGCCCTCTTCTTTCATGGTTACAGATAATTTCCTGATGCTGAAACTCTTCGGAAAAGAAGGGGAATTCGATCATAGGAAGATCACGAGTTTTACTCCAGGTGCCCTGGAGTGGGGCAATGAGCTGGCTCAGTATTATATAGACCGTTCTACGAAGATCGATTAAAACAATGAATGTTGACTATAAAGATCAGTTAAAACTGAAGATCGATTAAAACAATGAATGTTGACTATAAAGATCAATTAAAACTGAAGATCGATTAAAACAATGAATGTTGATCATAAAGATCAATTAAAACTGAAGATCAATAGATCAAAAAATATGAGGAAAAATTCATTTTACTTACTAATTTCTTCCTCCTGATCACCATGCTTATGCTTTTCATGGTGATTATGTTCGTGGTTATGTTCATGTTCGTGGTTATGTTCATGTTCGTGGTTATGTTCATGTTCGTGGTTATGTTCATGCTCGATTTTGCTTATTTTTATTTGCTTTCTCTCAAAGACCTCATGTACCGAACTATTCACAGCGGCTTTAACAGCTTCTTTGTCAGCATTTGAGACCGCTGAAAGTATCTTGAGAGTAGGAGTTGCTCCTTCCTTTGATTTGATCACATCTTCCTGGGGCTCTTCATAATATACTGTAACGCTCTGTTTTACGGTTTCTGACCCATTGTCCAGGAAAAGCTTAATATGCCCTATAAATTCGGGATTTAATTGCAGCACCTTCGCTTTTACTGTGTTCATCAGTTCGGTTGTTAATTTCCTTGCAGCCTCAGTACTCAGGTTTCCGTTTTCAACCGCGAACTCTGCAGAATAACTGCCTACTTTTGAGGCTTCTATCGAACTCTCGGTTTCCTGAGGCGTAGAAAGTTCGGCTTTAGAAGGTCCGGTTTCTGTTATCTCAGCTTTCGTTGTTTCAGTTTTTATGGATTTTTCGGGTAACTTTTCAAGATCCGGAAGCACTAACTGCATGAAGTTCTCAAAGCTCTCGCCTGTATCTTTTCCTGAAAGCAGGACCACCCTGGCTTTCGGATTCAATTGCTGGACCGAGGCTTCAAGTATTGGAAGCCGGATAGGTTCTATCAGGTCTATCTTATTTATCCCTAGAATTTCCGCATCAATAATCTGTCTCATGGCAAATTCTTTTACTTCTTTCATCAAATGCTTGAAACGGCTGCCGTCAATCAGGGTCACAAGAGGAGCGATTTTTACCTGCTCGCCAAGATTCATGAGTTCTACTTCTTTCTTTATTATATTCGGGAAAGCTATTCCTGTAGGTTCGATCATGAGAATGTCAGGTTTGAATTCATTTATAAGATAAGTAACTGTTACCCTTAACCCTACTTTCAGAGAACAGCAGATGCACCCACTTGTGATCTCTTTTGTATCGAACCCGAACCTTTTTATCACATCTCCGTCAATGCCGACTTCCCCGATCTCATTCACTATAATAGCAACTTTTTTTCCTTTTTCTGCAAGGTATTTACCCATATTGATAATGGTGGTCGTCTTCCCGCTTCCAAGGAAACCTCCAACAACAATAACTTCCATTTTTTTTCCTCCGTTTTCTACTGTTTTCTATTTCTGTCACTTTCTTTTATAAAATTAGTATAAAACTTTACCTTTAGCTCAGGGATATAACTGTCAATTTCTCTATTCTTAAATATATTTCTTTATCTCTAAGTCGTTCCCTATAAACAGTTTGAAGATAAAGGAAAGCGATTTTTATCTCATGTTAAGAAGTTACATGTTTCATTAAGAAGTCAATATTTAGGTTGAAGTTACATGTTTCTTAAGAAGTCAATATTTAGGTTGAAGTTACATGTTTCATTAAGAGGTCACATATTTAGTTTGAACTCTACAAGCAATCAAAAACATTATTAGAAAGAACCTTCGACTGAAAGCATGTGGCTACAGGTATTCGATATGCTGCAATAGCATGAAAAATCGTAAAACATCAAGTATTTGAGCATATCATAATTTTACTTATATATAATTTATTCATTATAACTTTACTCATATATTATAACTTTGCTCAATATACTTAAGAAGATATGGTGGTTTCCGGGTAAACGGTCTGGAGGAAACCTGAGCACAGAAACCACCTTGCTGTTTTTGGAGGTTAAAGAAAATTAAATTATATTGGGTTTTACATAACTGGAAAGCTTATCAGTCGTTGAGTTACAATTTCTTATGATATTACTTACTAAATTCTGACCGAAACTTTGGGTCAAGATGCAGTTTTTCGTAATCTGACCATCGAGATGTGTCATACCCTAGTCAGATGTTTTTTATTTTACTCTATGCGACCTCTGATAATCACATAATCTCTGGTACTCATGTATTTCATCTACTCGATGCTCATGTATTTCATCTATTTGATGTTCATGGTGATCATGCTCGTGGTGACAATTGTGTTCATCATCATGACCATGTTCGTTACAGTGATGGTCATGTTCGTGGTGACAATTGTGCTCTTCATTATGACCATGTTCGTGATCATGAGTATGGCTGTGTTTGACCTTATGTACTTCTATCCCCATACTTTCAAAAACTTCCTGTACCGAACTGTTGACTGCACTTTTAATGGCTTCCTTCTCGATATTTGAGACCGCTGAAAGAATTTTAAATCTTGGTTCAGTTCCTTCTTTTGATTTGAAAATATCTTCCTGAGGCTCTTCATAATAAATAGTAATGCTCTGTTTCACAGTTTCAGACCCGTTATCCAGGAAAAGTTTTATATGTCCTAAAAATTCGGGATTTAGTTCGAGAGCCTTTTCTTTTATTTTGCTCATTACTTGAGTTGTAATTTCCCTGGCAGTCTCCTTGCTTACGGCTTCTTTACTTTCGATCGAAAATTCTGCGGCATAGCTGCCGACTCCGGATGCGGCAATTGAAGACTTGTATTCCTGTGCCTTAATATCGGTTTTTTCTTCTGCTGTATTAATTTTTTCCGTAACTTCCATGTTGCCCGGAAGAACCATCTGCATAAAGTTTTCAAATTTTTTTCCGGTATCTTTCCCTGAAAGCAGGACCACTCTTGCATCAGGGTTCAGTTGCTGGATTGAAACTTCAAGAATAGGAGTTTGAAGCGTGTCAATAAGATCTACCTTATTTATACCCAGGATTTCAGCATCTACGATTTGCCGAATGGCAAAGTTCTTTGCCTCCTTCATCAGGTGTTTGAAACGGCTCCCATCTATCAGAGTTACCAGAGGGGCAACTTTAACTTCCTCACTCAAGTTCATTAATTTGAATTCGTTTTTTATGGAACTCGGAAAAGCAATTCCTGTGGGTTCTATCATCAGAATGTCAGGCTCATATTCCTTCATAATGGCATTGACTGCTGTCTTCAATCCCATTTTTAGAGTGCAACATATGCAACCGTTTGTGATTTCCTTTGTATCGAATCCGAATTTCTTTACTATATCTCCATCGATACCTATTTCTCCTATTTCGTTAACAATTATTGCGACTTTTTTTCCTTTTTCTGCCAGGTATTTGCCCATATTGATGACAGTTGTGGTCTTCCCGCTTCCCAAAAAGCCACCAACAATAACTACTTCCATTTTTTGTCCTCTTCTCTTCCATTTTTACTTATGGTTTTTTCTATCTTTAGATAGGAACCTTAAATCTCTACGATTTTTCTAATCATGAAATTCAGACTTTAACTTCTTTACTCTCATAGTATATCTTTTTACCCCTAATTTGGTATATATAAAAACTTTTTTGATGGCTTATTTATCCTATTTATCATTTCTATTACTAAATTTTGGTATATGTAAAAATTATTGTTATTCATATATTTTTTATATTCCCAAATTTACTGAGTTTTACGGATTCTAAGATATCACAGGAATTTATTTGTCGATTTTTGTTTTTTGACTGCTACATTCATTTTCTTTCGTTTTATTAATGTTTGCTCAGTTTGTTTATTATCCTGTTTATTAAGGCAAAATTTGGTATCTATCAAATATTATTTGGTATATCTCCAAATTTTGCCTTAATACTGGAAACTAAAGCACTTAATACTGGAAACTAAAGCACTTAATACTGGAAACTAAAGCACTTAATACTGGAAACTAAAGCACTTAATACTGGAAACTAAAGCACTTAATTACCTCTAAAATCCATAAATCTGGATCAAACACTCTCAACTGTTAGAAAAGTGTTGAAAAGGAGAACTCCAAACTGGTGGTATGTCAATACTCGAGCATGAGCTCAGAAAGCCAAAATAGAGAATTAAAAATAAGAAAAATTAAAACAAAACTAAAATATATAAAATACGCTGCAAACACAAACGCTGAAAACACAATAGTTGCAATATTATCCGAAAACTCACTCAGGGTCTCAGACCTGACTGGATATTTATCTTGAATAATGGACATCCCATTTGGATATCCCCAGTTCTGAATTGCACTCTTGAACATGAGGCAGAAAGTCCGCAAACTTCAGTTTACGGGCTGTCCACTCTCGTTATTAATTTCTTTGCTTTCTGTTATACTCCTGCCACGGTAAGGTTTTCCCACTTAAATCTATCATCAGGACAGGCGTGCAGGCAACGCTGGCAATTTGCACCATCACAGAGATCAGTCCTTATTTTTACAGTTCCCTTGTCATCCATTCTTAGGGCTCCGTTAGGGCAGACTTTTACGCACTTATGACAGCCTTCACAATCCTCAATCACCATTGTAAGGTAAGTTCCGACTTTTTCAAGCACTTCAAGCCCTTCTTCTCCGAGTTCGGGAATATCTCTTTCAACCTGGCGGTCAATTTTGAGAATAGAGGAAGGTTCACCAATCATGGGCAGTTTTTTCTTTTTCAGGAATTTCTGGAGCATCTTGAAAGCCATACCTTCGTTCCAGTAAGCAAGTTCCAGCAAATAAGCTTCTTTAAAAGCTTCGGAAGTTGCAAACATTACATGAGTGCCCACAATGTCCTTTGCAATTGCCTGCAGTTCCCAGAGCCTGTCTTCGGAAAGCAGGATTTCCCTGGCAACGGTCAAAGAGGTATTTCCTATCTGGGAAACATAACTCGCATTATAGGGGATCATTCCCACTTTATGGGCTTTTGCAGCGTCCATATAAGTGCCTGCAGCGCCTGACATGTGAGCGATCTGTAGTTCTTCCATGTCTATGCCTGCAGCTTCACAGAGAGTAATATGCCCGGCCCTGAGTGCTCCTATAGCTCTTCCGGCTGCGATAAGGTCTTTATTGGTAAATATTACTTCGTCCTGAAGGTGAATAATGCCATCAGGGGTCTGAATCTTCGGCAGCACAATTAATTTATTTCTCATAGCTGTCTCTATAAGGGCAATAACTCCAGTGCCTGTGATGCCTTTTGCAGTGAGCTCTCCTTTTTCCACTACTTCCCCGGTTTTAGGATTTACAAGGTCTCCCTTGATGGTATTCATGTCCCGATCGAGCACATAGCAGCGCAGGTTATTTCCCTCAAACTCCACGTCACAGATTGTGTGAGGGGAAGCAATAGACCCGCACTCTATCTCCTGACCTTCAAGAGCAGGACCTGCAGCGGCCGATCCTGTATATATAATGCCGTTTGCTTTAAGAGCCATTTCGGCATTTGTGCCGTAGTCTGTTGCAATTGCGATCTCATTGCTCTCAATCATGCCAGCCTTTACAATGAGAGCAAGAGCATCGGCTCCGACTTCGTGTTTGATTGACGGGGGCACAAATAGTTTGCAATTTGTAGCTTCTTCAAATCCCTCTATTTCGGCAAGGGGTATTATGCGAGCGTCCCTGTTTTGCTCTTCGATGTGATACTTTTGCTTTTTACGCTCTCCGGCATATGCCAGGTCGTCGATTGGAATACCTTGGAAGATGGAAAGTTGAATTGGGTTTCCACAAATTGAAAATTTTTCCAGTTCTGCCAGTTTCACTCCAAGTTCAGCAAGAATATTTTTTACCGCAGTTGCCGAGAGCCCGTGGGCCTTGTCAAGCCCGTAATGGATTGCAAAATCAAGGTGATCCATTACGTTTGCTCCGGGTAGGGGATTTCTCAGTGTTATGACGGTTTTCTTAATCTCCCCGGTCTCCAGGTCAACTTTCTGGGCCCTAAAACCGCTGGTTCCGAGGTCAATTGCAACTCCTGTTCTCATACCTTAACCTCCTCCAAAAAAGTTCGAGATCTGTTATCCTGTCTGTTTTAGACGTATTCTGAGTTTAATATATTTAGATAAGTATTATGTTGAATAAGATCTAAAGCTATTATCTGTTATCCTGTCTGTTTTAGACGTATTCTGAGTTTAATATATTTAGATAAGTATTATGTTGAATAAGATCTAAAGCTATTTATACTGAATTGTTTGTTCAGGATGACCTTCTTCAGTTCATAGCCTTTCAAAGTCCATAGCTTTTCAGAGCCTGGCTCTAGAGTTCTCACTCCAAATGACAAAATTAAAAAAATATATTGTGGAACACAATTCCAGATAAATTTAAAATTTTAGGTATTGTATTTTAGATATATGGAATGTGTCCTTAAAAAAATAAAGAAATTTTTATGCCTTTTCAGGCGTAGTACTCGTCTCTTGCTGCAACCAGGGCTTTGATGTTTTCGAGAGGAGTCATGGGTGCAATACCACAGCCTGGTGCAAGTACATCGATTCCGCCTTCAAGAGCTACTTTTGCTTCAGCTTTTATCTTGTCAATAGGTCCGGGCAGCAGAGTGAAAGGACTGGAAATGTTTCCTACTAATCTTGCCCTGTCTCCAATGATTTTCTTCCCTTCGGCTGCGTTACCGATCTTTTCTTCTACGCTGAGGCCTTCGAAACCGCAGTCTGCCATGTCGCTGAGGATCGCGTTAACTTTACCACAGATGTGGAGTACGGTCACGGAGTTAACGCTGGAGGAGAACTTCTGTAACCTTGACTGAAGGAACTGTTTAAATGAGTCAGGGCTCATGAGATCAGGGGAAGCGACAGGGTCTGCAATTGCGATAACATCTGCACCGGCTTCAACCATCGCATTTGCGTAAGCGATTGCAGCTTCTGTGGCAAGATCAAGAGCCTGTTCAAAGAGATCAGTCTTCTTAATGGACCATTTCATGAAGGATTTTACACTTACCAGGTCGGAAGCAACTGTAATCGGGCCTTCCATACCTCCGATTATTGGCACGTCAGGACCTACTTTCTCCCTGACAATCTTAATGGCTTCAAGTACGGCTGGAATTCTGCCTTTCTGCAGAAGGTCTGCTGGGATGGCTGCGCCGTCAAGGCTTTTTGGATATGGGTGTTCTATGACAGAAGGCTGCCTGTTTTTGGTACCCATATTGATTTGACAGCCCATTGCTTCAACAAGCACTGTCAGACAGTAGGGAAGCCTTACAGCCTCAAGTCCACTAAGTTCATAATTAGCGATTGCCAGTTTTGCCATAAGTTCAGGATTGGTGTGGGCTTCGGGCCAGGGGGCTCCGACTTCGTCCATTAATTCAACAATCCCAGTCTGGGTCACGGAACAAACAGGTACTTTATCGACGGGCTTGCCTTCAAGGGCAGCTAAGAGTCTCGTTTTGAGTGTAAATTCGCTCATAGTCATACCTTTTTTAATTTATTGATTTACATTTATTTTTATTACAATTTTATTGTCTACTTGACAATATTATATAGACCTTTTCAATCCAAAAGGTTTCAGACCCCGGACTTGAAATCCAGAGTTTCGATACGCAGTTAAAAGCTATAGGTTTCGCCTGGGAAATCAACAATACCTTTGAAGCTCCTTTTCCGCCTCTCCCGAGCAGAGATGAGAATCAGGATAATAAAAACAATTCTCAGGCTCCTTAAGATTGCGTTAGAATGCGGCATTTTTTTAGCTAACAACTTATAAAAGCTATTTGTCAAGAATTTTTTTTTATCATTTTTTAAATAAACGCGGTCATAAATTTTGACCTCATTGTTCTTTTTGCTGTAACCTGATTATACAGGGTTTTACCGTATTCCGGGAATGCATTAAGTCCTAATTAATTGTGCATCAGGTATTATTCACTCTTTTATTTTCAGGTTTCGAGAGGATCCTAGGAATTCATGTCAAGTTTCTTATTCTTATATTACATTGAATCACACAGGGGATTCGATGGAGAGGAGTCTGACTGGCAGTAGTGGCGGGATTTGTTCTCTGGAGGGGAATGAGCATAGTATTTCACTTTCGAAGTTTCTTCAAAAACTGGGAGTTGACGAAAACGGACTAGATGAGCAGGAAGCCGCCCGCAGGCTCAAAGAATGCGGAGCTAATGTTCTCGAAGAGACAGGAAAAGATAGCATAATAAAAAAGTATTTTCGGCAATTCCGGAATTTTTTCTCCATTTTGTTGATTGTGGGATCTATTCTGGCTTTCGTCGGAGAATATCTTGATCCCGGACAGGGAAACCTGTATATAGGAATTGCTCTCGTAGGCGTTGTAGTTATCAATGGAACTTTTACATTTATACAGGAATATCAGGCTGCAAAAACAATGGAAAGTTTTCGGCAGCTTCTTCCTCCCCATGCCAGGGTTATGAGAGAAGGAAAGGTAAAGGATATTCTTGCATCGGAACTTGTAGTAGGGGATATTATTCTCCTTGAGGAAGGAGATAAAGTTCCTGCCGATGGTCGTTTGATTGAAACCAATACTCTGAAAGTAGATAATTCGGCTATTACCGGCGAATCCGAACCTCAGCTTCGATCTCTTGAGTGCACTCATCCAAACATTCTGGAGTGCAGGAACATGGTTTTTTCAGGGACTCTGGTACAGAGCGGGAATGGAAAAGCCGTTATTTTTGGGACTGGGCAGAATACTCAGATCGGAAGCCTTGCAACACTCACACAGCAGATTTCAGGTGTGGACACCCCTATCCGGAGAGAACTCAACCATTTCATAAAGGTTATATCCGCAATTGCAATTTTCCTGGGAGTAACCTTCTTTATACTTGCTTTCCTTCTTCAGGATGTTTTCCTTGCAAGCCTGATCTTTGCAATTGGAATTATCGTTGCCAATGTGCCTGAGGGGCTTTTGCCTACGGTTACTCTTGCCCTTAGTCTGGCATCCAGGCGAATGGCATCGCGAAATGCACTTATCAAGCAACTCGAGTCAGTGGAAACCCTTGGCTCGACAACGGTTATCTGCACTGACAAGACCGGCACCCTGACCCAGAACAGGATGGCAGTAAATTCTATTATGATCGGTTTTGAGTGCCTTCTTCTCGAAAACCCTGCAAGCTCTAAAGAGAGAACTGGAGGGCAGGAGGCAGGAAAAAGTAACGACAAACCTGTTACAGGTACACAGAAAGTTATTACAAGTACAGACAGAGTAACTGCGGAAGAAACTGCAGATTTGGGAGCAGATGGTTTTTGTGTTATACAAAAACCTGTATGGGACCCCGAAATATTACCATCTATTTTCATAAGAGTTGCAGGGCTCTGTAATAATGCAAAACTCCGCGACTCTCCACCGGGATATACCGGTGATCCTACCGAGGGCGCACTTCTTGTTTTTGCAGATAGCCTGGAAGATATAAAAAAGCTCCAGAATGATTATCCAAGACTTGAAGAGTTCCCTTTTGATTCGCTTACCAAAAGAATGGAAGTTATCTGCCGCACTCCTGAGGGAAAACTTGAAGTCTATCTAAAGGGCGCCCCGGAAGTAATTGTGAGAATGTGCAGTTCAGCCCTGGCTTCAGGAGGAATTAAAGAAATGGGTGAAAACGAGCAAAAAGAGCTTCTTGCCCGACACCTGAGGCTTGCAGGAAAGGGAGAACGTGTAATTGCCCTAGCTTACAGGCAGGGAGAAACCCAAAGGGAGTATACCGGGGATTTTATTTTTCTTGGGTTTATAGGAATTGTAGACCCTCCGCGTCCTGAAGCAAGAGAAGCCATTGCAAGATGCCATGCAGCAGGGATCAAGGTTGTCATGATCACCGGAGATCACCCG
>Ga0074193_1003512_pt1 | contig 11355 bp, 12 predicted proteins | sample EPASupsiteHSE605_FD_64523 | JGI IMG/M metagenome (GOLD analysis project Ga0074193, IMG submission 64523) | Bioremediated contaminated groundwater from EPA Superfund site, New Mexico - Sample HSE6-05 | ecosystem: Environmental > Aquatic > Deep subsurface > Groundwater > Contaminated ...
TGATCAATAAACAATGATCGACGAACAACAGAAGCTTTCTTATTTGATTAAATAATTTTTCATAATGCGCTAAACCGTTATTTTCGGAAAGTAGTGCCGATCTTGGTTCGAAGTTTTTGACATCCGGCATTGTTCCTTCGTAAATTTTTTGGGAGAGATAGGGAAGATTGGCAACGATAATAGCATTTTGTGTTTTGCCTGCCTGCCGGCGAGGCAGGTATTTAGTATTTAGTATGGGAGACAATAAACTTCCCTTTAAAAACTTGATTTGCTCGTTAACATTATGTTTTTTGGCGTTGTGGCGCGCGACGCGTAACGCTTTTTTGGAAATGTCTGTAGCCAGTAATTGGTAATTAGTAAATGGCAATTTGGAATTTTTCAATTCTTTCGCAACAGAAATTATTATATTTCCGGAGCCGGTGCCTATATCCAGAATTGTAACTTTATTATTCTTTTTTCTATTTACCAATTTTAAATTACCAGTTACGACTTCCACTAGATGCTCCGTTTCCGGGCGGGGGATAAGGGTGTCTTTGGTAACTTTGAAATCCAGACCGTAAAATTCCTTGTGGCCCAAGATATACGCCATGGGCTCGTGTTTTTGTCGGCGTTTTATGAAATTTTGATACTTCTTGGCTTGTAATTTAGACAAAGGCATTTCTAGATGTGTCAAAACATATTCTCTTGACTTTCCGAGAATATGTGCTAGTATAATTTGTTGTTCGCATGGCGGGATGGTATTTTTCTTTTTCATAGCATCTCAGATAGGACAAAAGAGGAGAGTGGAATGGATAAAGACAGGGTAGAAGTGGAGGCTATAATGGAGGCAATTAGGCGGCATTTTCCTGTGGCAGTGAAAAATTATGTCTCGTCGCCATCAATGATAGAAAAATTTTACTTCGTCGTAAGGCTTAGTACGGATACTAAGCTTTTGGGAAGGGAGGATCTGGCGAAAGCCAGGGAGGTGCTTAAGCAGTTCGAAAACGAGTGGAAGGTCGATACGACTTCCCAATTCTTCGAACAACTGGGTATTACAAAGCTTGTTCGGAGGTAAGAAGCGCTAGGAGTCTCTATTTGAGCCTCCGGGCAAAAAATAGAGGCTCCGGCGCGAGATAACAATCTCAGTCGGAGTTTTTTATTTTCCTAATTTCAGTTTTATATCTTCTTCATGGAGGGCGCCGATAATGTCATCAAGAGCTCCTTCCAAAATGCCGCTTATATTGCTCCAGTTGTGTTTTATCCGGTGGTCAGTGATGCGGTCCTGGGGAAAATTGTAGGTTCGGATTTTTTCACTGCGGTCGCCGGTGCCGATTTGGCTTTTTCTGGCGTCTCCCAATTCTTTAGCTCGTTTGTCTTCTTCTGATTGAAGAAGCCTTGAGCGGAGAACTTTCATGGCCTTATCCTTGTTTTTCAGCTGGGATTTTTCATCTTGGCAACTCACGATGAGCCCGGTGGGAATATGCGTAATTCGCACCGCGGATTTGGTGGTGTTCACGGACTGTCCGCCAGGACCACTGGAACAAAAAGTATCAATACGCAAATCTTTCTCCTCTATTTTAAGTTCCACTTCTTCCGCCTGCGGGAGAACTGCTACGGTGGCAGTGGATGTATGGATTCGGCCGTTTTTCTCGGTTTCGGGAATTCTCTGTACCCGATGCACCCCTGATTCATATTTCATTTTTCCATAAACCCCCCCACCAAAATTGCTGGAGCTGGCTCTAGCTCCAGAATTTGCTTGAGAGTTTTTGGTGGGGGGGTAAACCCCCCGTCCGTTGATTTCAAAAACCACTTCTTTGAAACCGCCCACTTCGGCTTCATGAGAATTGAGCAGAGCGACTTGCCAGCGATTTTTCTCGGCATACCGCGAATACATCCGGAAAAGCTCACCGGCAAAAAGCGCCGATTCGTCTCCTCCGGCCCCAGCCCGGATTTCAATAATGATATCCTTGTCATCGTTCGGGTCTTTGGGTGTAAGGGCCAGTTCCAGTTCTTTTTCCAGCTTCTCTTTTTTGGGAGCTAATTCCACGTTCTCGTCGATAGCCATTTGTTTCATTTCAAGATCTTCTTCTTTGGAATTGATAATCTCGGCGTTTTGAGCCATTGATTTCTCGATATTTTCCAATTTGTCGATAAGATTGATTGTTTCCGTCATTTCCGCCTGTCTTTTACCCAATTCGGCCACTTTTTTGGCATCATTAAAAATCTCAGGAGAATTAAGCTGGGCGGAAATTTCCTCGTATTCCTTTTTGATTTGGTCGATTTGGTCTCGCATAATAATTTATTCGTATGGGCTATTCACATGTGCCTGTTTACGGCAGGCTTTTTCGCATGCTTTATTCCAATGGACTTTTGATGTTTTTAAGCATTGGATTTGTCACCTTAGTGTATAATTGTGTAGTTCTTATATTAGCATGTCCCAAAAGTGCCTGAACATACCTTACATCTACGCCATTTTCCAAGAGATGGGTGGCAAATGAATGGCGGAGTGAATGGAATGTGGCATCCTTGTCAATCTTAACATTTTTAAGGGCATTTTCAAATATTTTTTGAGCAGTTCTCGCTGTTAATTTTCCTCCGCGATTACTTTCAAAAACATAACTGTCTTTGTCTTTTAGCGCAAGCATTTCCCTAAGGTCAATTTTTAGTTTTTCCGGAAATACAGTCAGCCTATCTTTGTTCCCTTTCGCGCCTTTTATATGAACGGTAAATTCTTCTAAATTTATATCTTTTATTTTCAAATTTATCGCCTCGCTCACTCGAAAACCGGCGCCGTATGATAAAGAGATGAGCAGTTTGTGTTTTTTATTGCCTATCGAATCCAAGATTTTCTTTATCTCATTTTTCGATAAGACAACTGGTATCCTTTTCGCCGTCTTGGCAAATTTTATATCCAGTGGAACTTTGTTTTTGCAAATCTCCCGATAAAAATATCTGATAGCGTTCAAATGCAAATTGACCGTCAAGGAGGAAAGCCCTCTGCTCTGTTTTTCCAGAAGATATTTTTTGATAATTTCAACTTCCGGATCTTTCTTAACACATTTGATATATTTGAAATATTCCAAGAGACATCCCAAATAACTTTTGGCAGTTTTCCGGCTATAGTTTCTCAATTTGAGCTCATTTTCTATTTTTCCAAGCAGTTCTTTAAGTTGCATGGCGGTGCAAATATGCTACAATAATGACGGTTGATATCAGTAAGATTACAATATCACAAGTTCGCATAACACACAAACTCGTAACATTATCAGCAAGAAGTTCGTATAATAACTAGTTGGGTGAAATTGTTCTAATTTTTTACTCTAACAATATGAATGATGTTTTTTTAGTTTTCGGATATGGAGTTCCGAGAGATATCCTAAAAGACGAAAATTATAATTTTTATTTAAAAATGGTCTTTAATAAGATTTATGATTTTGTTGTAAAAAATAATATTGAAAAACCGGTTATTATCTTTTGTGGTGGTGAGACTGATGTACTAAAGCCATACAAAAGAAATGAAGCCGATGAAATGATTAAATTTTTTACAACACTAATTAAAGAAAGACCATTTTTAAAATCACAGACCCGAAATTGGCTTTTTATTTCAGAGAAGGATTCACTTTCAACCCTTGAAAATTTGATTAATAGTAAAAAGATTATTACTAGGCGTAAAATAAAAAAAGCCAATTTCTACGTTTTCTGTGAACAAACACGTGAGAGGCGTATCAAAGTTCTTGCTAAAAAAATATTCGAAAAAAATTATAATTTTCTTGTGGTGCCATTAGACTTTGATGTATCTGCAAATAGATATCTGCCTGCTGAGTATTTGGCCAAAAAAGAAAGTACCGAACTTAAACATTCGTTGTGGGCGTTGCAGAGTCCCGAAAACTTAAAAAAACATCATAAAGTTTTTGAAGAAAAGTTTGAATATTTTAGAAAAGTTGGACATAAAGCACACGTCAATGCGGTAAAAGAATGGTGGGATCAAAAACTTAAGGAATTAAAAAATTAGAACAACATCGCCCAACACTCGATATCCGCAAGGGCTAAAGCCACATTTCAATTCGCTTCGCTTCATTGAAACGTCGGATATCGAGAAACGTTATGTGAAATACCCAGAAATTTCTTTAATACACTTTAGAATTTTTTTGGCGAATGCACGGGTCGAAATAACTCAAAATGCAATAAAGTTAAAAATATAATTTATCAATAATCAATAAAATTATGAATCAAAAAAGTGTCGTCGTAATTTTAGGAGTTGTTGCCATTGTCCTAATTGGCACGACTGTGTATTTTGCAACAATAAACAAAGCAATTCAACCAGTTGCGCCAGCTCCAAAAGTTGTGCAACAACCAGTACCCGCTCCTACTGTTCAGCAACCAGCCCAATCAGCACCAGTTGATGAAACGGCTTCGTGGCAAACATATAAAAATGACAAATTCGGATATGAAGTGAAATATCCACAAAATTGGAATTACAAAGTTGAAAATAATTTAGCTTGTTTTAGAGAAAATGGAAAAAAATATAATATTGAAGAAAGCGATCAGTGTGGTATTTCCATTTCCGAAACGACAAATCTAGATACGAAGAGACTCAGCGCGCAGGATTGGGCAAAGCAAAAAAAGGAAAAAGGCGGCGCAACTATTACTGAAATGAAAATCGCGGGATTTAATGCAATTCAATCGCAAGATTACTTGGGGCTAGAAACAATAGTTAGCAAGCCAGTAAGCAACGGATTGGAAATTGACATCGCTACTCCAAATTTTGGTGATGAAGCATTGAATAAGCAAGTTAAAATCGTTTACGAAAAAATGCTTTCGACCCTTAAATTCACAAAATAAATTCGCCAAAAAATACAATAAGGAAGAAGAAATTTCTGAGTACATCACATAACAAAGAATATCTGGCTCAAAAGTTTTGCCTTATTAGATTTTTAAATTAAGGAACGCAAAACTTTTTCGACCCAAATTCATTTCCGCTACGCTACAATGAACTTCAGATATTTTTAACGTCGATAACTTGCTCTAAAATAACATTTTAATCACAAACATTATGAATCAAAAAGCAATCGTTGTAATTTTGGGAGCTATTGTTATTATTTTATTCGGTACAACCATATACTTTGCGACCATTAGCAGTGTTAATCAGCCGAAGCCAACTTTTTCAGGCAAGCAACAAGACAATCAGAATTTGCCGGCAAACAATGCTACTAACCAGACTCAATCGCAATCACCAGCGCCAGCGACACAAGTTCAGAACAATACGAATTCTGACATTTCCACTTGGATAGATTATTCCAACGCCAAATATAATTTCAGCCTGAAATACCCGCCTACATTGGGATATCTTGAAAATGAACATTCTAAATATCTTCAATCTGGCGAAATCATTGAGGGTATGCCAGGGCATACTGTATTTGATCTTTCGATTATGCGAAAACAGGATGTGTCAATTGCTAAAAATGGTGCGTATGAAGGAGGAGGCATCAATATATCGGTTGTAAAGAGAGAGACTAGGGAGCCCATTGCTGATGAAACCGCTCAAAATACGACAATCGGCGGACAGGCAGGAAAGAAAACTGGCTCTTCAAGCGGAGATAGTAAAAATATCAATTACATAGTCGAGTACAAGGGATATGTCTATACGATCACTGCCTGGGGTCCGGATCCATATTACTTTGATATTCTTAGTCAGGCAGTTTCTACGTTCAAATTCATAAAATAAATTGCCAAAATTATTTATTACTAAGAATAAAAATTTTTAGCTTTATTGCCTAACAACACACATCTGGATAATTCGCAAACGTTATTGGAAATATATATCAAGACATGAAAAAACCAGCTTTTTCTGACAAAGTAATCCAAGTTGTCAAAAAAATTCCCCGAGGAAAGACTTTGACTTACGCCCAAGTGGCGAATAGAGCCGGAAATCCCAAGGCGGCGCGGGCGGTGGGCAATGTCTTGAACAAATATTATAAAGAGTGTGTGAGAAACAGCTCGCCGACTATTCCCTGCCACCGGGTAGTGAGAAGCGACGGGAAGACTGGAGGATATGCTTTGGGGGAGAAAAGGAAAAAAGAACTGCTCAAAAAAGAAGCGGGCTAATAAGGAGTCATTTTTCGATCAATCTGAAGGCACTTTTTCAAGTGCTTTTTTGTTTGTCTAAGCGGGATTTTTAGGTTAAACTAAAAATACTAAAAACTAACGCTCCATGCGTATGCGAAAAATTCTCATAATAGGCTCTCGGGGAATGCTTGGCCAAGAATTGGTGGATACTTTCAGAAAAGACAAGGAATACAAGGTAATCGCCTGGGACAAGGAAGATATTGATATTACCAAAGAAAAAGAGGTTATGAAAAAAGTCGGGTTTACCAAACCGGACGTTATCATAAACGCGGCGGCATATAATGCCGTGGACAAATGCGAGGAAGGCAAAAAAGAATTTGAACTAGCAAAAAAAATCAACGGTTTGGCTCCGGGCTATCTGGCCAAAGCCGCCAAAAAAAACAAAGCTATTCTGGTGCATTATTCTTCAGATTATGTTTTTAACGGACAGCCGGAAATCCCGGAACCTGCTGGATGCGCCCACAATTGTTCAGCTTGTTCGTTGCATGATGATTTTCAGCCAGAGATCGGTTTTGCGGAAGATGCTAAGCCGGATCCGATCAGCCAATATGGAAAAACAAAACTTCTGGGTGAAAAAGAAGTTCAAAAAAACATGAAAAATTATTATCTTATCCGTTTGTCTAAGCTTTTTGGAAAGCCGGCTAAATCTGAAGGAGCGAAAAAAAGTTTTTTTGATGTTATATTGGAACTCGGGCAAAAAGGAGAGGCGCGGCGCTTGGTCGATGAAGAAACCAGCTGTTTCACCTATGCCCCGGATCTGGCCAAAAAAACCAAAGAAATAATTGATTCCAAAAAGCCTTTTGGCATTTACCACGTTACAAATACAGGAGCTTGCACTTGGTATGAGGCGGCGGTAGAATTATATCGACAAGCCAAAATAAAGACAAAGCTCATTCCTATCACTGGGGAAGAATATCCTCGGCCAGCCAAAAGACCGTTTTATTCCGTATTATTGAATACAAAATTAAATCCCATGAGAGATTGGAAAGAAGCGCTGAAGGAATATCTTCGCGAAATTAAAAACTAAATAAGATTTTAAGAATGAATAGTTATTATATCGAAACGATAGGCTATGTAGCGACGATTTTTATGGCTGTATCTTTAACTCCTCAGATCGTAAAATCTTGGCGGACAAAGTCAACTAAAGATATTTCAATTTCATGGACGCTGATATATCTTACTGGACTAGTTATTTGGGTGGTCTATGGGATAGGCATAAGCAGCTTCCACTTATGATATCTGCATCTATTGAAGCCTTGATGGCATTTTCTCTTTTGATATTAAAAATTAAACACGGATAAAAAGTATGAATAATCTCAAGAAACAAGACCCGAAAGTTTATAAAGCTACGCTAGGAGAGATAAAAAGACAGCAGGAGGGGATGGAGCTTATCGCCAGTGAAAATTATGTGTCAGAAGCGGTTTTGGAGGCGTTGGGATCAGTTTTCACTAACAAATATAGTGAAGGATATCCGAGGAAAAGATATTATGCTGGACAAGAATTTACCGATGTGGTGGAAAGTCTGGCAATTGAGCGGGCAAAAAAACTTTTTGGCGCGGATCATGCCAATGTCCAACCACTTTCCGGCGCGCCGGCCAATATGATCGCTTATAACGCGATCTTAAAACCTGGAGACACAGTCTTGGGGATGGATTTGTCCCACGGAGGGCATTTGACCCATGGGCATCCAGTGACTCTTTCCGCCCAGATTTATAATTTTATCCGCTATAAGACTAAGGCGGACGGACTTATCGATTATAAGGAATTGGAAGAAATGGCCAAAAAACATAAACCTAAACTTATTCTGGCCGGCTTTTCCGCTTATACCCGACAGCTGGATTATAAAAAATTTGCCTCAATTGCTAAAAAAATCGGAGCTATAACCATGATTGATGTGGCTCATATCGCCGGACTGATTGCGGGAAAGGCCATTCCTAATCCCGTTCCATATTTTGATATTGTGACTACGACTACCCATAAAACTCTTCGCGGACCTAGAGGAGGAATGATTTTATGCAAAGCCAAATATGCTCAGGCGATTGACAAGTCGACTTTTCCGGGATTCCAAGGCGGACCGCATGAAAATAATATTGCTGCCAAAGCAGTGGCTTTTGGAGAGGCGCTAGAACCATCTTTTAAAAAATACGCCAAGCAAATCATCAAAAACGCCAAAGTATTGGAGCAAGAGTTGAAAAAATACGGCTTCAAATTGATGTTTGGCGGAACAGACAATCACATGGTGCTTGTTGACGTATTCAGCTCATTTGGGCTAAGTGGAAAAGAGGCGGAAAAAGCCCTGGATAAAGTCGGCATCACGCTTAATAAAAATATGATTCCAGATGACCCGAGAAGTCCGATGGATCCAAGTGGCATCAGAATTGGTGTTCCGGCGGTAACTACCCGAGGAATGAAAGAGAAAGAAATAAAAGTTATTGCCAAATGGATAAAAGAAGTTTGCGAAAATCATACTGACGAAAAGATGCTTAAGAAAACTCATAAGGAAGTGATAAATTTGTGTAAAAAGTTCCCATTATATAAAAACTTAAAATAATTTTATGAAAGGCATCATTCTCTCCGGCGGGACGGCAACAAGGCTTTTTCCGCTGACAGCGACAACTTCTAAGCAACTTTTGCCTGTTTATGACCGGCAGATGATCTTTTATCCTCTCAACGCTTTGATAAAAGCCGGAATCAGAGATATCTTGATTATCGTCGCTCCCGAACATAGCGGACAATATCTCAACTTGCTCGGGTCTATTTTCAAAAATCATGGAATCCATCTTTATTTCGAAGTGCAAAAAGTCCCTCGCGGGCTAGCTGATGCTTTCATACTCGGAGAATCCTTTATAGACGAGGATAACGTTACTATGATATTGGGCGATAACATCTTTGAGGACGATATGAATGACAGCATTAAAAATTTCTCGAAAGGCGGAATGGTTTTTGCCAAGGAGGTGAATGATCCGGAAAGATTTGGGGTGGTTGATTTTGATGAAGCCGGCAAGGCGCTTTCCATTGAAGAAAAACCGGAAACGCCCAAAAGCCGATTCGCGGTTACCGGGCTTTATACTTATGACAATCAAGTGGTTAAAATAGCCAAGAGCCTCAAACCGTCCAGTCGGGGAGAAATTGAAATTACTGATATAAATAATGAGTATTTGAACAGAGGAGAGCTTGTGGTCCACAAAATAGAAGGCGCGTGGATGGATGCTGGAACTTTTGATGCTCTGCTCGAAGCCAGTACAATCGTCAAAGAAAAGAAGATATATGAGAATTTTGATCCGATGATTGATGAAGCGATTGCTGAATTTAACGCTGAACTAAAAGCGTTAGCGAAAAAGAAATTATTATAGTAGATAACAAGAATTAGTTTATTCTTATGAAAACGAAACCAAAAATTCACCTGGACTCTTTTGAGGAATACCGTACTTCAGTGTTGCGGCACATTGAATGGAAGCTCCAGTGTTATTATAGAAGCACTAAAAGAATTACAATGGAAGATATAAAAAAGGACGAGGCGGAGATAAACGCATATGAGAATTACAAATATCTGCAACCGATAAATGAAAAAGAAGTGGTTGTTCTAGACGCTGATAAAATAAGTACAGTTCCGGCAGAAAAAGCAATTTTGGAAGGAAGATTCTTATGGGAGCATGCCGCGGCAGGAGAAGCTACGCGTTTGGGATTGGGAACTAAATACATATTGAATTTGAGCCAGTTCACTTTGGATGAAGTAGTTTTTCATATGAGAAGAGAGGCCGTGGTCGAGCTGAAGAAAAAGGGGATTAAGGGTGTCGAATTGGTTAAGGAGAAAAGGAGAATCAACCGGGAAATAACCAAAAGCAAAGTCTTGGAAGTTACAGGAGGAGATCCGAAGAAATTGATGAATATTTCTTTGGGAAACCGCCATATGCTTCAGATGGCGTTTGACGTGATGAAAATTGCCAAAAGAAACAGGAAAAATCCTCAAAAAATATTAGCCAAACAAACCTCACTAGTGATTTTGAATGAGCAAACAGCTGAAGAAATCCTGGAAGAATTTAAAAAATTCAATTTTTTTGGACTGGATCCTAAAAAAGTTTTTTTTATGATCCAGCGAAGTTTTCACGGGATTTATATTAAGGAAGGAAATTTGTTTTATGATCCAACAACGGAAAAAAACAAAAGACTTCACAATCATGGGCAGATGGCTATTCAAAAGGCTCATGACAATGTTTTTTTCACAGTCAATCCTAAAAATACCAGTAAAAAATGTTTTATATCCAACAAAGAATTTGAAAAAATGTTGTCCAGTCATGATGATCTACTTTCCTATAATGTTGAAGATTTGGGTTTTCTAACGGGAGCTGTCGATTTCCCAAGTTTGACTTTGGCGCTGGAACTTGGAAGGAAAGGTTACAACATGATTATGGAAATCGTGGCTCAAAATCCAATCAAGCCTCAAAAAGGCGGCGCCTGTTTTTTTGATAAAAAATTGGGGCGGGTGGTTATGATTGAAAGTAATTGCCTTAAAAATATAAAAAACGAAGACATAAAACATCTTAATAAGAACTTCAACCATTACCCTAATCCCGTGGAATCCTACAGGGTTATGTGTCAAAGAGGATTGGAAGTCTCGTTTGATGTTAAAAAGACCTTTAATCAGAACGGTGATCCGCAGGATTATATTTACGCCAATCTTGTGCAGGGTGCGATAAATTTTTTGGTCAAGACCGCCTTTGTTATGAGGAAGGATTTCAAGCCTATTTACAATTGGAAGTCGCCAGCTACTACTCCAATAACCATAAAGGCTATGTTCGAACAGGATAATCAGGAAGGCTTCAAAGAATTTGTGAAGAAAATTAAGAAAGGACAAATAGGCTAAACAAAAATGAAAATAGCCATCCAAGCGGCAGATCTGGACTCTTCGCGCATTGACGGGACGCGGGTTTATATCCTTAATCTTTTGAGGTATTTTGGCAAGCTGGATAAAACCAGCCAGTTTTTAATTTACCATAAAGATGATTTCAATCCCGAACTTATTCCGCCGAACTTTCCGAATTATAAGACAATCGCTAAATCCAAAAAATATTTTTGGACGCAAACATTTTTCGCCTACAGCATTAGAAAAGAAAATCCTGATGTTCTTTGGATGCCGATGCATAATGTGCCAATTATTCGAAGGCGAGGAGTGAAAACCGTGGTAACTATCCACGATTTGGCGTTTAAATATTTTCCACGAATGTTTGCCAAAAAAGAATTATGGAAAAT